>Ga0315268_10001240_pt1 | contig 29233 bp, 24 predicted proteins | sample C1_top_MG_FD_204535 | JGI IMG/M metagenome (GOLD analysis project Ga0315268, IMG submission 204535) | Sediment microbial communities from Yellowstone Lake, YNP, Wyoming, USA - C1_top | ecosystem: Environmental > Aquatic > Freshwater > Lake > Sediment | place: USA: Wyoming | collected 2017-08-01
GGGCACCGGCATGGGCGGGATCCCGGCCCTGGAAGAGTCGCACAAGCTGCTCCTGGAACGAGGGCCGGGGCGCATCAGCGCGTTTTTCATCCCGTCCATCATCACGAACCTGGCGTCGGGACAGATTTCCATGCGATTCGGGATGAAGGGTCCCAACTCGTGCGTCTCCACGGCGTGCGCGACGGGCAACCACGCCATCGGCGACTCCTTCCGGATCATCCAGCGCGGCGAGGCGGACGCGATGTTGGCGGGAGGCAGCGAGGCGGTGATCACCCCGCTGACCATCGGGGGATTCTGCTCCATGAAGGCCCTCTCCACCCGGAACGACGAGCCCACCCGGGCCAGCCGTCCCTTCGACAGGGATCGGGACGGGTTCGTGATGGGCGAGGGGTCGGGGCTGATGGTGCTGGAGGAGCTGGAGCATGCCAGGCGCCGCAACGCGAAGATCTACGCCGAGATCGTGGGCTACGGGATGTGCGCCGATGCCTATCACATCACGCAGCCGGCCCCGGAAGGGGAGGGCGCCGTCCGGTCCATGCGGCTCGCCATCAAGGACGCCAAGCTGACGCCGTCCCAAGTGGACTACATCAACGCCCACGGGACCTCGACCCCCGTCGGCGATGTTATGGAGACCCTGGCCATCAAGACCGTCTTCGGCGAGCACGCACGCAGCATGGCGGTGAGTTCCACCAAGTCCATGACCGGCCACCTCCTGGGCGCCGCCGGAGGCGTCGAGTCGGTGATCACGGTCCTCACGCTCGTCCACGGAATCCTGCCGCCCACCATCAACTACGAGACGCCGGATCCGGAGTGTGACCTGGACTACGTCCCTAATACATCCCGCCGAGCCGAGGTGCGATACGCCCTGACCAACTCCTTCGGCTTCGGTGGGACCAACGCCAGCCTTCTCTTCAAGAAGTACGAAGAGTAGCTCCGCCGACAAGCACCCAACCGCCAAGACGCCAAGAACGCCAGATTCACGCGATCCCGATAGGGCTCAAGGGAGATCCCTCTTCCGCCAGAGCCGCTCGACTTCCCAGAACGTCACTCGTCCCCAAGGCTGAGAAGACAACCCATCCAGCCATAACAATCCAAACGCCCCTCTCGGACGCGGGGGCTCTTGGGCTTTTTCCAGATAAAGAAGGACCCTTGGCGGCCTTGGCGTCTTGGCGGTTCGTTCTTTGGCTGAAGGCGGATCAGGCGCCGTTTCCCGATGTCAGGAGGGTGAGGGCGAAGGGGGCGTCGGGTTGGCCGCGACGCAGCTCGGCCGTGAAGCCCTCGAGGAATGCCTGCTGGAGGCGAGCGGGCGCCTCCTGGGGGAAGGCGCGGAAGGGAACCTCCATGGCGATGCGAGTACAGCGGAGAGCCAGGATCGCCTGGGCCGCCTGGTACGACAGTCGGTAGAGCGCCACCATGGACAGGTCCGCCTGGCGTCCCAGGCCGACCACCAGGATCCTGCCGACCTTGAGCTTCCCGTCGGGCGCGAGCAGCGCCGTCGCCCCCCGCTCCCCGGTGAATTTCCCCCGGGCGCGGAGCCGGGAAACGGCGCCGCACAGGATCCAGTCCACCCGGCCCAGCCGGCCGCGCGGGGCCGGCTCGTCCTCCAGGTGGAACAGGACCAGCACCTCTGCGTCGAGTTCCTCGATGGGCCGGCTGGATTCCAGGAGCTGCATCTCAGGCAGGGGCCTGCTCTGCGGGATGCAGGTGCAGGCGGATCTGGTCCAGGATGCCGTTGACGAAGGCGCCCGATTCCTGGCTGCCGTAGAGTTTGGCGAGCTCGATGGCCTCGTTGATGGCGACCTTCTCCGGGATGTCGTGGCAGTGGAGCAACTCGTAGGCGGCCAGACGGAGGATATTCCGCTCCACCGGCGCGATGCGCGCGAGGCTCCAGTGGGCGGCATTCCTGGCGATGAGCCGATCGATCTCGACAGCGTGCTCCAGTGTCCCTCGGACCAGGCTGTCTGCGAATGCCTGGACTTCCGGCAGCGTCGGGTGGTCCTGCCAGAACTCCTTCAGCACCCGTTCCCCGTCGCCGGGTCGAAACTCCAGCTCGTAGAGGATCATCAGGGCGCGCGCGCGCCCCTTCCGTCGTTTGCCCATTCCGAGCCTCGCTCATAGCTCATGGCTCATAGCAAGTGCGATCGGCCATGAGCCATCAGCCACGAGCCGATCGTCTACTTCATTTCCCGAAAAAGGTTGGCCATCTCGATGGCCGAGCAGGCGGCGTCGAACCCCTTGTTGCCCCCCTTGGTCCCCGCCCGCTCGACCGCCTGGTCGATGGAATCCGTGGTGAGGACGCCGAAGCCCATGGGGACGCCCGTCTCCAGGGACGCGCTGGCCACGCCCTTGGACACCTCGGCGGCGATGTACTCGAAATGCGGGGTGGCGCCCCGGATCACCGTCCCCAGACAGATGATAGCGCTGTACTGCCCGGAGGCGGCCAGCCGCTTGGCCACCAGCGGGATCTCGAAGGACCCCGGCACCTTCACCACCGTGATCCGGTCCTCTTCCGCCCCGTGGCGGCGGAGGGCGTCCAGGGCGCCCTCCAGCAGGCGGGCGGTGATGAACTCGTTCATCCGGCTCACCACGATGCCGAAGGTGAACCCCTTGGCCGCGAGGGCCCCTTCCCAGGTCCGCAGCATGTTCCCTCCTTCACGCCGACAGCGACAGCGAGGCCCGACAGCGACTCGGGAAATCCTCTCCGTCCGTCTCCGGTGAGGCGCGCCCTCCTCAGCGTCTGGTCCGGCCGGTTCCCGGCGCGCCGTTCCCGGCGTGCCGGCCGCGCCGGCGAAGGCTGTGAAGGGGCTGGATGAGATGCCCCAGCTTCTCCCGCTTGGTAGTAAGGTATCCAAGGTTGGCCGCCGTGGGCTTGGTGAGGAGCGGCACCCGCTCCACCACGTGCAGGCCGTAGCCCTCCAGTCCCACGATCTTCCGCGGATTGTTCGTCATCAGGCGGAGCTTGGAGACCCCCAGGTCCACCAGGATCTGGGCCCCCACCCCGTAATCCCTGAGGTCGGGCTTGAAGCCGAGCTTCTCGTTGGCCTCCACCGTGTCGAAGCCCTGATCCTGCAGCTCGTAGGCGCGGAGCTTGTTGGCCAGCCCGATCCCTCGGCCCTCCTGCCGGATGTACAGCAGGACGCCCGTTCCCTCCTCCGCGATGAGCGCCATGGCGCGGTCCAGCTGGGCCCCGCAATCGCAGCGCAGCGACCCCAGCGCATCACCGGTGAGACACTCGGAGTGGACCCGCACCAGGACCGCGTCGACCGCATGGACCTCGCCCTTCACCAGGGCCAGGTGGTGCTTGTGGTCCACCTGGCTGTGGTAGAGGATCGCCCGGAAATTGCCGTGACGCGTGGGGAGAGTCGTGGTGGCCACGCGGCTGACGAATTTCTCCCGCTTCATCCGGTAGTCGATGAGATCCTGAATGGTGATCATCCGCAAGCCGTGTCGCTGCGCGACGCGGGAGAGCTCCGGGACGCGGGCCATGCTTCCGTCGGGGTTCATGATCTCGCAGATGACGCCCGCCGGGTACAGGCCAGCCAGGCGGGCCAGGTCCACGGCGGCCTCGGTCTGGCCGGCGCGCGTCAGGACTCCGCCTTCCCGGGCCCGCAGCGGGAACATGTGACCGGGGCGGGCCAGGTCGTCCGGCTGTGTGTTGGGGTCGAGGATCACCTTGATGGTCGCGGCCCGATCGTGGGCCGAGATGCCGGTGCTGACCTTGTGCTTGGCCTCGACCGATACGGCGAAGGCCGTCTCGAAGGGGGAGGTGTTCTCCGAGACCATCGCCGGGATCTGGAGTTGGTCCAGCCGCTCGCCCACGATGGGCATGCAGATCAGGCCGCGTCCATGGGCGGCCATGAAATTGATGGCGGCGGGCGTGACCCTCTCGGCCGCCATGGTGAGGTCGCCTTCGTTCTCCCGGTCCTCGTCGTCCACGACGATGACCATCTTCCCGTTGTGGATGTCCCGGATGGCGTCCTCGATCCGGTCGAAGCGGATGGGCGCATCGCCTCGCAGCGTCCCGCCTTTGCTGGATGCACGCCGCCCGCGCTCGGCCGATGTCCCGGGCGATTTCGGGGATCCGGCCCGACGGTGTGGGGTGCTCTTCCGTGTGCTCATGCGAAGCCGTGCTCCTCGAGGAAGGCCAGGCTGAGACCCCGCTGACCCATGCTGTCCGACCGTCCCGCCTCCGGCTCGGAGAGGCCTCCGGCTCGGAGAGAGGGGCCTCCCTCCGGGGTGGAACCCGCTCCGGGGTGGAACCCGGCCCGGAGGGCCAGGAGGCGGGCGACGTGCTTCCCCAGCAGGTCGGCTTCCAGGTTGACCGGGTGGCCCACGCGCTTGCCTCCCAGCGTGGTGTGGTGGAGCGTGTGCGGGATGAGGGCCACGCCGAAGGTGTCGCGTGAAAGCTCCGCGATGGTCAGGCTGATCCCGTCGACCGCGATGGACCCCTTCATCACCAGGAGCGGCGCCAGATCCTGCGGGAACCGGAAGCGCCAGAACTCGCCGTCCCCCTGGGGGATACGCCCGGCGACCTTGCCCATGGCATCCACGTGGCCGCTGACCAGGTGGCCCCCCAGGCGATCGCCGAGGCGGAGCGGCCGCTCGAGGTTCACCCGCGATCCGGCCCGAAGCGCCCCCAGGGTCGTGCGATCGAGCGTCTCGGCCGACAGGTCACAGGTGAAGCCGTCCCCCCGGAGCGCGGTTACGGTGAGGCACGCGCCGTCCACGGCGATGCTGTCCCCCACGCGGAGCCCTTCCGCGAGGGGGCCGGCCCCGATGTGCGCCCAGGCGCCGCCCGGCTTGCGCGTGCATTCGCGGACCGTGCCGATGGCCTCGATGATCCCGGTGAACATTACGGTTCCGTCGTTCGGCGGTTCGGCGGCTCGACGGTTCCGGAACTGCCGAACCACCGAACAGTCGAACGGCCGAGCACTCCTTCGTTGATACGGTCAGCAGCCGATCTGTGGGCAACCACCCTAGGACCTCGCCGTACGCCGGTTGATGTAGCCCTCGACCAGGATGTCGCCGTCGAACTGCTCGATGCGGACGTCCCGCAGGCGGAGCGCCTGGTTGAGCGTCTCGATACCCTCGCCGCCCACGGCCGTCGGGCTGGATTTCCCGCCGATCAGGATCGGCGCCAGGAAGATCAGGACCTTGTCCACGATCCCCTCGCGCAGCGCCGACGCATTGATCTCGGCGCCCCCCTCGATCATCACCGAGAGGATCCCGCGTTTTCCCAGCGCCTCCGTGAGGCGGTCCAGCGACACCCGCCGCGGGCTGTTTTCCACCACGATCACCTGGATACCCTCCTGCTGGAGGGCCTCGAGCTTTGTCCGCGGCGCCATCTGAGACACCGCCAGGATGGTGGGCGCGGTGGAGGCGCGATTCACGACCTTGGCGCGCAACGGCAGCCGGGCCAGGTTGTCCACGATCACCCGGATGGGGTCGCGCTGGTCGGCGATCCCCAGCCGCGTGGTCAGGAGGGGGTCGTCGCGCAGGACTGTGCCGATGCCCACCAGGACGGCGTCCACTTGGTTGCGGAGCTCGTGGACGCGCCGCCGGGCGCTCTCGCCGGTGATCCAGCGAGAGTCCCCGGTTCGGGTGGCGATCTTTCCGTCGAGGCTCGCCGCCACCTTCAAGGTCACGAAGGGGCGGCCCGTCCGGACGTGGGTGAAGAAGGCCTCGTTGAGCCGCGCCGCTTCCTCGGCGAGGACGCCGACGTCCACCGGGAGACCGCCCGCGCGCAGCGCCGCGATCCCCTTGCCGCTCACCGCCGGGTTCGGGTCCTCGCAGGCGGCCACGACGCGACGGACGCCGGCCTGGAGGATCTGCTCCACGCAGGGCGGCGTGCGGCCGTAGTGGCAGCAGGGCTCCAGGCTCACGTACAGCGTGGCGCCCTGCGCTGCGGGGCCGGCCTCGCGCAGGGCGGCCACCTCGGCATGGTCGGAGCCGGCGTAGGCGTGGAGCCCCTCGCCGACGAGTTGGTTGTCCCGCACCAGGACCGCCCCCACCATGGGGTTGGGGCTCGTCCGCCCGCGGGCGCGCGCCGCCAGTTCCAGGGCGCGCTGCATCCAGATTCGATCGCTCTCAGACATAACCGCCGCGTTCCCGCAACCTGGCGCCATACAACGAGTTGTTCGTGAAAAGTAACATCGCGCAGAGGGAGTGTCAAGGTCAAAGCCCACCGTGGAGAACCTTTCGGCCGCCAGCGGTTGGGAGAGCCGCGAGCCGAGAGCCACGAGCCAGCGAGAAGGGGGACGTATTTCGGGTCCTGCGGAAACGCCCCGCAAACAGAAGAGGTTGATGAGGGATCCGCGCATCGCGCCCGCCACAGATCTGCCCCGAGGCCGACGGTGAATCCTCCGCATCCAGATTGACGTCACCGCTCGCCTAAGATAAGGTGCTCGGGGTTCTCCGCCGGATGCCACGCCGGATGGTCGTCGCCGCTGGGCAGCTCTCCGGGACCGGCGACCCGGAGGATCGCGGATTTCCGCGCCCGGTCCCAGGCTTCTTCGGGAAGGCGTTCGCAGAAGGAAGTCATAACCCGGAAAGGAGCAGGCGTCTGATGGATGCATACGTGACTCCCGATTCCCTTGGAGAGAAGACGCAATGCTGGCTTCGGAAGATTGAATCTTTCAACCGGCACAGGATGAAACTGAATGCACAGAAAGCGGCGCTTCTTGTCATCGATATGCAGAAGTTCTTCTTGGATCCGGCTTCGCCGACTTTCACTTGCGGAGGGTTGGCGATCCTCCCGACCGTGAGGACACTCATACAATCGTTTCGAGAATCCCATCGCCCGGTGATCTACACCTGCCACGTCCATCATCCTGACCGCTTGGACGCAGGCATCATGGGGTGGTGGTGGGAAGGCATGTGCCTCGAAGGAAGCGCGGAAAGCAAGGTGCATGAAGATATTCAGCCTCTGCCGAAGGACAAGGTGATCCACAAGCATCGCTACTCGGCATTCTACAACACCGATTTGGAGACGATCCTTCGTTGTCTGACGGTGGAGGACCTCGTCGTTTGCGGTGTTATGACCAACTTATGCTGCGAATCGACCGCGCGCGATGCTTACTACAGAGACTACAGGGTGTTTTTCCTCGCGGATGGTACAGGAAGCGTGAATGAAGAAATGCATCTCGCCAGTCTCCTGAATCTTGCTTTTGGGTTCGCTTGTGTGACAACAGCACCGGAGATCATGGAAAACCTGCGGACGATCGTGACGAATGCGGAGAAGTCTGCCTGACCGGCGCATGCAGCCGACCCGCCTCCGCTGGGACCAGGGGACGTCGGCAGTTTTGTCACCTTCTGAGCAGTAAAGACGGACCCCCCTTTGTCCTTGGCGGACAGGTCTGCCATCATGGCGCTATTCGCAGGTTCGAAAGCGGAAGCGGCGGCAAGGTGATCGAAAAGGTCGTGAAATCTTTCGTTCAGGAGAAGAGGGCGAAGGCGAACTCGCGCGGGTCGAAGGGCTGAAGGTCGTCGGGGGCCTCGCCCACGCCCACATAGCGCACGGGGATCTGGAGCGCCTGGGCGATGGCCACCACCGCGCCGCCCTTGGCGGTGCCGTCCAGCTTGGCGATGACGAGGCCCGTGACGCCCACGGCCTGATGAAACTCCCGCGCCTGGGCGAGGGCGTTCAGGCCCGTCGTGGCGTCCAGAACCAGGAGCGTCTCGTGGGGGGCGCCGGACACCTCGCGGGCGATGATCCGGTGGATCTTCTTCAGCTCCTCCATGAGATTCTGGCGGGTGTGCAGGCGGCCGGCCGTGTCGATCAAGAGGCGCTCTACCTTCCGGGCTGCGGCCGCCTTGCAGGCGTCGAAGACGACGGCGGCGGGATCGGCTCCCGGTTTGTGGGCGATCACATCGGTCCCGATCCGACGGCCCCAGATCTGGAGCTGCTCGATGGCGGCGGCGCGGAAGGTGTCGCCCGCGGCCAGGAGCACCGCCTCGCCCGCGTCGCGATAGCGCTTGGCCAGCTTCGCGATCGTCGTCGTCTTGCCGGAGCCGTTCACCCCGAGGAACAGGGTGACGTGGGGGGGATTCGGGGGGGGAGGAGGCGGCGGGCCGACCTGAAGCAACTCCGCCACGCGCTCGGCCAAGAGGGCGCGCATGCTCTCGACCGTGGTGATCCCCTGGCGGCGGAAGGCGGCGCGGGCCGGTTCGAGGATGGCGGCCGTCGTGGCGGGGCCCAGGTCGGAGGCGAGGAGGGCGTCTTCGAGGTGCTCCAGCGTCGCTTCGTCCAGGGGAGCGCCGATGAAGAGGCCTTCCAGCTTCTCCCGAATCCCGTCGCGGGTCTTGCGCAGGCCGTCACGCAGGCGCGAGAAGACGCCGGATGCAGCGGGCGGGGGGACCTCGGCGGGCATCAGAGGGATTGGTCCAGGGCGAAAGCGGCCCGGCGCGCCTCGAACAGACTCCGCCCCAACACCGCATCCGAGGCCAGGAGCACGCACAGACTGCACGCGCTCTTCAGTGGGATCATGACAACCGTCATGCGCTTGCCCTCGAGCAGCACCTCGCCGACCTCCCCCTGGCCCAGCCGTTCGGCCGCGGCCAGTGTCTCTCGCAGGAGCAGGCCGGCGCCGGCGCCGGCCGCCTCGAGGTCCGGACCAGGCCCTTGACTGGCCTGGGCGATAGGCATGCCCTCCTGATCCAGGAGGATGGCGCCGCGCGAGCCTGGCACCCTGTTCAGGAAGTCGGCCAAAACCGCCTGGAAGTCGGTGGAAGCCATGCATCAATCCTTAAGGAGAAGATGGGGGACTCGGGCAATGCAAGGATACCGCAGATTCTGGAATTTGCAAGACGGGGGTTACGCAGCGGCTTTCATGCGGACCGAGATCAGCTTGGACACGCCCTCCTCCTCCATGGTGACCCCGTACAGGATGTTGGCCGCCTCCATAGTGCGCTTGTTGTGGGTGATGACGAGGAACTGGGCGGTCTGCGACATCTCCTTGAGCAGGGAGACGAACCGTTCCACGTTGGCGTCATCCAGGGGGGCGTCCACCTCGTCCAGCAGGCAGAAGGGGCTGGGGCGGGCGGAGAATAAGGCCAGCAGGAGGGACAGGGCCGCCAGGGCGCGCTCGCCGCCCGAGAGGAGCGAGAGGATCGTGGCCCGCTTGCCCGGGATCTTGAGGAGCATCTCGACGCCCGGCTCCTCGCCCTCTTCGCCCTCGGGCGGCTCGACCAGGCGGAGCTCCGCGCTGCCCCCGCCGATGAGGCGCCGCCAGTAGTGGTCGAAGTGCTGGTTCACGACGGCCAGGGTTGAATCGAAGAGCGTCTGGATCGTCTTGTTGATCTCGGCGATGGCATGGCGCAGCGACGCCACGGAGTTCACCAAGTCCGCGGCCTGGCTGGTGAGGAACTCGTGCCGCTGGCAAAGCGCCTCGTATTCCTCCAGGGCCCCCAGATTGGCGGGCCCCAGTTCCACCAGCTTGACCCGCAGCGTCTCCAGCTCCGTCTGGGCCGCCTCGATCTCCCACGTGGCCTCGGCGAAGCGCTCGCGAAGCTCGGGCAGGCTGACGTTGTGTTCCTCCCAGAGGCTGTGCTCCAGGTGCGTCATGGCCGTCTTGACCTCGCCCCGCCTCGTCCCCAGGGCGGCGATCTCCTCGCCGAGCTCCATCTCCTCGCGCCGCTTCGCCCGGAGCGTCTCGTCGAGCTGCCGGATGCTCTCGTGGGCGGCCGCCCGGGCCTCTTGCAGCTCCACGAGGGCGGCCCGGCGCGCCTCTTCGTCGCGATGGAGGGACGACAGGGTCTCCCGCAGCCGGTCGCAGCTCTCAACCATCCCGGACTGCCGGAGGGCGAGGTCCGCCGACTCCTGAGCGAGGCGGGCCGCCTCCGCTTCGGCGGCGGTGAGCTCGCTCCGCATCCGCGCGAGATCGCGGAGCGTCTCGTCGCGCTGGGCCGTCTGCGAGGCCAGGATCACCCGCTGTTCAGCCAGGTGAGCGGCCGTGCTCTCGCGCGTCAGCCGCAGCGAAGCGACCTCGGCATCGCGGGCCGCGATGGCCTGGCTCAACTCTCCCGCCTCGGTTTCGCCCGCGGCGACTGCCGTGCGAAGCGCTTCCACGTCGACCGCGATCCGGGCCAGGTCCGCCTCGACCGCCTGCAGCTCGATCCCGAAGAGCTCCAGCTGCTGGCTCAGGCGCGCCTCTTCGGCGCGCTTGGCCGCCAGGTCCTTCTCGATGGCCAGAAGATCCAGTTCCGCCTGGCGCTCGGCCGTCCCGGCCGCCTCGATGGCCTGCTCGGCCGTGGCCACATCCTCGGAGACGACGGCCAGCGCTTCGCGGAGGCCGGCCACGCCCAATTCGCTCGTGGCCAGGGCCTCTTCCAGCTCGCGGACCTCGCGGCGCTGGGCCAGGAGACCCTGCGGGGCGGGCGTGCCGCCGATCAGGGTGCCACGGTGCGACAGCAGCTCGCCCGCCAGCGTGGCGAGGGTGAACGGCCCGGGGAGTTCGCGGGCGATGGCCTGGGCCGCGTCCAGGTCGCTCACGATCGCGGCGTCCGCCAGGAGATTCAAAAGCCACGGCTCGCTTCCCTGGGGGGCGCGCACGTGGTCGAGGGCCATTCCCTCGATCTGCCCTTGCAGTTCTTTGGGAAGGTCGGCGAGCTGCGCCGCGAGAGCGTCCCGGACCTGCCGGCCCCAGGTTCCCTCGCCGATCGGCATGGGGCTCACCAGGGTGGCGCGGCCCTGCCCGGAGCGGAACAGGTGGGCCAGCGCCTCCTTGGCCTCGGCCCAGGTTTCGGCCCGCACGGACTGGAGGTGAGCGCCCAGAATGGCCTCGAGCGCCTTCTCGAACCGCGGCGCAACCTCCAGGATCTCGGCCAGGGGACCGAGGAGGCCGCCCACCCGCCGATCGCGTGCCGCCTGGAGGAGGAGGCGATTCCCCTCCTCGAAGTCGGTGAACTGCGTCCGGAGTTCGTGCAGCGATCCCAGCCGTCCGCGCTGGCGCTCCACGTCCCCGGTGAGGCCGCTGAGCTCGGCCTCCAGGCGCCGGCGCGCCTCGCGGGCGCGCTCGGCCTCGACCTGGGCGGCCTCGCGCCGGTCCCGGGCCGCGCCCTGCCGCTCCAGGAGTTCGAGGCGGCGGGCCTCGTCGGCCGAGAAGGAGGCTTCGGCGCCCTGGCGCTGGGTGCTGGCCTCGGCTTGGTGCAGGCGCAGCCGTTCCGCGTGGACGCTCATATGCCGGCTGCGCTCCACTAACGTGGCCAACTCGTTCCGCTTCAGCGCAAGTTGCGTGGCGTGGTGGGCCGCCTGCCCCCGCAACTGTTCCAGCGCCTCCACGCCCGATTCCACGGCGGCCTCGGCCTCGCGGAGCTTCTGCCCCTCCACGGCCAGCGCCGCCTCCAGGGCTGCGACTGCCTGCTCCTGTGCAGTCGCATGGGAGCCGCCGGCTTCCAGGTCCGCCAGGAGACCCCGCACGCGCTCGCCCAGACCGGCGAGGGCCGCTTCGTTCTCCGCTCGGCGCGCGCCGGCGGCCTCGATCTGCTGGGTGAGGTTGCGGAGCTCCGCCTCGTCCCGATCGATCTGTCCGCGCAGCGCGTACAGCGCCTCCTGGGCGTCGGAGAGGGCCTGTTCCTGTTCCAGATCCTTCAGGCGGCGCGTTTCCAGGTCCGCTTCCGAAGCGGCGATCCCGGCGCGGACGCCGGTCAGGTTCTGCTGCAGCGGCTCCAGGCGGGCGAGGATGGCCCGGAGTTCCTCCCAGAGCGTCGCGTGCTCTCGGAACTTCAAATACAGCTTCAGCTCCGTGGCCCGCCGATCCAGCTCGCGGTACCGCTCGGCCTTGTTGGCCTGGCGCTTCAGTGAGTTCCGCTGCCGCTCCACCTCGGCGACGACGTCCCGGATGCGCAGGAGGTTCTGCTCCGTGGCCTCGAGCTTGCTCAGGGCGGCCCGCTTCTTGGTCTTGTACTTCATGATGCCGGCCGCCTCCTCGATGAGGACCCGGCGGTCGGCCGGCCTGGCGTTCACGACGCTGCCGATGCTTCCCTGCTCGATCAGGGCGTACGGCTCGCCGGCCAGGCCCGTGTCGATGAAGAGGTCCTGGATGTCGCGCAGGCGGCAGGGGATCTTGTTCAGCAGGTATTCACTCTCGCCGGAGCGGTAGAGGCGGCGGCAGACGTTCACCTCTTCGTAGTCGGTGGGAAGTTCGCCCCCGTTGCGCGTGAGGGTCAAGGAGACCTCGGCGAGACCCAGAGGCTTTCGCCGCGCGTTGCCGGCGAAGATAAAGTCATCCATCCGATCGCCGCGCAGGAGCTTGGCGCTCTGCTCGCCCAGGGCCCAGCGGACGGCGTCGGAGATGTTGCTCTTGCCGCAGCCGTTCGGACCGACGATGGCGGTGATGCCGGGCTCGAAAGAGAGGTCAACCTTGTCCGCGAATGATTTGAAACCGAAAAGGGAGATTTTAGTCAGCTGCATACGACGGCATCTCCCTCCGACGAGGGATGAGAGTTGCCACAACCGCCACGAACCGACGCACGGTAACACGGAGAAAGTGAGGCTGTCAAGCCGGAAATACCAGGAGTGGGGCAGGAATGGAATCGAGGCTACGAGATATTGTGCCTAGGATTCAGACACCTGAGATAGCTGCTCCAATGCCCGTCGGGCCGCTTCCTGTTCCGCTGCCTGGCGGCTGCTGCCTTCGGCCTCGGCCCGGACTTCGTTTTCCCCGCCATGGATCCTGACTCCAACGCGGAAGATCGGGTGGTGGGAGGGTCCTCGTCGTTCCAAGAGGCGGTAGGCGGGCAATGTTCCGAAGCGTGCCTGGGCCAGCATCTGCAAGGCGGACTTGGGGTCCATGGGCGGCGGGGCGGCGGCGAGCCCCTCTTGTGCGATCACACGATGGGCCAGGGTCCGGACGGCGTCGAGGCCTCCATCCTCCACCACGGCACCGAGGACCGCTTCGAACATCTCGGCCAGCACGCGCTCGGTGGGGGCCGGCGCGGAAGGGCCGGCCGGCGCCGGCAGACCGATCTGCCGGGCGAGATCGGCAAGCCCCGTCGTGCTGCACCAGGTGGCGCGCAGGCGTGTGAGGTCGCCCGCAGTCGCCTGGGGCCACGCCTGAAAGGCGGCTGCGGCGACCGCGAAGTCCCACGCGGCGTCCCCCAGGAATTCGAGACGCTGGCGGGCCGCGGCCGCTTCGGGGCTCAAGGGAAGGTTCCAGGTGCCGAGCGCCTGGGCGAGGAGCGCCGGATTTCGGAAGCGATACTCCAGAATCTTCTGGAAGGATGCGACGGCCGCATGCAGGGAGGCCGAAGGGTCCGGGGGGAGTTCCATGGAAGATGAGCCTAGCACGCGCGCCGGCGGGGGTCAATGTGCCGGGGCTGGTTCGGCGGGAGGCAGGGTCTTCCCGGGAATTGCGAGGGGCTTGAGGGTTGACAGGCACCCACGCGTTGGATAGCCTTCTACGCGACGCGTAGTGAACACTGGCTAGTGTCCCGTGTCAGAGATCCGCAGCATATTTCGGCGGGCCCAGGGGCGTCCCGAGCGCGCCGGGCCCGCGGGCCAGCCGGGTTCGGTCGCCGTGGTTTGCCAGCGGCAAACCTGCGGCGCGGAGGAGCGCCGACGGCGCGACGACCCGGAGCAAGGCTGGCCGGTTCTCGACGAGGCCCGGCGATCCGAGGGGATGCCCCTGGGGCCGAGCGTAATTCGTCAACGAACCTCGGACTCGGGACACCAGCAGGAAGTCTCCTTGCCGCTTCTCGAATGGTCGGAGGGTCAGCGAATGCTCGTCGTAGCCAGCGCGAATGGGCGGGTCGGCATCACGCAGGCCATGCGGGTGCTGAAGGATGGTGGCTCCCCAATGGACGCGGTCGAGGCGGGGGTCCGGCTCGTCGAGAGTAACCCGGACGATCAGACCGTCGGCTACTCGGGCCTGCCGAATCTGCTGGGGGAGGTCGAACTGGACGCCAGCGTGATGGATGGGTTGACCCTGAGAGCGGGGGCGGTGGGGGCCGTGAGGAATTTTGAACATGCCATCTCGCTGGCCCGCAAAGTGATGGAAGAGCTTCCGCATGTGATGCTTGCGGGCAGCGGCGCGGAGCGGTTTGCGAAGGAGATGGGGTTCCCCGAACGGAACCTCCTGACACCCGAAGCCGAAAAGGTCTGGCGCGAGATCTTCGAGGGGGGCGAGGTGCCGTCCGTGTACAGGGGGCGCATGAAATACCTCGACAGCATCAGGAGGTTCGCCAAGCTGGCCGTCGATCCCGAGCGGCCGAACGAGACCGTCAACTTCATTGCCATGGACGCGCGAGGCAATCTGGCTGCGGGCGTGAGCACCAGCGGCTGGGCGTGGAAGTACCCCGGCCGGGTCGGCGACTCCCCCGTGATCGGCGCGGGCAACTATGCCGACAACCGGTACGGCGCCGCCGCGTGCACCGGCCGCGGCGAAATGGCCATGCGCCTGTGCACGGCCCACAGCGTCGTCATGTACCTCAAGATGGGGATGACCGTCGCCGAGGCCGGCGCGCAGGCCATTCGGGACCTCGCCTACCTGGTCGACCCGTATTTCGGCCGCGTCAGCATTGTGGCGGTGGACGCCCGGGGAAACCATGCGGCGTTTTCCAATGCGCCGGACACGACGTACGTCTACATGACAGATGCCATGGACATGTACATCGAAGTTCCCAGGATCCACGTGTCCACCGGAGAGGAGGGGAGGGTCGTGTGAGATGGAGCGGCCCGGTGCCTCGGTCGCGGAGCGGATCTAGCCGAGGACCCTCTGCACGTTCTCCGCCGTCAGGAGGTGTGGATCGGCGCTCGGATCGAGGAAAGGACGCACATCAGACACGGCCCGATCCCACGCGATTCCGCGCAGCCGGTCCCGCACCACCTTCCGCCAGTTCCGTTCGGTCAGAGAGCCGCCGGTCCAGCCCGTCTGCGTCAACGCGTTGTTCAGCAGCACCAGGTTGGGTGCCGGCCACTGCGGATCGCTGAGGTACCACAACAGGTCGTACAGGTCGCGGCCCTTTGCGTACGGGCGCTGCAGAAGTGCGTGGAGCTTGCCGGCCAGCAGGGACGCGCGGTCGTGATGCTGCAGTTGAAGCACCACGTGACGTCGAACGACACTGGTCGCCAGACCCGCGCCGGCGGGTGGGTTCGTGTCCACTTCAATCTTCACGGCGAGCACCTCGGCCCGACGGGCTGAGAGATCGAGCTCATGGAGCAGGCCGGGGAAGCGGACGAAGGCGCTGTGGACCGCCCTCTTGTCGCTCACCTTGGTCTCCAGTCCATACCCCTCGGCCGCAAGATCCGCTTGAACCCTCCCCAGATAGGCGCGCAAGTCATACGGTCGTTTGGGCCGCTCGAGAGCGAAATCCAGATCTTCCGAATAGCGCGCGGTAGCATACAGAAATCGGAGGGCGGTGCCGCCGTGGAATGCGAGCGGCAGCATGGCCCCCGCGCGCTGGAGCGCTCCGAGGATTCGGGCCTGCAAGTATTCCCGGACGATGTTGCGCGCATGGGCCGGCGTGGGGGCGCCTCGGGCCAGCTCGGCGAGGTACTCTTTCATCGCGGTGCAAACTCTCGCGCTTCGGTGCGCGCCAGGTCTCGGACGTGCACCGTGGCCCGCCGCAGCTTGGGGCTGCCGCTGAGGTCGGCCAGACGCTCCAGCTCATCCAGGTTCAGGTTGTCCAGGCCCTGCAGCCGCAACTCTTGCAGGTACTGCCGTGAATCGCCAGCGGGCTGGAAATAGACCAGGTCGAGCAGCGCCTTCTCCGGGGACGCTACGAATGCGCGCTGCCCTCCGCCCAGTTCGGTCAGCCGGTAGCCGCGCAACCGGTCGGTCCTGATGTGACGAAACTCATAGACGCCCAGCGGGGTGTCCCACCGACCGGGGCGCCCCGACGTCACGCTGGTGACGGCTGGCACATACTCTGGGATGAGGGCGTAATGCGCCAGGGCGGCCTGGCAGCTCACGTATGAGCCGCGTACCAGGCGATTCGCGATGAGGAAGGGGTGTGACTTGACCTTCTGAAATGGCGGTGCCAGCGCGTACAGGCCGCGGCGCAATTGGTAGAGTTGCCCCGCCTTCGTCCAGCGCGACAGTTGGCGGCGGACGTCGGAAGGATTTGCCTCCCCCGCCAGGAGGAGACCGGTTTCGAAGACCGGCTCGTCACCGACAATCTCGACGACGTGCTTGAATTCCATGGAGAGAGGATACCAAATATGGCATCTTGCTGCAACAGAATTGGGCAGGCAGTCTGGGGAAAGGGTGTTCGCCGGGTTCCGCGATTCCCCGTCTCCCCATCCTATCTCGGCTCTCGGTGCTCGGCTTTCCGCCGCCATTCCGCATTCCGCAATCCACATTCCGCATTTGGCGGAACCCTCTTCCCGACCGGGAGCCACGAGTTAACGAAGGCAACGCCGTCCCCCATCACGGAGTCATGGGATCACGTTTCGCGGCTATTCGAATCCGCCTAACGGCGCTGCTCACCTGCCGCGCCCGTGATTGCTCGCCAAGGCCGAGGGGTTTCCCGCGGTCAGGTGCAGCAGCATGGTTATGCGGCGTTCAGTGCGCGACTCCGATTCGTCCCCTTTCAGCTATTAGCGGCCGTTCAGAACCCGATATCCGAATAGGTGAAGTTGACGCAATCCAGTCATTCGTCATGCTGTACGAAATTCACGTGCAAACACTGCGGAGAGGATCTAGTCGTTGACATCCGCCCCCTCAAGGAATATCGACGCGGGAGCGTCCGATCCGAACAGTTTCCTATTCCGATGATCTTCCCATCGCGCGAAGCGGTTCTCGAGCTTCCCGACCGTGGCAGATCCGAACGATTGGATCGAGCTGCCCTTCTGCGTGTGGTTTCCGCGCCAGACGGCAAACCTTCCATCGACAATCTTCGAAAACAGGACTGCATAGCGCCAGAAGTCAACATTCTCATCCGTCTGGCACATCTTCTCGAACCAGTGCTGCGCCCAGACATTGCGCTCATATGCGTACTTCGCCGCCTTTTGTGCGCTTGCGATTAGACCGTCACTGCCTTCATATCTCCTGAGGATTTCGTCATTGAATTCACTTTGGTCGGAAAATCCTGCTACCATTATGCCGCGGCAAATCTCTGACGGCTGCTCCATGCGCACTTTTGCCTCAATATATGCGGTCAGCAATTCCTGCTGGCCGTTCAACAGGGCAGTGAGCACTTCAAGCGACAAATCGTGGTCGGTACCCATCCGATCCAGGCGCTGGAAACGCAGGTTATCGAGGGCAGGACTGCGGTCGCCAGCCCATGTGGCCATCGCATCGAGTTGCACACCGGCTCTGCCAAACGTGAACCTCACCAAAGGCGCGCTATCCTTCACTCGCCGGAACAGCTCTTCAGCTTTGTCGGGAGCTTTCCGCCCAAGAGCGTGCGCGAGCAGGAGAACGAGGTTGTGGACGGCCGGTAGCCTGGCCTCGGCAATGCTCAAGAACAATCTATGCCAGCGATCGGCAAGCTCTTCAGCTGCTGCAACCACGATTGCGAATTCATCAAGACCTAGATGATCGAGGATGATGCTGGCCTTCGCTCGAGTAAGATTGGCCTTGAATTCACGGAATGAATCAATACTTCGCCTCTGGCGCTCCTCGAATGCTTCCTTGCTTTCGGACAGGCGCCTCATCGCCTCGTTGATGTCCTTGGCTTCCGATGGCCGTTCATTCACGCTGTACCTGCTGGGCTCGTAGGGAGCGGATGAGGCGACCTGAAGCTCAATATCCGGTGCGACGAGACCATCACCCAGACCAGCCGCCTGGTGGATCGAGGCATCGATACGGCGCGCGATTTCGCGTACCGCGTCTACATCAAGCATTGCCGCTGCCCGGCCATACAGGCGCGGTGAAATGCGGTCGAGCGCCTCTCCATGTGGTATCAATCCTCTTGCTGCGGCTTCCAAGAGTGCCACCGAGCCGTGCCATACTTCCAGACCATTCTCCGATTCGGCATCTGTAGCATTCCAGTCACTTTCGACGACTTGGCCTAGCAGCCATTCATCTCCGCTCCGCGCAATTGCGCGCAGTGCCTGCGCCCGCACATGTTCCGATTCCGACCGGACAAGTGCAGCAATCTGGGTGCGGGCGTCCCTCGATAACTGTACGGAGGCATAATTGCCATGTGCGAGCAGCAAATACTGGTTACGTTTGTTCTCCTCGCTGCAGGCTGCCCTCAGCAATATCTCAAATTCCCCCTTAGCGAGTGGCTTCGCTAGATTCATCAGATCGAGAAGGACGTCTTCATCGGTTTCGTTCGACAACAATATATCGACTTGCTCCCGGGCGCTGAGGAATGGAAAGGCCAGCAGTAGGAGATACTGGGAGACAATCCACGTGTCCCGTGTCGACAGGCCGTCTGCCTTACCGGCCGTCTTCACGTCTGCCCACTTTCTAACGAGTGCGCGGGCCTCATTGATTGTAAGCAGCGCACTGTGCTGGCAGAGTTCGAACAATCCCTGGCGCAGAGGAAAGCCTGTACGGCTAAGCACATTCGCAGCGAATTCCCTATGCTTTGTGACGGCGATGTCTGGCTTGAATCGGGCGATCCCGGGACGTGCCATGACAAAGAAATGGTCTTCGGAGGTTTGGCCAAAAGTCTGCCGCAACTTGCTGACATCGATCGCCGCGTATTGCTCTGCGGTACGGGTTACATTGTCCGGCTGTTCTGACGCGGGATCGCAAGGGTCTGTTCCACAGAAATCTTCAATAAGGCGCCAACTCTTGAAGCTGGGCCTGTCTTTGGTGAGGTTCTCCGCCAAAGACCGAGCTTCCTTGCCATCCTCGGAATGACCCGTTGAATGCAGGATGTTCACGAGGGTCCATTTTCCAGTCGTCGACACATCTGCTTCGCGTAGCCCAGCGCCCACCTCCAGCAATGCCATACGGGTCTGCGGCCAGTCAACCCTGTTCAGACTCACAAGGTGCTCGAATTCCTTGTACGGTGCGCCGTGATCGGGATTCAACGCATTCGAGAAGCTCCAGTTCAGCAGACTTGATGCGAACGGGGCCAGGGCCTTCCCGGCAAGCAGAAACAGAGCAAGGCGTGAGAGCGCGCTCAAGTTGCCCTCTTCTGAGGGCAAGTTTCGTAGAATCGCTCGCTCATTCGCCGACAGGGCGCCTAGATTCTCTTCGACCCTTCTACGGTTCTTGTCGCGTTCTTCCTGCACTTTCTCCGGCGGATCGTGTGCGGGGTGTCCAAACATTCCCCGTTCCGGTGATAACGAATAGACGGAGAGCCAGACATGCACTTCGCTGGCCATTTCCTGCCACGCGCGACTGAGCCTGCCCGCGACAATCAGCGCCTGCTGTATCCAGTCGAAATTGGGCTGATGGCCTCCGGCAAGACTGAGCGCGCGCGCTGCCTCCATAAAACCTTGCGGTCGCCTCTTCGCCAGACTCGCGAAGGCCGGGAATTGGGTGTGGTCAGGATTCTGGAGCGACCCGAAGCCTCTTACGAGAGAGCTGGCTATATTCTGCTCATAGGGCTCGTCTACCGCCGTCACTGTCAAGGCCGCCAGAATAACCTTGGCTGTGTCATCCAGCGCTGCGATTGGTTCAAGGAGTGCCTCCAATTCTGCATCAAGAATGCGGCCGTTCCTTTGTGCGGTGCGCAACCGGTCGATTACCAAGAGACCCAGTGCGAGCGTGAGTCCATCAGCTTTCAGGGTATAGCGCGCAGGATCTCCATCCACCGCCTGGTAGAAACGCCCGTCCGCGACCGCTCCCACGTTGTCCTCAAAGATCTTGAGGTCATCCTGCTGGTTCGCCTTCATCCGGGACACGATCTCCTGCGCATGCTTCTGCAGCCGGCGCACACACTCGTGCATCGGCTGCGGGACAAGGGCGTCCCGCTCGCTCATCCGTATATGTTCGAGAAGAAGACGGCTGACATTGAGTTCTTCAAGGGTGGTGACATCGGCCTTGTCGAGGAGCTCAAGGGCGATTCCCAGAAGGCGCGGGTTGCGAAGCGATGTTGCTACCGCAGGATGCACGTCCGAGGCTCTGATGCCATGGCCGGTTAGGATTTCGTCGCGTTCAAGCTCTGTCCATTCGGGAACATGAATCTCAGTGAAGCGCACAGAAAGGCGGCCTCTTACACGGTTCTGGAAGTCTGGCGTGCGCACGGTAACGACTAGACGGCCGCCAAGCTGATTCAGTTGATCGCCGAAACTGTCGATGATCCGTGCCCAGTCGAACTCCGGCCTTTGGTTGATACCATCGATGATGGCGATGAGCCGGGGGGTGTGTGTTTCTGGGCGGCCCCGCCACTGCTCTAGCCTTCTGCGCCATCTTTGCTGGGTGGTTGCGCTACCCCAATTCCCAGTTTGTTGTCTAAGCTTGGAGACCAGGAGATCAACGACATCGTTTTGCCCGGCCGTCTCGTCGAAATCGTTCGGGGTCATGAAGATCATCAACGGCTTGTCCGCGAGCGCAAGCCAGCTCTGCGCAACTATCCAGGATTTTCCGTGACCCTCGCCGCCGAGGATGCATACCACCCTCTCGTCCGAGGCAGCGGTGAAATAGGGGAGGAGCCTGTCGATCAGGGCTCTGCGCTGATAGACAGGTGCCGTGTCCTTGTCACCGGGTGACAGCGGTTGGCCGAATTTCGCTTTCGCCTTTCTTCTGCTGGAGAATGCGTCGACCAGCCAGTCAGTGTTTGCCCTTTGCGCAAGAGCCCATCCCACCGCAGGCTCATTGCACTGAGTCCGTATCCGGTCGGCATGAGGAGCAAAGTCTGCAGAAGCCTTGACTGCTTCGAGGGATACAATCGCTCGCTGTAGCGACTTATCGTCATGGATGTGATTCTTCAGGAATTCTTGCACCCGCATCCCGCCCATCGCCAAGGCGACGGCGAGGGGGGGTAGGCTCGTTTCAGACCAGTCGAGGATCAAGACGAAAAGGCCGTCCTTGGCTCCTACAGCACGCGCATCGTCTGCGAGCTGGGTCCCGATCTGGGAAGTTGCAGCAAGAACCCAAATGTCACATTCGGGGTCTCTTATAGACATCCGTGCGAGTTTCGAGAGAACCTTATCCGGGGGCACCGTATCGTCATAGCGCTTGGCTTCGTAACAAATAGCATCCGCTTCGTAAGTTGGCTTGCCATCGACTCCGAATTGCAAGCCACTATCTGCGAGCCTGAAAGGCACCCCGGAGATCTCACGAAGAGCCTCCCCTATAAGCCCCTCGAAGCCCCTTTCACCTGTGGCTGGCAGAGACAGGAGGGCGGACTTGAGATCTTCAACATGCTGACAAAGCAACTTATTCATCTTGTAAGTATTCCGTTTGACGTCATTGTTTCTTGAATAGTTTTGTCGCCGCTTTTCGTGATGCTGGTAACTCTTCCGCCAAAGCCATATAACCATATAACTCGAATTAGGCAGACCGGCCTGGTTCATTTATGGCCGACCGGCCTGCAGCCTAGCTCGGCAGGCTGGACGGCGCCACGGAAGCCCTAACCGTTCGTCGGCAAAGCAATGCTTGTCCTTGGGCCGAGACGAAGACACCTATGCTATGCCGCCGGCCCCCGGTTCAGGACGTGGGTATAGATCATGGTCGTGCTGACGTCGGAATGCCCCAAGAGTTCCTGCACCGTGCGGATGTCGCCTGCCTGTGCCGTGCTCGGCACGGCAGACAGGTACCCGTCTTCAAGCAGGTGGGTGGCGAAAGAATGGCGAAACGTATGAGGGGTCGCCGGCTTGGCCACGCGCGCCCCACGGACGGCTTCTTTCACGGCCCGCTGGAGAACCGATTCGTGGAGGTGATGCCCTCGCCTGCCGGTCAGGAGCTTGGGGTTCTGCGGGGCCGAAGGGGAATTCATGGTGGTCATGAAGCCAACCTCCTTCGGTAGTTGCATCGTATGCGGGGTCCATCCGCCAAGTCAAGCGCATTCTCTTCCCGCTCCTCGCTACAGGGGAAATCGCCCGTTCTTGCAGGATGCTAGCCAAAATGCTTGACACCGTGCGCGCTAATTCCTTAGACTTCGCCGCGCCTGTTGATTGCCGTTTCAAGAGATCACGTTAGGGGACATGACATGCCCGATGCCAAGATCCTGAAATTGACCGACGCCGACTTCGACACGCAGGTGAAGGCCCAACCGCTCATGATCGTAGATTTCTGGGCGGAATGGTGCGGTCCCTGCCGGATGGTTGCGCCCGTGCTGGAGGAGCTGGCTGGCGAGTACGCCGACCGCCTAGCCGTGGGAAAGGTGAACGTTGATGAGAATCGCCAGATCGCGGCGCGCTTCGGCATCCGGAGCATCCCGACGCTCCTGTTCTTCCGCGGTGGCGCCCAGGTGGATCAGGTGGTCGGGGCACACCCCAAGGCCACGATCAAGGGGAAGATCGATCAACTCCTGAACGCACACTGAGTTGGAACGAGCCCGATGATCCGCACACCGCATAGCTGCCCAGGACTGATTCCCTCTCATCGCTGGTGACCGCCGGCCCGCCCTCCTTTCGCCTCTGACGTTTTCTTGACCCTGTCTGTGTCCTCGTGCTAGCTTCAGCATCCTCCGCCGGGGACACCTATCCTGTGCGAGGGGGAGTCATGTACACACCCGATCTGGAGACTTTTCGCGAGCTGGCACGGCGAGGCAATCTCATTCCCGTCGCCCGGCAGATCCTGGCGGATATGGAAACCCCTGTCTCCGCCTTCCGGAAGATTGACAGCGGGAACTATGCCTTCCTTCTGGAGAGCGTCGAGGGGGGCGAAAAGTGGGGCCGGTACAGCTTTCTCGGGAGCAATCCCAGCCTGGTCTTCCGCGCCAAGGGCTCGCATCTGGAAGTCTTGCGGGGCGAGGGGAGCGAGGTCCTCGGCGACGTCCGGGACCCGCTGACGGGTCTCATGCGGCTCCTGGGAAAGTACCGGACGGTGGGCGTCCCCGGCCTGCCGCGATTCACCGGGGGCATGGTGGGATACCTGAGCTACGATGTCGTCCGGCATCTGGAGCGGCTGCCCGATCTGGCGAAGGACGACCTGGATCTTCCTGACGCGCTGTTCCTCTTGACCGACACCCTCCTCATCTTCGACAACGTCACGCACCGGATCACCGTGGTGTCCAACGCCGTCGTGCCGGACGATGCACCGTCGGCAGTGGACCGCGCCTACCACGAGGCCCAGCAGAAGATCGAGGCGATCATCGCCGCCTTGCGGCGGCCGGTAGGCGCGCCCATGGGCCGGCCGGCGCGCACCGGATCGCTCCACGTGGAATCCACCGTCACCCGGGAAGGGTTCTGCGAGGCCGTGGCCCGGGCCAAGGCGTACGTCGAGGCGGGCGACATCATCCAGGCGGTTCTCTCGCAGCGCCTGACCGTCCGGACCGACGCGGACCCCTTCGACGTGTACCGCGCCCTCCGCATCGTGAACCCGTCCCCCTACATGTACTACCTCCGCCTGGGCGATCTGAAGGTGGTGGGCAGTTCCCCGGAGATCCTGGTCCGCCTGGAGGGGGATCGGATCGATCTCCGCCCCATCGCCGGAACGCGCCCGCGGGGAGCCACGGAGGAGGAGGACCGCCAATTGGCGGAGGAACTCCTGGCCGATCCCAAGGAGCGGGCCGAACACATCATGTTGGTGGACCTGGGCCGCAACGATGTTGGCAAGGTCGCCCAGGTGGGAAGCGTGAACGTTTCCGATCTCATGGTCGTGGAGCGGTATTCCCACGTGATGCACCTGGTGTCGCATGTCCGGGGGATCTTAAAGGGGGGGAGGAACGCCTTCGATGTCCTGCGGGCCTGCTTTCCGGCCGGCACGGTGAGCGGGGCTCCCAAGGTCCGGGCCATGGAGATCATCGAGGAGTTGGAGCCGGTGCGCCGCGGTCCCTACGCGGGCGCGGTGGGGTACGTGAGCTTCTCCGGCAACCTGGATACCTGCATCACCATTCGGACCGTGCTGTTCGCGCGCGGGGTGGCGACCATCCAGGTGGGGGCCGGCATCGTGGCGGACTCGGAGCCGGAGCGGGAGTACCAGGAGACGATGAACAAGGCCCGCGGCGTGCTGCGCGCCATCGAGTTGGCCGAGGCGCGCCTCGACTGAAACGAAGAGCGTTCGGCTGTTCGATGGTACGGGGACCCCTGGCCTGCCGAACCATCAAACCGTCGAACCATCGAACTGGCGGCAGCCATGATCCTCATGATCGACAACTACGACTCCTTCACCTACAACCTGGTGCAGTACCTCTGCGAGCTGGGAACGCAGGTGGAGGTCCACCGGAACGACCGGATCACGCTCCCGGAGATCCGGGCCATGCGACCGGAGCGGATCGTCCTCTCACCGGGGCCCTGCACCCCGGCCGAGGCGGGGATATGTTGCGACGTGATCCGGGCCTTCGGCCCCGCCATACCCCTCCTCGGCGTCTGCCTGGGGCACCAGTGCATCGGAGCGGCCTATGGCGGCCGCGTCGTCCGGGCGGCTCGCCTGATGCACGGCAAGACCTCGCCCATCCTCCACGACGGGCGGACGCTGTTCACCGGGCTGCCCAATCCCTTCGAGGCGACCCGCTACCATTCCCTGCTGATCGAGCGGGAGAGCCTGCCCGCGTGTCTCGTGATCTCGGCCGAGACCGCGGAGGGGGAGATTATGGGCGTGCGTCATCGCACGCATCCCGTCGAGGGGGTGCAGTTCCATCCCGAGTCTGTCCTGACTCATGCCGGGAAGACATTGCTGCAGAACTTCCTGGCCCGACCGGTTCCCGCAGCACAAGAGGGGGAGATGCGCCCATGATCGTCGAGGCGATTCGCAGGGTCGTGGATGGCAACGATCTCAGCCGGGAAGAGGCCTTCGCCGTCATGGATGCCATCATGTCCGGCCAGGCGACGGACGCTCAGATCGCCAGCTTCCTGACCGCCCTGCGCATGAAGGGCGAGACGGTGGAGGAGATGATCGGCTTCGCCCGGGTGATGCGCGAGAAGGTCTCCCCGGTGAAGACGCGACACCGGGTCCAGGCCTCGCTCTCCGGGACCGACCGGGAGATGCTGGTGGACACGTGCGGCACCGGCGGGGACGCCACGGGCACCTTCAACGTCTCCACGGCCACGGCCTTCGTGGTGGCCGGCGCCGGCGTCCCGGTGGCCAAGCACGGGAATCGCTCCGTGAGCAGCCTGTGCGGCAGCGCCGACGTGGTGGAGGCGTTGGGCGTCCGGTTGGACCTTCCGCCCGAGCGGGTGGGCCGGTGCGTGGACGAGATCGGGATCGGGTTCTGCTACGCCCCGCTCTTGCACAAGGCTATGAAGTACGTCATGCTGGCCCGCAAGGAAATCCGCATCCGGACCGTGTTCAACATCCTCGGGCCGCTGACGAATCCCGCCCACGCCCTGGCCCAGGTGATCGGCGTCTATGACGGCCGCCTGACCGAGGTGATGGCTCAGGTCCTGAAGGAACTGGGGACGGTGCGGGCCTTCGTGGTCCACGGCGAGGACGGGCTGGACGAGATCTCCAACACGGGCGAAAGCCGCGTCTCGGAGCTGCGGCACAACGAGGTGCGAACCTACACGGTGCGGCCGGAGGACTTCGGCCTGCCCCGCGCGCGCATGACGGATCTCCAAGGAGGAAGCGCGGCGGACAACGCCGAGATCATCCGCCGCATCCTCAAGGGCGAGCGCGGACCCAAGCGGGACATCGTGCTCCTGAACGCGGGGGCGGCCATCGCGGCCGGCGGCAAGGCCGAGGACATCGCTGCGGGCATGACGACGGCCCAGCACTCGATCGACAGCGGTGCCGCCCTGGACAAGCTCAACCGGCTCGTCGAGTTCTGCCAGCAGTGACGGACGCGCATGGGCATCCTGGATGACATCCTCCGCCGGACGCGCGCCGACGTCTGGGACCGCCGCGCCCGTGTGCCGCTCTCGGAGCTGAAGGGGCGTTGCCGCGACGCGCCGCCGCCGCGAGATTTCGCGGGGGCCTTGCGTCGCGTGCTCGGCAACGACGGGCGGCGAGCCGGGCCCATCCGCGTCATCGCCGAGGTGAAGAAGGCCTCGCCATCCAAGGGCCTGATCCGCCCCGACTTCGCGCCGGCGGATCTCGCCCGGAGTTACGCTCGGGCAGGCGCCCATGCCATCTCGGTCCTGACGGATGCGCCCTTCTTCCAGGGCCGCCTGGACCATCTGGTGGCCGTCCGGGAGGCGGTAAATCTCCCGGTTCTGCGCAAGGACTTCCACGTGGAGGCATACCAGCTTTGGGAGGCCCGCGCGGCCGGGGCGGACGCTGTCCTCCTGATTGCGGCGGCACTCCAGCCGGCGGAGTTTCTTTGTCTCATGGAGCTCAGCCGGGAGCTGGGACTCGCCGTGCTGGCTGAGGTGCATGCCCGGCAGGAGCTGGAGATGGTCCTGGAGCGCGGGGCGGAGATCGTGGGGATCAACAATCGCGATTTGCAGAGCTTCGAGGTCTCGCTGGAGGCGACGTTCGGCCTCGTGCCCGGCGTCCCGCCCGAGGTGGTCCTCGTGAGCGAGAGCGGGATCAGCCGGCCGGAGGAGGTCGAGCGGCTTGCCGCGGCGGGCGTGGACGCCATCCTGGTGGGGGAGGGCTTGCTCCGTCATGCGGATGTGGGCGACGCCCTGCGGAGCTTGGTGGGGACAGCGTGACCCGGGTGAAGATCTGCGGGATCACCTCGGCCGAGGACGCGGCCGCGGCGGTCGAGGCGGGGGCGGATGCCCTCGGATTCGTGTTCGTGCCGGGGACCCCGCGACTCGTCCATCTGGATGTGGCGGAGCGGATCGTGAAGGACCTGCCGCCGTTCGTCACGACGGTGGGAGTCTTCGTGGATCAGCCGCTGGAGGACATCCTGCGCATCGCCGGCCGTTGCCGACTGCGGGCGGTCCAGCTGCACGGGAATGAGCCCGAGGCCTTCAGCCGCCGCATCCCGTTGACGGTCATCAAGGCGATCCGGATTCGGGACGCCCGGGACCTCGCCCCCATCGGGACGTACCCGGCCCACGCCTTCCTGCTGGACGCTTTCGTCGAGGGCCAGGCGGGCGGGACGGGCACTCCGATCTCCTGGGATCTGGCGCGGCGCGCCAAGGGCAAGGTGCCCATCATCCTTTCCGGCGGCCTCAGGCCGGAGACCGTGGCCCAGGCCGTCCGGACCGTCCGGCCCTACGGCGTGGATGTCAGCAGCGGGGTGGAGGCGAGTCCGGGGCGCAAGGACCACAAGAAAGTGAGGGAGTTCATTGCCGCCGTCCGCGAAGCAGACCTCGGTTGATCCGATCGCCGGCCGCCTGCCGGATGCCCTCGGCCACTTCGGCCCCTACGGCGGGCGGTACGTTCCCGAGACCCTGATGGCTGCGCTGGAGGCGCTGGATGAGGGCTACGAGGCGGCCAGGCACGATCCGGCGTTTCAAGAGGAGGTGAACTACACCCTCCGCCAGTACGTGGGTCGCCCGACACCCCTGTACTTCGCCCGCCGTCTGAGCGAGCGCCTCCGCGGGCCCCGCATCTATCTCAAGCGGGAGGATCTCTGCCATACCGGCGCCCACAAGATCAACAACACCGTGGGGCAGGTTCTCCTGGCCCGCCGGATGGGGAAGTGCCGGGTGATCGCCGAGACGGGCGCGGGGCAGCACGGCGTGGCGACGGCCACGGTGGCGGCCCTCCTGGGCCTCGAGTGCGAGGTCTACATGGGGACCGAGGACATGCGACGGCAGGCCCTCAACGTGGTTCGCATGCGCCTGCTGGGGGCCAAAGTGACGGCGGTGGATTCGGGCAGCCGGACGCTGAAGGACGCCATCAACGAGGCCATGCGGGACTGGGTGACGAACGTGGAGACGACCCACTATGTGCTGGGATCGGTCCTGGGCGCCCATCCCTACCCGCGCATGGTCCGGGACTTCCAGGCCGTCATCGGGCAGGAGGCGCGCCGCCAGATCCTGGAGGCCGAGGGGCGGCTGCCGGACTGCCTCATCGCCTGCGTCGGCGGGGGCAGCAACGCCATGGGCCTGTTCCACGCCTTCCTGGAGGACCAAGCGGTCCGGATGATCGGCGTGGAGGCGGGCGGCCTGGGCATCGCCTCGGGCCGGCACGCGGCCCGGTTCGCGGAGCAGACGATCGGCATTCTCCACGGCACGCGGAGCTATGTCCTCCAGGATGCCGACGGCCAGATCCGCATCACGCACTCGATCTCGGCCGGCCTGGATTACTCCGGCGTGGGACCCGAGCACAGCTACTACCATGACCGGGGACGGATCGAGTACACCTCCGTCACGGACGCCGAGGCCCTGGAGGGCTTCCGTCTCCTCTGCGAGACCGAGGGGATCATCCCCGCCCTGGAGGCGGCGCACGCGGCGGCCTACCTGGCCAACGTGGCGCCGGAGTTCGGGCGCGGGCAATGCGTGATCCTGAACCTGTCCGGCCGGGGCGACAAGGACGTGGAGGTCGCCGCCCAAGGCTTGGGCGTGCCGATAGGACAGGCCCCATGAGCGAGAACCGGATCGACCGCGCCTTCGCGCGGCTGCGAACGCAGGGCCGCAAGGGCTTGATTCCCTTTCTCGCTGCGGGCGATCCCTCGATGGAGGCGACGGCCGCCCTGGTCCGGGAATTCGAGGACCGCGGCGCCGATCTGGTGGAGATCGGCGTCCCGTTTTCCGATCCGCTCGCCGACGGGGTGGTGAACCAGCGGGCGTACCAGCGGGCTCTCGCCGCCGGCGCAACTCTCGGCCGGGTCCTGGATCTCGTGGCGAGCATCCGGCGGCATTCGGAGATTCCCCTGGTCCTGATGAGCTACGTCAATCCCATCCACCGCTTCGGCCTCGACCGCTTCCCGATGGCCGCCCGGGAGGCCGGGGTGGACGGCCTCATCCTGTCGGACTGCCCTCCGGAGGAGATGGACGGGTTCCTGGAGGCGCTCGGGCGGGCGGGGGTCCACCCTGTCCTGCTCGTCGCCCCGACCAGTTCGGATCGGAGAATCTCCTTGATCAGCGCTCGAAGTCGCGGCTATATATACTATGTCTCGCTCCGGGGCGTCACCGGGCCGCGGGAGCAATTGCCGGCGGACCTCAGCGACGGGATCCGGCGGATCCGGGCTCTTACGAGGATGCCGCTGGCGGTCGGGTTCGGCATCTCGACCCCCGTCCAGGCAAGGGCCGTAGCGGGACTGGCCGATGCCGTGATCGTGGGATCGGCGATCGTGGCCACCATCGAGGCTGAACGAGGATGCCCGGATCTCGTTCCCCGTGCAGGGCAGTTTCTGGCAGGCCTGCGATCCGCCATAGGCTGAAATCCCTGAAAGCTTCGGCGGTTCCAGATAATATATGCAATGGAATGGAGGTTGCACTTGACACGTT
>Ga0315268_10001241_pt1 | contig 29227 bp, 28 predicted proteins | sample C1_top_MG_FD_204535 | JGI IMG/M metagenome (GOLD analysis project Ga0315268, IMG submission 204535) | Sediment microbial communities from Yellowstone Lake, YNP, Wyoming, USA - C1_top | ecosystem: Environmental > Aquatic > Freshwater > Lake > Sediment | place: USA: Wyoming | collected 2017-08-01
TTCTGTGCTGCAAAAGCGGATCCTGGCCTTGTTAGATTTCCCGCTGGACATCTACACCAGGCTCGGACCTGTTTTTGCCCAATCACCCTAAAAATGAGCGAACCAAGGGTGTTTACTTGCTACTTGTTTACTTGCTACTTGCCCCTTGTCTACTCGCCCGCTCCAGCTCAACCACCAACCCTCCCGTGGTGGCGGCGAGCAGGTTGTAGCCTGCCCCGCCCAGGAGCAGCACACCGGCGACGATGAGCACGAAGGCCAGGATCACCGCCAGGGCAATAGCCAGCGCCAGCAGTAGGCCCAGGTCGTCCAGGGCGCGCAGGCCGTTCAGCACCCCACCCAGCCGCATCGGGTCTATGAAGTCAATGGGGATCTTCTGCCCCAGGATAACGATTCCCCCCTGTTTCCAGCCCTCCAGGAAACTGCGCAGCCCGCCGATGAGCCACAGGCTGAGCAGGCCGCACAGGCAGCCGGGCAGCAGGCTCAGCAGCGTCCCCAACACCAGCCCAAACTTCAGGGTCGAGCCCAGGCTCACCCGGCGCACGGCGTAGCGGCTCATCGTACCTCCCCCCCCCCCACATTTCCCCTGTTACCCTTGTCACCCCTGTTACCCTGACAGCATTTGTACCCTTGCCCGTTGCACCTGAGGGCACGACAGAGTCGGCCCCTACTAACCGTATTTCTTCTTGAGATAGGCTTGCCAGTTCTTCTCGAACTGGTCGTAGTCTACGCCCAGCACGCGCTGGAGCGACTCGGCCACCGAGCGGGACTGGGCCTCATCGGCCAGGAGTTGCCAGAATTTGTCTACCCCGCCGTAGGTTTCAATGATGTAGCCCACCAGGGCGCTGCTCTGGGCCAGGGCATAGCGCTGCTGCAGTTCATCATCCAGGATGTACAGGTTTTCTAGTTCTTTCAGAGAGAAAATCTGGCCCTTGCGCACGGACTCGCGCAGCATGCTGACCCGCACGTCGTCCGTGAGATAGTAGGCTGCCCCCTCGTTCATCCAGACGGGCACCTCGCGGGGGTAGGCAATCTCGCGCACCAGCAGGTGGATCAGCTCGTGGGCCACGATACTGCTTAAGACATCGCCTGCCAGCACGCCACCGAAGGATTCCGGCGAGCGGATGGCCAGGCCCAGGTCGGAGATGTAGTTCGCCGCTACATCGGCGCCGGCCCGGCCAGGGTGCGTCTGATAGGTGGGGCTGAGGATAACCAGGAACTTTTCCTTGGGCTGGCGCCTGGCCCGGGTGACGGCGTACTGGTAGCCTGCCTCTACTGTTGCCACCACATCGTCAATCACCGGCTTATCCCAGGCCCAATACTTGACCGTGAAGTGATCGGTTTCCCGCAGCAGGCGCTCTCCCAGTTCTTCCTCCTGGGGTTCGCTGTGTAGCCACTGCCCGTCCACCCAACGATAGACCCACACCCGCTCGGCCTGGCCCTCGCTGGATAGTGACAACCAGACCTTGACGTAGCTGCCCTGGTAAATCTGGACGCGCTTCACCTTGGCCGTGATGCCCGCGCTGCGAAAATAGCGCGAGTAGTAAGGTGACTTGAAGTACTCGTTTTGCACACGCTTCCAGGTGAGGTTGCTCTGGTCAATGGTAGCCATGAACAGGGCCTCGTCCCCCTTGTCCAGGGCGCGCATGCGCTGATCCAGCACTTTTTGAATGCCCTCTCGGATGGCCTTCTCGCTGGTGGGCATGGCGGCCGCCGTAGGCGTGGGGGTTTCAGGTTCCGCGGTCCAGGGTGAAGTAGGTGCAGGGGTTAAAGTGGAACTTGGAACTTGCAACGTCGCTGGCGGCGGGCTGGTAGGCGTCGCCAGCGGGACCAGCCGCGGCAGGGCGAAGCAACTCAGGAGCAAGGTCAAGCCGAACAGGCAGGCCAGGCCAAAGAGTGCCAATCGGGTGATCAGGCTGTAACGATCAGGCATAGCAGAATCCTCCAGTCATCCTTAGACGACCATCAGATGGTCGTCCTCATAGCTAAAGCCCCGGCGAACGGGGCTGACGTGAGACAGACAGTGTAGGGGCGAGGCATTCCTTGGAGGCTGTTTCAACTCCGCGGTATCCTCTTTGCGCAGGCGTTGAGGAAATATGCCGGATATTCTGCGGAATGCCTCGCCCCTACTTCCAAACCGATGGTCTGACCATCGGGACCTGGCTAATCCACCTCGCCGATGATGAACTCCTCGCCCTTCGGCTTCTCGGCCTGGCCGGGGCGGGGGGCGCGAGCCGGGGCAGCCGCGGGAGGTGCTGCCGTGCTGGCCTGCGCCTTGAGGATTAGGGCGCGCAATTCCGGGTAGAGTGGAAAGGCGGTGTTAACCACGTAGTACTTGCGCCGTGCCTCTTCCTCGGCCTTGACCAACCCTATTTCTTCCAGGTTGCGCAACTCCTGCCACACAGCATTAAAATGTTCCCCTAGCCGCTGCGCTAGCTCCCGGCCATAGAAGCGTTCACTTATATTGGTCATAAACAGAGTCAATAGCTTAACTCTGACCCTGGATGCAAACAAAGCCTCCAGCATAGCTCCTCCGCTTGACAACATAAATTGGTCATATGTTCCAATGTGGGACGTATCCAGGGCGATTCATCGCCCTTTAGCTTTTAGCCCGACGATTGATCGTCGGGCAGCCTGCGTTCCAGGGCGATGAGCGCCGCCCCCAGCGCCCCCACAATCTGTGGCTCCGGCGGGACGAGCAGATGCACCCCCAGCTTGCTCTCCAGCGCCCGCACCACCCCAACGTTCTTAGCCACGCCGCCGGTCATGGCTACCGGCTCCGCCAGGCCCACGCGCTGCACCAGGCTGGCCACCCGGTCGGCGATGGCGTTGTGCAGGCCGGCGATGATCTCGTCTTTGGCCTGACCCTGGGCGATGAGCGACACCACCTCGCTCTCGGCGAAGACGGTGCAGGTGCTGCTCACGCTCACCGGCGAGCGCGCCTGCAGGCTCAGTCGTCCCATCTCGTCCAGGTCTACCTCCAGGGTGCGGGCCATGACCTCCAGGAAGCGCCCGGTGCCGGCGGCGCACTTATCGTTCATGGCAAAGTCCAGCACTCGGCCCCGTTCACCCAGGCGAATGGCCTTGGCATCCTGCCCACCTACGTCAATGACCGTGCGCAGGCCGGGGAACAGGTGGTATGCCCCGCGGGCGTGGGCGGTGATCTCCGTCACCTGGCTGGCGGCAAAAGGCACACGCGCCCGGCCGTAGCCGGTGGAGACGATCAGGGCGACGTCGCTGGCGGCAAGACCCGCCTGGGCCAAAGCACTGGTGTAGGCCGACTCGGCGGCGCGCACCGTGCTCGCCCCGGTGTAAACCAGGCCGTAGCCCAGCAGCCTGGCCTGCTCGTCCAGGAGCACGGCCTCCGTGGAGAGCGCCCCCACGTCAATCCCGGCGACGGCCACCCTGGTCATAGCTTTACGCCCCTGCCAGAGCCAGGCGCTCGCCGTACCACTGGCGATAGAATTGCATGTACTCGCCGCTCTTGATCTTGCGCCACCACCACTCGTTGGCCACGTACCAACGCACCGTCTCCGCCAGCGCCTCCTCGAAGGTATAGCGATTCTGCCAGCCCAGGGCCTTGAGTTTGGTGCAGTCCAGGGAGTAGCGGCGATCGTGGCCGGGGCGATCGGTCACGTGGCGGATGAGGCTGTAAGGCTTGCCCAAGAGGTCGAGGACGCGCCGCGCCATTTCGATGTTGGTCGGCTCCCGATCTGGGCCCACGTTGTAGGCCTCGCCGATCTGGCCTTTGTGCAGCACAACGTCTATGCCTGCGACGTGATCTAGCACGTACTGGTAGGGACGCTGCTGCCTACCATCGCCATACAAGGGCAGCGGCTGGTCGTCAAGGGCGTTGGTGATGAACAGCGGCACTACATTCTCTGGGTATTGGTATGGACCTATCGAGTTATGAGCGAGTATTCCCGAACTGGTGAGGAAATTCTCCACACCAGGGACGGAAAAGTCGTAGACGTATCCCTCGTAGTCTATCTTCTCGATAGCCTGGATACGAACCCAGATAATCTCCCCTATCCTGTATGTTTGCAGAGTTTGGTGGGGTTTCTCAGACCAATCTATGGGGTTTAGTGGGTCTACACCATATGCACAAACCCGGTAGTAAGTGTACTTTTTCTTTTCGCCACGCCGGGCCGCAGCCTGGTGAGGGCCTTGCAAGCTGGCTACAATGCCGAACCTAAGGAGGAGTTGGACTATATCCTCCGCCAACAGGCGACTTGCCGTAGCAAAAGCAAGGAGGCTTCTTTCAGTTCGTGATTTACCGCTATGCAAACCATCGCCGTCATAGAAGCCTTGGATGAAACGTCGCAATTTATTCATGGGTAGGTTAAACACCCAGCGGGGTATCCGGCGTTCCTTGGACGGTCCGCCCAGTTTTAGTACTTCTGCAAACAGATAAACTAACGGCTTGGAGTGAACCCCAATAGAGGGGGCCGTGTGATCGGTCGGCGGTTGGTATTTGGGGTTGACACCGAAACGCCGCTGCAGAATGTCCTCGGCTCGACGGATGAACCTTTCCTCCGAATAAAGCCCCAAGAGATAATCGCCGGGTTCTTTTCCGCAGCGCAACTGACCTTCTGCCAGGATAAAGCCGCAAAGCCACAGCATCTCTTCATCCAATTCAATCCTGACAGGGATGGCAATGTTGCTGAAGGAAGCACGCAACTGCGCGTCGGGTGGAACGTCTATGTCTAGACATCTATACACCTTCAGTGGCATTGCCTGATAGTTGGCCCATTGCCTGGTAGTCCAAAAGTATACGGATGATCGCGGTCCTCTGTATTGCTGATACTGCTCGTCGTTATAGATAAGCCTTCTGATCTCCTCAGATTTGGTAGCGATAAGCATCTCGGTCTGATCGCTGACCACCATAATGTTATCAACGAGTTCCGGAAATGTGGCCAGGTGATGTCCAATGTGCAACTCTTCATCGGCTATTTCGGCGACCGGCAAGTTGCCAGCGGCAGCAATATAGTCACCAACCTGTAGTTCCCGGGCCAAGACAGCGATTGGTCTCCCCTGACCGTCCATCTTGAACAGACTGTGGTCTCCTGTGACACTCACGGCCTTCCCGTATTTCGTTTTGATGCTGTACGCATCTTTGTGGACATACTCTCGGATCAGGGCGCTGACGTGGTACAAGCCCATTTGACACGTCTCGGGATCAAACGCCGGGACTGTGAGGCGACCGGGTTGCTGCCTGTACTCGCTATAAACATCTTCGATCGCCTTGCAGATGAACTGATCACCATCGCAGACGATCACCTTCTCTCCCTCCAAAATGCTGTTGGCCCCCCTGGTGATGGTCACCGGTGTGCCGTAGGTGGTAAAGTACGCCTGCACCAGCAGATCGGCGCTGGCCTTACTGGCAGCGTAAGGGGAGCGGGGCTCAAAGCGATCTGTTTCTTTAGACGAGCCCTCTAACACTTGACCATAGACTTCGTCGGTTGAGACGTGGTGCAGCCGCTCCAGACCAAGTCCTTTGGTCACCTCCAGCAGGACGTAGGTGCCATAAACGTCGGTGGTGACGAAGGCGTCCGGGGCCACAATGCTGCGGTCCACGAAACTCTCGGCAGCAAAGTTGACGATGGTGTCAATGGCGTGCTGGCGCACAACTGCCTCCACAGCCTTCCTGTCCCGGATATCGCCGCGCACGAAGGTGTAGCGGGGGTCGTGCTCTACGTCCCGCAGGTTATCCAGGTTGCCACGATAGTTCAGGATATCGAAATTGACCAGGCGGTAGTCCGGATACTTTTGCAGCATGTAGCGGATGAAGTTGCTGCCAATGAAGCCGGCGCCGCCGGTGATGAGCAGGTTCTGCAAAGATGCCTTCTCCTCAACTTCAGGCTGATCTCTCAGAGAGTGCCTGAGATTAACCACAAAGTTCCAGACACTATCTCAGGAGCCCACAAACCTGGTCGCCGCCGCCCTAAGCTTCCGTACCACCTTGCGCGGGTTGGCGTAGCGGCGGATGGTCTTGCCCGCCTGCTTCCACCCGCGGCGCAGGCGGTTGGGCAGGGTGCGCCGCTGGCTTTCTTTAAGCGCCCACTGCAGAAACTGGTAGTCCTGGCCCTTGATCTTGGTCTCTGTGGGGTTGCGGCGGTACTGATCGTGGCTGGTGATGAGGGAGAGGTCGTTAGCTAGGCAGTAAGCGTATAAATCGCTACCAGGGTGCGGCGTGTAGAAGGCCGGGCTGTAATAGTCGGGATCAATCTCCTTGAGCATGGAGATGGTGTCCCGCACCTCGTCTGGGGTTTCCGTGGGCAGGCCCAGCATGTAGTTGGCCCAGATGGCGATGCCGTACTTGCGGCAAACGCGTGCTGCCTCCAGATTCACCTTACGCGTCGTGCCCTTGCGCAGAAAACGCAGCACCCGGTCGTTGCCGCTCTCGAAGCCGATGAAGTAGCCCCGGCAGCCGGCCTTGGCCATGAGCTTCACCATGTCCTCGTGATGGACGATGATGTCGGCCCGGCTCTGGCAGAAGAAGGGCTGCCGGAAACCCTCGGCCTTGTAGGCCCGGCAGAACTCGCCGATCCACTGCCGATTGTTGGTCAGGCAATCATCGTGGAACATGAAGCTGGCGAAGTGGTAGCGTTCCCGCAGCAGCTTGAGTTCGGCGATGACGTTGGCCACGCTACGCTGCCGGAAGCGGCCGAAGATCTGGCGCTCCGCCGGCTGGCAGAAGCTGCAGTTGTAGGTACAGCCCCGACCGGCGATGATGGTCAGGAACGGCGGCGGTAGCTCCGGGACGAAGGCGACCTCCGGCGAGTCCGGCGTGTAGCCGCAGCGACGCCACTCCTCCAGGAACAGCTCCCGATCCACGAAGGGGACCTCGTCCAGGTTGGGCCGCTCGCCGGGCAGCACCCGCTCGGCCGGCGGCTGGCCGGCGGCAATGGCCGCCAGCAGCTTGGGAAAGGTGATCTCCCCCTCGTGCGTGACGATGTAGTCAATCTTGCTGTTGGCCGCCACCTCGTCCAGGACAATGGTGGGGTGCGGCCCCCCGACGACGGTGACAATGCGCGGATCAACTTCTTTGATGATGTCCAGGCAGTGCATCACGGGGTTGTAGTCCACGCTCATCATCGTCAGGCCCACGACGTCGGGATGGCGCTGCGCCAGCTCCTGGCGGAAGTGCTCCCAGCCCTGGAGGCCGCGCAGGTCAATCAGGTCGACGGCGAACCCTGCCGCCTTGGCGCAGGCACTGAGCTGGGCCAGGCCGTGGTTGATCCAGCCTGCCTCCATGCCCTTGCCCAGGGAGTTAAAGCCGTAGCCAGCGATGCCGGCGTAGATCAAGGTGGTTTTCATCTGCTTCCCAGCTTCTTCTCCGCCCAGAAGCGGTTGGTGCGGTACAGGCTCTCAAAGGTACCGGCATCGCTCCAAAAGCCCTGCAGTTCCACCCAGGTCATCTGGCCAGCAGCGATGTAGAAGTTGTTCACGTCGGTGATCTCCAGCTCACCCCGGCCAGAGGGTGTGCTCTGGCGGATGTAGTTGAAGACGTTAGCATCGTACAGGTAGAGGCCGGTGACGGCGTAGCGACTTTTGGGCTGGGCGGGCTTTTCCTCAATGCGCACGATGCGCCGTGGGTTCTGCTCATCGAAGACGGGCACACCGAAACGCTCAGGGTCGGGCACCTGTTTGAGAAAGATGCAGGCGCCGTCCTGAAAAGCCTCCACTGCCGGGCGGATGTCGGCGTCGGTGGTGTTGTCGCCCAGAATGACGGCCAGGTTGCCGTTATCGGCAAAATCCTCACACAGGCTCAGGGCCTGGGCGATGCCGCCCTCGTTCTCCTGGTAGGCATACTCCAGGTGGCGGATGCCGAATTCCTTGCCGTTACGTAGCACGGCCATGAAGTCGCCAGCGTGCGGCCCACCTACGACGATCATGATGTGGTCAATACCGGCGCGTACTAAGGTCTGGATGGGGTAGTAGATCATAGGCTTGTCGTAGATAGGGAGCAGGTGCTTGTTGGTGGCGTAGGTCAGCGGATAAAGCCGCGAGCCCAGGCCACCAGCCAGGACGACGCCTTTCAAATCTCACCTCCGTGCAGGTTTTTGCCATGGTTGCGCCGCACCTAGACCCTTCGCTGCCCCTTCACTTCGTTCAGGGTTACAGCTCAGGGCAGGGGTGCGTCGCCACTGGCCAAGTGTGCGCCAGTGAGAGTATAGCGTTTTCGGCTGTGCTTGTCAAGAAAGCGTGGGGGGGACAGGGAAGCGGGGGATGAGGTCGCGAGGGAATGATGGTCATGGGGTGGTAAGCAAGTACAATACTACAAACGGCCTAGCATGATCAAGAAGGTCAAGGCGGCCAAGACCGTGCCTAGCATTAAGAGTAGGATGCCGGCCAGCACGTCCCCCAAGCCTCCTCGCTGCTTGGACCTGGCCTCCTCCATCTTCTTCTTCATCTCCTCCCTGACCTGGGCCGGTTTTTGCCACTTATCCAGGCCGTGCCTCAGGGTGTGGGCGCCGTGCGCCAAGAAGATGCCCATAGCCAGGCCAAGTAAGACGCCGACTGCCGTCTCCATTTCTACTGGACCTCGAAGCCCAGAGCACTGGCCGCAGACAAGATCGCCTCCTCCCGTGCTCGCATGCGCTCCTTATCGGCCGCTGACTCGTGGTCGTAGCCCAGCAGGTGCAGGACACCGTGCACTGTGAGGTAGCCCAACTCGCGCTGCACGGAGTGCCCGTACTCGGCCGCCTGAGCCACCACCCGCGGGTGGGAGAGCACCACATCGCCCAGGTGCAGGATACCATCCGGCGGCGGCACGAAGGGCGACTCTTCCGGAGAAAGCAGAGGGAAGGAGAGGACATCCGTAGGTGCGTCCATGCCGCGAAACTCCCGGTTCAGGCGCTGCACCTCAGCGTCATCGGTCAGGGTGAGGCTCAGTTCGACCGTGCCGCTGAGCCCCTCGGCGTGCAGGGCGGTCTCCACCAGATGCCGCAGTTGGCCCTCGTCAATCTGGGCGACGAAATCGGGGGGAATCTGGATGTCCAGTTCAACGGTCAGCATTGTCCATTCCTGCAGGATTGGTGGTCGGCGGGGTGGGCTGCTCCAGCAGGGAGGAAGGCAGAGCGGCCAGGACTGCCTGGGCTGCCGCCGGATAGGCGAGGCGCGGGTGATAGACCCCCTGGAGCACGTCGCCGAAGGCCTGCCGGATGCGCTCCAGGTCGCGCAGGGTGAGATCGCACTCATCCAGTTGGCCGCTGGACAGTTTGGCCCGCAGCGTCTCGCGGATCAGGCGCTCAATGGCCTCGGGTGAGTGATCTTTGTCGGCCCGCACAGTGGCCTCCAGACTATCGGCCAGTATGAGGATGCCGGCCTCCTTGCTCTGCGGTTTGGGCCCGGGGTAGCGGAAAGCGGCTGGATCAACGGGGTTACCGTTCTGCGCTTCACAGGCCTTGGCGTAGAAGTAGCCAGTGACCTGCGTGCCGTGGTGCTGGGCGATCAGGTCAATGATCTTTTGCGGCAGGCTGTACTTCCTGGCCAGGGCAATACCATCGGGCACGTGGGCGATGATGGTCTGCGCGCTGGCCTGACAGTCCAGTTGATCGTGGATGTTGTTGCCATTAAGTTGGTTTTCGATGAAGAAGTAGGGTCGCAGCACCTTGCCAATGTCGTGGTAGTAGGCCGCCACGCGCACTAATAGCGAGTCAGCACCGATGGCCTCGGCGGCACGTTCGGCCAGATTGCTGACCAGGACGCTGTGGTGGTAGGTGCCGGGGGCTTCCAGAAGCAGGCGGCGGAAGAGAGGTTGCGCCGGGTGTGCCAGTTCCAACAATTGCAAAGTGGTGGTGAGGCCGAACACACTGCCCAGGACGAAGAGACCGGCGATAGCCAGGGCGGCAGAGAGGAGGCCATTGCCCAGGCTCAGCCCACCAATCTGGGCCACGCCCAAGAGGTCCAGGTTGCGGTCAGGCAGACGAAAGGCCATGGCCACGCTCATGTTGGCCAGGGCCACCCACAACCCGGCCTGGAAGAAGTTGCTCAGGCGTTCCATGCGACGCAGGCTGAGCGCTCCTATCGCCCCGGCAACCAGCATCATGACCGTCAGCGCCAGCGAGTCGCCACCCAGATGGCCGATGACCAGGCTGATGGCCACAGCCACCATCAGGGCCAACTCGCCCCCCAGGAGGGCCGTGAGGAGCATGGTCGCCGCCGCCACAGGGAAAAGGTAGGGCAGGGTGCTGTGTCCGGGGACGATCAGGCGGGCCAGAGCGGCCGTACCCACAATCACCACGCCCACCAGCAGCAGGCGGCGAGGGCTGGGCCACAGAGTGGGCTGGAAGGCGTACAGGTAGATGACCAGGGGCAGCACCACAGCCAGCACGAAGAGCGCCAGGCCCACCAGATCGGGCCAGACCACAGTTTGGCGGAGCAGGCCCAGGGCCTGCAGCCGCTCCAGGTCCAGGGCGGTGAGGACGTTTCCCTCGCGAATCACCACCTCGTCCTTCTCCACGGTGAAACGCACGGGGTCAACCAGGCTGGCCGCCTCGCGCTTGCGGCGGGAGGTTTCCAGAGGGTCCAGAATATCGTTCTCTTTGATGAAGCTGCGCACCAGCCCGGCAGCTACGGTGGCCTGCTCTTTGGACAGGCTCTGGCTGAGATGCTTGGGGATTTCCGCCTTGATGTCCGCTAGGTTGGTCGTGCGGATGTGCTCGCGCATCACCTCGTCTACCACGCGCACGGTCTCGGTAACGACATCCTGCCAGGCGCGGCTGTCCAACTGAAAGACGGCGGTGATTATCGGAGAGTTGGTAAGCTCGGGGATACGCTGGATGTCGTCTATCTTGCGTTCCAGGGTGACATTTCTATCGTCGCGCACAAAAGTAATGTAGTTGCAGACGTAGGTGGCGCGTGTCTTCTGCTGGAAGGCCAGGCCGGGGTTATAGTCGTAGACGTCGGTCACGGCATCCATGGCCTGCTTCTGTGCCTCCGTGGTGCGAATCTGGCTAGTGTAGGTCAGTCTCTGGGGGGAACGGATGGTCTGGCGAGCGACATCGCCCACTTTGAGCACGGCGGGGGCCGGCTGGAGGGGATTGGGCAGGAACTGTGAGGCCAGGATGAGGCCCAGGCTGAGCGCCACCCCCAGGCCAAAGACGACGAGGGGGATACGCTCTCGCCAGAAGGCAAGAAGGGATTTTGCTGGAGGGCCTGGCTGAACTGGCGTGTTCATTGCAGAAGTTCTCGTACTACCTGGCTGACCAGGCGGCCGTCCGCCCGATCGCCCAGGCGAGCGAGCAAGGGTCGCATGACCTTGCCCATGTCGCCAGGGGATTTGGCCCCCACTTCAGCGATAACCTCGCGAGCGGCAGCGGCGACCTCCTCGCGGGATAATTGCTGGGGCAGATAGCTCAGCAGGATGGCCAGTTCCGCTTCCTCTTTGGCCACCAACTCCGGGCGCCTGGCTTTGGCGAACTCGGTGATGGAGTCGCGGTGGCGTTTGACGTCCTGGGCGATCACTGCCTGCACCCCGGCATCGTCCAGAGGGCCGCCCCTGGCAATCTCCGCATTGACGATGGCCGCCCGCACCAGGCGGATGGTGGAGAGCCGTAGCTCATCCCGCTGGCGCATGGCCGCTTTCATGTCCTCTTGCAGTTGGTCTTTAAGGGTCACGGATGCCCTCCTCTGTCCTGCTGTTGATGTGATGTCCGAGCAGTAGAAAGCCCAATCAGTTTGCACTCTCGTTGCGAATTATGCGCTTGATCTCTCGCCGGAGAGCCGGCACTTTGTTGCTTACGACGTCCCACACGATGTCATAATCCACACCAAAGTAATCGTGTATTAGCCGGTCGCGCATTCCGGCGATTGCTCTCCATTCAACAACATGGCTGTACTTTTGTCGGAGGTCATCGGGTATCTTTTTCGCTGCTTCGCCGATCACTTCGAGACTACGCACGAAGGCGCGCTGCAGCGTTCCATTACGCATGAACTCATCTTTACTCAGTCCCTTGGCTTGAGCCATAAGGTATTCTGCTTCACTCAAGATGTGCTGCAGGTATTCAAGCCCCGACAGTGACATACTCAACCTCGCGCAGAATATGCGGACCGATGTAGGGACTGAGTGACTCAGGTGTTACCAGCTCAACATGTCGGCCAAATAGGTCCTCTAGGAAAAAAGCCAGGTGGATGAAGGCATCAAAGCTCTTCTGGCCTCGATCGAACTCCACCAGCAAATCTACATCACTGTCTTCATCTTGCTGTCCGCGCACAAAGGAGCCGAACAAGCCCAGTCTTTTCACACCAAAGGCTCTGATCTGCTTTTGATATTCTTGGATGAGTGCCAGGATGTGATCTTCTGTTTGAACAGCCATCATAGTGCCTCTCAGGGGCTTTACGGTGCAACTTCCACTGCCGCAAATTCCTCGGCCAATTCATCGGCGGTGTAGTTGATGTACGCAATGCCGCGCGCCCGGAGCAGAGCTAAGAACTCAATGCGACTGAGGTTTAGCAGACGTGCAGCTTTGCCGGAAGAGATATGCCCTTCGGTAAACAGCGACAACACCAACCATTCGGTTAGGCGGCGCTGTATCTCGTTTTGGTCAAAGCCAAAGCGCAGTAGAGGCGCGGGAACGCGCACCTCAAACGTTGTCTCAGTCATCTATTTACTCCTTTGCCTTATGCCACTCCCTGTCCCTTCCGCACTGGACCACCCCTAGCGGCTGGCCGCCCGCGACTTGCGCTGCTTGGCCGCCGCCTTCTTCTTGCGTAGGACGCTGGGCTTCTCGAATTGCGCCCGGCGCCGCGCCTCGGTGAGGATGCCGTCTTGCAGCACCTTCTTAAGGGAAAAATCGGCGTGCATCAGCGTTCATCCGCGTCCAAAACCAAAGCTCAACTTTATGCACGACTTCATTATACTGCTAAGCCTGCCTGCTGTCAAGGTTAAATCACTGACATCCGTGCATAAATGGTCAACCATACTACCTGTTGAGTTTCAAAGGCTTGCAAGCCACAACTGATAGTAGGCATTTGGATTTATGCACGGATGTCAGTAAATCACCAGTGATTACCCCACACAGTCGCAACGGCAGCAACCGCTGTTGTTTTTCTCACCGCAGAGGACGCCAAGCACGCGGAGAAGGTCGTTTTTGATCCTCTCTGCGGCCTCGGCGGGCTCGGCGGTAAGATGTGGGTAATCACCAGCAAATCACACCAGCATCTGCGGCGGCGGCATAGGGCGCTGGTCGCTGTGCGGGACACGCTGGCTGGCCGCCTCCACGAACGCCCGGAACAGCGGATGCGGGCGATTGGGGCGCGACTTGAGCTCGGGGTGGAACTGGCAGCCCAGCATCCAGGGATGGCCGGCGAGCTCGCTGATCTCCACCAGCCGCCCGTCGGGCGAGAGGCCGCTGCACACCAGCCCGGCGGCCGCCAGGCGCTCCCGGAACTCGTTGTTCAACTCGTAGCGATGGCGGTGGCGCTCGTGGACCAGGGAGACGCCGTAGGCAGCGGCGGCGTGGGTGCCGGGCACCAGGGCGCAGGGCCACAGCCCCAGGCGCATGGTGCCACCCTTCTCAGCCAGGTGGCGCTGCTCCGGCAGCAGGTCAATCACCGGGTACGGCGTCGCCGGATCAAACTCCGTGGAGTTGGCCGCCTCATCGCCCAGGACGTAGCGCGCCAGTTCAATGACCATGACCTGCATGCCCAGGCAGAGCCCCAGGTAGGGCACGTCGTGCTCGCGGGCGTAGCGCGCCGCGGCGATCATGCCCTCAATCCCCCGGCTGCCAAAGCCACCCGGCACGACGATGCCGCTGGCCGAGCCGAGGAGCGCCTCGGCGCTCTCTGCCGTCACGTCTTCAGCATTAATCCAGGCCATCGCCACCTGCCGCCCCAGGTGCACCCCGGCGTGGAGCAGCGCCTCGCGCACCGAGAGATAGGCGTCCCGCAGCCCCACGTACTTGCCCACCAGGGCGATGCGCAGCGCGGGTTTGGGGGCCTTGATCTTCGCCACCATCGTTTGCCACTCTGCCAGGTCCGGCCTCGCCGCAGGCAGATGCAGGCGCTCGACGATGAAATCGCCCAGCCCCTCGGCCTCCAGGAGCAGCGGCACCTCGTAGATGGTGGAGACGGTGGGCAGAGGGACGACGGCCTGCGGTGCCACGTCGCCAAACAGGGCGATCTTGTCCTTCAGCTCGTCGGCGATGGGATGGTCAGCGCGGCAGACGATGACGTCGGGCTGAATGCCGATGCGCCGCAGTTCGTTGACCGAGTGCTGCGTAGGCTTGGTCTTCAGCTCGCCGGTGGCCGAAATGTAGGGCAGGAGGGTAGTGTGGATGTAGAGCACGTTCTCGGAGCCGACGTCGCGGCGCATCTGGCGGATGGCCTCCAGGAAGGGCAGCCCTTCAATATCGCCTACCGTGCCGCCCACCTCGACGATGACCACCTGGGCGCCGGTCTGCCGGGCCACTCGCTGGATGCGCTCCTTGATCTCGTTGGTGACGTGGGGGATGGTCTGGATGGTGCCGCCCAGAAAATCGCCGCGGCGCTCCTGGGCGATGATGGCCTGGTAGATCTGGCCGGCGGTGATGTTATTGGCCCGGCTCAGGTTCTCGTCAATGAAGCGTTCGTAGTGGCCGACGTCCAGGTCACACTCGTAGCCGTCGTCGGTGACGAAGACCTCGCCGTGCTGCAGGGGCGACATCGTCCCGGGGTCTACGTTCAGGTAGGGATCAATCTTCAGGATGGATACCGAGATGCCCCGGCTTTTGAGCAGCCGCCCGATGGAGGCGGTGGTGATGCCTTTGCCCACCGAGCTGACCACCCCACCCGTGACGAAGATGTATTTAGGCATTTTATGCCTCCTGCCGTAGGCTCGCATGGCAGTCCGTAGGGCAGATTTTCTATACCTGCCGCCTGAACTAAGGTGTAATCCCTTCTCCCTGGCAGGGAGAGGTTAGGGTGATGGTCGAAACGCTGTTTGCTGTATAGGATTTCACCCTCACCCCACCCTCTCCCTCGATGGAGAGGGAGAATTACTGTTGCCATTTTAGCACATTAAGCGGGCTTTGGCAACAAAAAGAGCCTGGCGAAGGTTTGGGAACCTTCGCCAGGCTTTCCGTCGCCAGGCTTTGTGTCACCGCCAGGCCCTCGGTCACCGCCGTCTTGGTCGGGCCACCAGCGTGGCCATGAGCAGCACCCCCACCAGTCCGGCCAGCCCAAACTCAACCCAGCGCACGATGGGCAGCCCAGCCAGTTCACCCAGGCCGCGAACCGGAGCCGCCGGAGTTGTCGGTGACGGTTGGCCCTTGGCCTCGCCTGCTGCCAGCGCCACAGTAGGCGTGGGAGGGAGTGGCGTGGGACTGGACGTCGCCGTGGGCACCGCCGTGGGCGTCGGCGGAGGTGGTGTGGGAGTGCGGGTCGGCGTGGGCGTAGGTGGCCGCGGTGTAGGTGTCGCTGTGGCCGGGCGCGTGGGCGTCGCCGACGGTAAGAGCTTGGTCGGTGAAGGCGTGGCCGTCGCTAAAGCTGCAGCGCCGGCGCGTGGCTCGGCGGGACTGGGGGTAGCCGTAGCCGGGCTCGTCGCCACCGTCACGTCAGTGGTTACGCCGGGCGTGGCGGTGGGCAGAGGGCCACGGGTGGGCAGAACCGTCGTGGGCAGCGGCGTAGGCAGCATCTTAAACGCTTCGCTGGGCACAGGGCTACCCGCCGCCAGCGGAGCAGGAGCCGGCGGCATTGTAGGCGCTATGGCCTGGGGAGCCGCCGGAATCGTGGTTGGAGTGGCAGGCAGAGCCTCTGACGGTTGGATTTGCCTGGTGATTGGTGCTGGCGTGGGTCCAGGCACGGCCGCCCGCGGCGCCAGGTACTGGGTGAGCAGATCGCCGGAGACCAGCACGACCAGCAGCAGCGTCGCCACGATGGTGGCCAGGCGCAGCACGCCGTAGCCCCAGGCTGGCCCCAGCAGGCGATCCAGCAACGATGAAGCGCCATCACGCCTTACTTCCCGAAACGGCGGGCGTGATGGCGCTTCAGATGGTCGGGCAGGTGCTTCCGCCAGCACAAACGAGCGCGGCAGGGGCACGGCGGGCAGGCGCGCCAAAAGCCCTACCGTAGCCTGCAAATCGCTCAGCTCGGCGGCGCAGGCCGGGCAGGTGGCCAGGTGCGCCTGCACCTTCGCCCGCTCGGCGGGGTTGAGTTGATTATCCAGGTAGGCCGAGAGCAACTCGCTGACGTGCGGCCCCCGGGGTTGGCCCTGCGACATGATCGTTTCCCTCTGGAAATAACCACCAAGACACCAAGGCACAAAGATTTAGAAAACTTGGTGTTCTTGGTGCCTTGGTGGTTGGTTATTTTCACCCGTCGGATATGGATAGCTCAACGGATTTGGCGACTCGTTTAGCTTCCAGCTTTAAGACGGGCCGTGGAAGGCAAAAGTTCCCGCGCCTTCAGGTAGTTGCGCAGGTGCGCCCGGGCGCGGCTCAGGCGCGATTTCACCGTGCCCAGGTTGGTGTTAGTGGCTGTGGCGATCTCCTCGTAGCTCAGGCCCTGCACGTCGGATAGGATGACGACCAGGCGCTGCTCTTCGGGCAGGGAGAGCAGGCCGCGCTGGAGCTCCGCCTGCAGTTCTCGCCGCATAACGTGATTGTCGGGTGAGACCATCTGGCTGGGGTAGGAGTTCTCGCTGGCATCTACGAGGAGGGCGTCCAGGGAGGTGGTGGGGCGGCGCTTCTTCGCCCGCAGTTGATCGTAGCAGGCGTTGGTGACGATGCGCAGCAGCCAGGCGCGGAACGAGCCGCCGCGGAAGCTCTTGATGGCCTGAAAGGCAGCCAGGAACGCCTCCTGGGAGGCGTCGGCCGCGGCGTCGGGATCGCCCAGGAGGCGGTAGGCGGTGTTGTAGACCATCTGCTGGTAGGCCAGCACCAGGTGGTTGAAGGCCCCCAGTTGGCCCTTTTGGCTGGCAGCGATCAACTCGCTCTCGTTCACCACAGTTCTCCGGGTGATACCCCCACCCTTACCCTCCCCCGCCTCAGGGCAGGGGAGGGAGAAGTGTCTTCAGTATAACACACCACATCGCCTGCCGTCAACGTCATTGCCTCAGACGACGCAAACGTGCTATAATATCTATGGCCTGACTGTCCTCGTCCCTTCAACACAGGCGACGGGATGGGACGCAGACGAACGCGGGCGAACGCGGATATTTTTATTTTCTGCGGCTTCCGCGTTCGTCAGCGTCCTGTTCTCCCGCCCGCAGGTGAGGGGCGGGCAGTGGCCAAAACTGGTCCGGTGGCCTGTGAGGGCTACCCGGCGGGAGGGACGAGATGCGTGAATTCATTGACGGGGCGGAGGCTATCGCCCGCGGTGCGCTGGCCGCCGGGTGCAATTTCTTCGCTGGCTACCCCATCACCCCAGCCACGCCCATACTGCTACACATGCTGCGCGAGCTGCCCAAGGTGGGCGGCGTGGGCATCCAGGCGGAAGACGAGATCGCCTCGCTGGGCTTCTGCATCGGGGCGGCGATGGCCGGGGCCAAGGTCATGACGGCCACCAGCGGGCCGGGGATCAGCCTGTACTCGGAGAACATTGGCCTGGGGATCATGGGCGAGGTGCCCCTGGTCATCGTGGATTGCCAGCGTCTGGGCCCGGCCACCGGCGGCGCCACCACCGTAGGCCAGGGCGACGTGCAGTTCATTCGCTGGAGCACCTCCGGCGGCTTCCCCATCATCGCCCTGTGCCCCACTAACGTCCTGGAGTGCTACAGCCTGACCGTGCGGGCCTTCAACCTGGCCGAGCGCTTTCGCTGTCCCGTCTTCCTGGTCACGGATAAAGAGGTGGTCTCCACCCTGACCAGTGTGAACCTGGACGATTACCAGGCCGAGCCAGTGGTCGAGCGCCGCCTGGCCCCGGCCACGGGCGATTTCGTGCCCTACCGGGTGGAGCGCCTGGACGACGTACCACCGATGAGCCCCTTCGGCGGGCCGCACCTGGTACGCTTCACCACCTCCACGCACGACGAGCGCGGCTTTCTGACCAAGGACCCGGCCAAGGTGGATCGCCTGAACCGCCACCTGGCGGAGAAGATTGAGGCGCACCGGGACGAGATCGAGCTGGTACGTCTTGATCCACAGGCAGGAGCTAAGACGCTCGTCGTCAGCTACGGTATTACGGCGCGTTCCATGCAGGAGGCGGTGGCGCTGGCCCGCCAGCGCGGGCAGAAGGTATCGGCGTTGACGGTGTACTCGCTGTGGCCGGTGCCGGAGCGCGCTCTGCGCCAGGCCATGGCCGGCATGGGGCGCGTCGTCGTCGCCGAGCTGAATCTGGGGCAGTATCGCCTGGAGATTGAACGGCTGGCTGGCCTGCTGGACGGGCCTCGCCCGGAAGTGGTGGGCGTGCATCGGGTGGATGGGGAGCTGATTGCGCCGCAGGAGATTCTGGAGAGGGTCGGGGACGGGTAGACAAGGAGACAAGGAGCAGGTAGACAAGTAGGCAGGTAGACAAGGAGCAAGTAGGCAGGTAGACAAGGAACAAGTAGACAAGGAGTTAGCTGTGAATGCTTTTCTGACGCCGCAGATTACTACTTACCGGGACATGGCTCAGGCCAAGTATCCTTTTTGTCCGGGGTGCGGCCACGGCCTGATCCTGGACAAGCTTAACGCCGCGCTGGTCAAGCTGCAGCTCGACCCGCGGCAGGTGGTGATCGTCACGGACATTGGCTGTTCCGGCCTGTCCGACCAGTATTTTAGCACCAATGCCTTCCACGGCCTGCACGGGCGTTCCGTGACCTACGCCACGGGCCTCAAGCTGGCTAACCCGGAGCTCAAGGTCATCGTCATCATGGGTGACGGCGGCTGCGGCATCGGCGGGCACCACCTGCTGAACGCCGCCCGACGCAATGTCGGCGTGACAGTTGTGGTGTGCAACAACTTTAACTACGGCATGACCGGCGGCGAGCACTCTGTGACCACGCCGCACGGCGCCAAGACGTCCTCCACTCGCGGTGGCAACCTGGAGCGACCGATGGACATCTGCGCCAGCGTGGCCGTCAACGGGGCCAGCTTCGTGGCCCGAACGACAGCTTTTGACAATGACCTGCCCGACCTGCTGGCCAGGGCTATTGCCCACGAGGGCTTCTCGCTGCTGGACATCTGGGAGCTGTGTACGGCCTACTTCGTGCCCAACAACGATTTTTCCAAATCGGCCCTGCTGGGCACTCTGGAATCGCTGCACCTGCCGACCGGCATCTTGCAGACCACCGATTATCCCGAGTACAGCCGCGCCTATCGCCAGACCTATCAGGGAGCGGGGGAGCAGGGGAGCGGAGGAGCAGAGGAGCTAGGGAGCAGAGGAGCTAGGGAGCAAGGGAGCAGGGGGGCAGAGGGGCACGCCGGCACCTCAGCACCTCTGCCCCTCCGCACCTCTGCATCTTTGCCCACGCTGTACCCACATCGCCTGACGGCCCCGCTGCGCCTGGTCATCGCTGGAGCCGCCGGGCAGAAGATCAAGTCCACGGCTAGCCTGCTGGGCGTGGGCGCGGTGCTCTCTGGCCTGTGGGTCACGCAGCGGGATGATTACCCCGTGACCATCATGAGCGGCCACTCCGTAGCCGAGGTCATCCTCAGCCCAGAGGAGATTTTCTACACCGGCATCCCCAAGCCGGACGCTATGCTCCTGCTAGCGCTGGAGGGCCTGAGGGTGGTGCAAAGGCAATTGGCGGCTCTCACCGCCCAAGACACGCTCTACGTGCACACCGCCCTGCTGCCTATCGAGACCACGGCGCGGGTGGTGCCGCTGGACTTCGCTAAGGCCGGGGGCATTGACCGCCGCAGCGTGGCCGCAGCGGCCATCGCCGCCTTCCTGCGCCATACCAACGTCTACCCGCTAGAGGCTTTGCAGGAGGCCATTCGCCGCACGCAGCGGCCGCAGATCGCCGCGCAGAACCTGGCGGCTATAGAGGCCAGCGCCAGTTTGTAGGCGGCTTGACGGGGGGGGGACGCAGATGAACGCGGGCTACGCACGCAGATTTTTAATCTAAACGATAATAATCCGCGTCTATCTGCGTTAATCTGCGTCCTACCAGGCTGTGGAGGCCAGCGCCGGGCTGCTATAGGCCGGCCAGACGAACGCCCCTCTCCTGTAGAATAGCACGCAAAAAGCTGCCCCGACTCCAGGAACAACTGGAAGCGGGGCGGCTGGCATTTAGCGTACTGCCTCGTTTGTCAAAACGGAATCCACGCCAAACGGTCAATCCACTCTTCGGCCTCACTGGCTTCCCAAACGAGGAAGAGTTCCTGCGCCAGATGGCCGATCGTCGTTCCGGGGCGGATCCAGAGCAATCCCCACAAGTGTCCCCCTGCTGCCCAGTGCGCTTCCACCTGAACCGGCAGGCTCTTGCGGTTGGAAGTAACCAGCAAACGCTGGGCTAACTCCAGGTAGCGCAGTACCTCCAGGTCCGGCGTTCCCGTAGGCGGTGCACCAGACTCGCCCACACGCACCACATCTATAGTCGGATTCAAGCGCCGCAGAGCTACTTTAAGCCGGGGAGACTCGTTTTCGTCCAGCAGAAAACGCACTTTCATGCCGCTGGCACCATGACTCGCTGCGTTTTGAGAGCGCGCAGACGTTCTATGACCGGCGAAGGTTGGGTCTGCCACTCCCGGTAGCGCTGCTCCCGCCAGGTGGCCAGGCGCGCCAGATAGGCATCTATCTCCGCCTGATTGTGCAGGTAGTAGGTAATCGTCGCGTAGATCTGTTCCAGGCTCAGGGTGGGCAGATTGGCAGCAATCTCTTCTGGGGTGTAACCTTCCAGGTAATACGCCAGCACATCGTCAAGGCCGATGCGATGTCCCTTCAGGCGAATGTCGTCCGGCGCTACAAATTCGAAGTAATCTTCCAGTTGCATGATCTCACCTCGCTTCTGATCTGCCCAAAGTATACCACGATGCCGTGCGGTGTGTCAACTGCACCCCGGGCCTGACGGGGCTTGGAGCCCCCGGGGGAGGGGGACGCAGATGAACGCGGGCTACGCACGCAGATTTCAGTTTAAAACATAATAATCCGCGTCTATCTGCGTTAATCTGCGTCCTGCCAACAGGCTAGGGGACTGAAACGGCGGGGGTGATAGCACCGGGGGAAGCCCCATGTAGAAGATGGTGTCGCTCACGGGGGCAGAGACGTTGCCGGCGCGATCCTGGAAGCGAGCGTAAACGGTCTTGATTTGGTTATCGCCGGCGTCCAGAACCCAGGGGCGATAGGAGGTCGTGTAAGTCAGCCAATCGCTGTAGTGCAGACCATCGTTGCTGAACTGCATCCAGCCTGGCCCGCTCCCCGTGTCCGTGACCGCGATGTTCAGGGTGACGGTCAGGCTGGAGGTGGAGGCTGCCCCATCGTTGATGGCCAAGGTGCCGGTGGGGGCAGTGTGATCTAGAATGACGCTGGCGTAGTAGGTGCGAGAGACGTTCTCGGCGCGATCCCGGAAGCGGGCGTAGACGTAACGCGGAGCGTAGGTCGCCGTGTCCGCCAGCACGTAGGTGTGCGTGGTGCTGTAGGGCAGCCAAACGGCACCGGCAAAGGTGGATGAGTCCGACAGGAGCATGTCCGTCACGCCGCTGCTGGCGTCCGTGGCCGCCAGGGTGAGGGTCACGGTGACCTCTGCGGTGTATTTGCTCCCTTCGTTGATGCTCACCCGGCCGGCCGGGGCCTTGCTATCCAGGGTGATGCTGGCGCTGACCACCGGCGAGACGGCATTGCCGGGGCCGCCGAACTGGGCGTACACCGTCTTCAGGCCGTCGCCAGAGTCCAGAGTCCAGCTCTTGGCCTGGGCGATGGGCTGCCAGGCCGGTTGGGGGGCGGTGGGCAGGAAGCTGGCGTTGGCCAGGCGCACTTTGTTCGTGCCGATGGGGTAGGTGAAGGTCAGAGTGACGGTGATCCGGTTGCTGTACTCGGCGCCGCCATTGATCGTCAGGCGGTAAACGGGCGTGGGCGTCGGCGTTGGTGTGGGTGTCGCTGTGGGCGTGGGCGATGGTGTGGGTGTAGGCGTGCTGGTGGGCGTCGGCGTGGGGGTAGGCGGGAGGCCCACGGCGACGTCGGCGGTCATGAGCAGGGCCGCATCGCTGATGGCCGTCACCGCCACCTGCGAGGTACAATCGGCATAAGAGCCGCTATTGGGCGTGGAGAGCAGGGTGAAGCTGCGATTGTTGGTGCTGCCTGGGTAAGGATCGCCAGCGTCCCCACGATTGACCTTGCGCTCCAGGTCCAGGAGGCCGTCGGCCTGCACCAGGGCCACCCGGTAGTGGCGATTCGGGCAATGACACACCTGTAGGTCGGTGCACGCCGTCTCGTTGTCGGGCCTGGCCTCGTCAATGTGCCAGATGAGGAGGCCGTGCCCCGGCAGGGCGGCATCGTAACCCAGCGGCTGGCGATTCTCCAGCAGGAAGTATTCGCTGCTCAGCGTCCCCCGGTTCCACAGGCGATAGACGCTACCCGTAGCCGTGACCTCCACGGCGGGCAGCGAGAGACCCGGCCTGTCCTGGGCCACGACGACGGGGGTCACAAAGCCGAGACGGGCGCGGCACCAGGCGTCCAGGTAGGCGGGTGAGCTGCCCAGGGTGCCGTTCCAGCTCCCACTGCCCATCAAGCTCCAGCGGCCCACGCCTTCGGAGTCGTAGCCGCAATCGTAGAGATCGGGCAGGCCCAGGACGTGGCCCAGCTCGTGGGCGAAGACGCCACAGGTCATGTCGCCAGCAACATTCCAGTATTCTGGCACCATGGCGTAGGTGAAGACGTATTTGCCGTCCACCGGCATCCGGTTGGCCGTGACCCACTGGTGCGACCAGATGTCGTTGTCGCTGCCCGTGTGCTCGGCCCCCGTACCGGCGTGGATGACAAACAGGGCATCCACGTAACCATCGCCGTCATTATCGTACGGGGTAAAGTCCAGCAGCGGATCGGCCAGGGCGACGACGTCCTCCACCAGCTTCTGGGCATTTTGCGGATAGGCTCCCAGGCCGTTCTGCTCGTGGCAGTAGTAAGCGTAGGTCTGCGGGGCGCGGAACCAGCCTGTGCTGCTAGGCAGGTTAACGGTGACGATGTCCAGCGTGCCGTAGGAGACCTGGCGATAGTAGTCGCGCACCGTGCCCGTGCCGGTGCCGAAGACAAGCGTGTCAAAGTAGCTGGCGCCCACCTGCGCTGGCTTATCCGTGAACTGCACGAGCAGGGCCAAAGCTCGGAAGCTGCCTTGAGGACTGGCGATGGGACTGGGGACCAGCCGGCCAGCGGCATCCACATGCTGCGGGCCCTGGTTCAGGCCACGCTGGCGCAGGGCGGCGGCTTCTCGCAGGAGGTAGGGCAGGGGTCGCCCCGCCTGCTGCAGCTCTTCCAGCAGGCCGGGCCGCGGCGGCATAGGGGCGAAGGGGAAGGTCTGGCGCGGTGGGATGCCCAGGGCCGCCCCGCCAAACAGGGCTAGCAGGGAGGCCAACCAGAGGAGTAAGACGATTAAACTCAAACGACGCCAAAGCGCATTCATAGCCATGCTGCTGCTCCCGAGGCCGCCCAGTGGGGGCTGGGGCAGCCTCCATCACACCGGCCAAAGTGAGACTACATCGTAACAATAGTCTGCATTTATTATAACGCTGTTGGGCCTCAAAAAGCAATAGGTTTGGGGGCAGAATTCAACAAAGCCGCCACAAAAGACCACTGTTCGGGCTTGTAATGCGCTTTTCAGTCCCCGCTACATTCCCCTCATGCACTCATCACGGGGCGTAACCGTGCGCGCGGTACCAAGCGACCGCCTTGCGTAGGGCCTCGCGTGCTGGCGTTGGCGCAAAACCCAGTTCTCGCACCGCCTTGCTGGAATCGTAGTATTCCTTCTGGCGGGAGAGGCGTACCTTATCCGGCGTGGCGGCAGGAACGTGACGCGGGTTCAGGCGAGCCAGAGTCACGTCCACGTACGCCCAGGCCAGGGCGACGCTGTGTGGGATGCGCTGGCGCACCAGAGGCCGCCCGGAGACCTCGGCTAGCAGGTCAAGCACCTGCTTGAGGGTCAGGTTCTCCCCACCCAGGATGTACCGTTCCCCCACGCGCCCACGTTCGGCGGCCAGGAGATGCCCCGCCGCCACGTCCTCCACGTCCACGATGTTCATACCGGTGTCCACGTAACCGAACATTCGCCCTTGCAGGAAGTCCACGATCATCTGGCCGGTGGGAGTAGGCTTGTGATCGCCCACACCGACCGGCGCAGCCGGATTGACGATGACCACCGGCAGACCCTGGCGGGCGAAGTCGCGCGCCACTTCCTCGGCCAGGAACTTGGAACGCTTGTAATGGCCGATCTTGTCAGCCAGGGTGACGGGCGTGTCCTCGTTGGCCGGCGCATCGCCCCGCGGCAGGCCCAGAGTGGCTATAGAACTGGTGTACACGATGCGGCGTACACCCGCCTCGCCCGCGGCGGCTAGCACCCGGCGCGTGCCTTCCACGTTGGTCTGGTAGAACTCCTCCCAGGGATGGCCCCAATAGCTGTACAGCGCGGCTACGTGGAAGACCCAATCGCTGCCAGCCATGCCGCGCCGCAGGCTGTCAGTGTCCGCCAGGGTCCCAGTGATCCGCTCGACGGGCAGACCGTCCAGTTGGCGAGTATTCGCGCCGGGGCGCACCAGCGCCCGGACGGTGTGCCCGGCGGCGAGCAGCCGCCGCACGACCGCCCCGCCCACGAAGCCCGTCCCGCCGGTGACAAAAGCAAGCATCTCTGCCCCCTCCTCAAACCGCGCCGGCGTCTGTGGTTAATTGGCGTAGCTTAGGGCCTTGTGCCCGTCGGCTCGTGCCCGTCGGACAGCGCCCACAAGGGGCTAAGCTACAACCTGGCGTCCAGCTCCTGAAGCAGCGCCAGCACAAAACTCGCCGCCCGTTCCATTGCCGGCAGCGAGACGGTATCCGCCGTGTCGTCGGCGCGATGCCAGTGCGGCAACGCCCCGGTCGCCGCATCGCGCCCGGCGATGCAGATGGCCCGATAACCGCCACCGCGCAACGTACGGACCTCGTCCTCCATCGTCATTAGCGCGGCGCGCACACCGAGGTCGGCCCGGCGGTCGGCCACGCCCCTGGCCAGCGCCAGCAGGCCGGGATCGGGCCGGTAGCGGACGCACAAGCCCTGCCGGGTGAGGTAAACGATGTCGCCACTCCCTACGCCTTCCAGGTCAAAGAAAGCTGCCTGCCGCAGGAGCGCCCCGTGGGCACGCAGCAGTGTCTTCAGGCCAGCGTGGTCGGTTTCCTCGGCGCCGGTGAACGCCAGCCACACCTGTGTGTGCGGCAACGGCTGCGCCGCCAGGCGCGCCCCGATTTCCAGGGCCACGGCCACGCTGGCGGCATTGTCGTGCGCGCCAGGGGAAAACGGCGTGCGTTCATCCCGCCACAGCGTGATGACGGTGCCGAGGATGTAGGCAGCCGGCAGGAGCGAAAGCCACCACGTCCACGCTGGCCCGCCGAGCAGCGCCCCGGCCAAATACAGCAGGCCGAGCGCGGCCAGCACCGCCAGGGTCAGCCAGGTGAGCGGTTCGATAGAGCGTACAGTGGAAGATTGCCAGGCCAGGCGACAGCGGTTAGTGTCGAGATGGGCCAGGACGACGGCGCGCTGGCGCAGTTCGCCCTGCGGCTCCAGGCGCGCCACGACGTTGCGGCTGACGACGTGCGGCAGCAGCGGCCGCAGCAGGCTGTCCGAGTGGCTAATCGCCTGCCACAACAGCGGTGCGGTGGACAAGGCCAGGGCCGCGGCCAGCCAGCGCGCCAGTGCCCCGTCCAGCGGGTAGATGACGACGGCGAGCAGGGCCACCACATCGGCCGCCAGGGGAAAGGCGTTTTGACTGGCGACGGCGCGGAAGGTGTGCCGCTCGACCGGCAGCCGCCAGGCAGCCAGGCAATTGGCGACGTATTCGGCCGCCGCGGCCTCGCCGGACGTGCCGGTGCCACGCGGGCCGATCTCGGCCGCCAGGGCGCGTACGTGTGCCAGCATGGTGCTCATGGGGCCATGGCGTGCTTGATTAGCTCGGCGCTCAGGCTCCACACTCGCCCGCGCAGGCTGGCCGCCTCGGTCAGCACGGCGTCGAAGGCCGAGACAATCATCACCACCTCCTCCTCGCCGATGATCAACGGCGGCAGCAGCTTGATGATGTTCACGCCAGGGCCGCCCACCTGAACCAGGATATGGTGCTCGCGCATCAGGGCCATGACTACCAGTTGGGCGAACATACCTTTTTCTGCCGCCTCACCAGCCGCCCAGGCTGCCTTTAAGGCCAGGGAGCGCGGCGGCTGAAATTCAATGCCGATCATCAGGCCTTTGCCGCGCACGTCGGCGATCATTTCGTGGCGCTCTTTGAGGGCGCTCAAGCCATGCAGCAATTTCTCGCCCATGGCCGCCGAGCGTTCGATCAGCCGTTCTTCGTCCAGGACGTGCAGGGTGGCCAGCCCGGCCGCCATGGCCAGTTCGTTCTGGCCAAAGGTCGTGGAATGCACCTGGCAACGCTTCAGACTGCTGAAGGTCTTGTCGTGGATGCTGCGGCGGGTGATGGTGGCACTCACCGGGACATAGCCGCCGCCGAGCGATTTGGCCAGCGTGACCACGTCAGGCTCCAGCCCCCAATACTCGCTGGTCAGGAAGCGCCCGGTGCGTCCCATGCCGACCTGCACCTCGTCGCAGATAAAGATGGTGCCGTACTGGCGGCACAGGCGCTGTGCTTCCGGCAGGTAGTTATCCGCCGGGATGTACACCCCCTTACCCTGAATCGGCTCCACGACAAAGCCCGCGACGTCGCCCCGGCGTAGCTCCCTTTCCAGAGCCGCCAGGTCGTTCATGGCGACCATATCAAAGCTGGGCATGAGCGGCTCGAAGCCCTCGCGGAAAGCGGCTGCGCCGTTAAGTGAGAGCGTCCCCAGGGTCAGGCCGTGAAAGGAGTGATCCAGGTAGAGCAGGCGCGGGCGTTTAGTGGCGGCGCGGGCGAACTTGACGGCGGTTTCTACTGCCTCGGCGCCGGAATTGGCGAAGAAGACGGCATCCAGGCCAGGCGGCAGGCGCTTGACCAGCGCCTCAGCCAGCAGCCCTGCCAGAAGAGGGCAATCCATCTTCACCAGGTTGGGCCGCTCCAGCGTGAGCAGTTCCTGGATGGCCTGTTTGATGACCGGGTGGCCGCGACCCAGGTTGTACACGCTGTAGCCTGAGAGCAGGTCGAGGTAACGATCGCCGTTAACGTCCCACAGGTAGGCCCCTTCCCCCCGCGCCCAAATCTTGTCAAAGCCGATGATTTCCAGGGCGCGGGTCAATTTGGGGTTGATGTAGCGCTGATGCAGAGCGTACTGTTCGCTTTGCCGCTCTTGGATGAGTTGCGCCAGTGAGAAAGCCATAGCACACCTCCTACAATCAATTTAAGCCGTAGGGCGGGCGCGGCGCCCGCCGTCGTGTTCGGCGCATCTGGGTGGCAGGCCACGGGCCTGCCCTACGGCTACCTCGTTAGCTTGGGAATTAACCACAAAGCATGCCCCTTCATGCCTCAGGGCAGGCTCTGAGTTTACGAAGGGGCACCAAGAACACCAAGTTTTTATTTTTTTTGTGTCTTGGTGGTGCAATTCAGTAGTAGATCCTGCTCGTGAGAACCTTGCCGGTCGGCGAAAACTCTATGCCTTCCAATTCCAGCAGAGCCCGCTTCATCGGCAGCCCGCCCTGAAAGCCGCCCAACTCGCCGTGGGTGCTGATGGCGCGATGGCAGGGGATAAGGAGCGGAAAGGGATTGCGGGCCAGGGCCCCACCCACCGCCCTGGCCCCGCCAGGAAGGCCTAAATGCCTGGCGATCCTCTGGTAGGTGCTCACCCAGCGGCGCGGAATCTGGTGCTCCGCCCGCAGGACTCGTTGCTGGAAGGCCGAACATTTTTCCAGAGCGATGACATCCAGGGCAAAAGCCACCGCCTCCCCCGACAGAAAGCTTTGCAGCCTGGCCCCTAGCTCGGCGATAGCGGGGCACGACCGGCGGCGGGCGTGGGCAAAGCTTGCCCGCACCAGCTCCTCCGTGGGAGTTTGTGCGCTGGGGAGGAAGAGGCGCTGCACCTGGGGCCCTTGGCCAGTTTCCTGCCAGACCAAGCCCAAAGTACCAAAGGCGGAGGGTAGTAGGATGTAGAACGGAGCCTCATCCATAGGAGTATTCAGCCCTTGACGGCAGTGGACACAAACCTGACAGAGCCTGCCCTGAGCAATGTCATCCTGAGGAACGAAGGACTGTCGAAGGGTCTCCGAGACCTGTCAGGTTTTGAGCCAGAGATTCGCCGCTTCGGGATGCCCCTGTCGCGGGATAAGCTTGATGGCGTCGTGGGGACAAGCCGACCGACACACACCGCAACCAAAACAGCGGGTGGGGTCAATGTACACTTTGGCCAGCGCCGACGAATAGAATTGAGCCCCGAACTGGCATTGGCTCATGCAGGACTTACAGCCCGTACAGAGATCCCAATCGGTTTGGCAGATGTACTCACCGCGAAAGAAGGAGGGGGCGCCGCCCTTCTCGATGTACCACTTGTAAGCCCCGCAGTCATGATCGCAGTTGCACAGGCCGAGGACGTAGGGAGTCACACCTGTCCAGACGGTGTGCACCAGCCCTTCCTCATCGTACTGGCGAAAGATGGCTTTGGCCTCCGCTTTGTCCAGCACTTCCAGGGAGGAGGCCGCATCCGGGAACTTGCCCAGTATACCCTGTCTGTCCACGCCGAAGCCAAAACAGTAGCGTTTGTCCGTCTTGCCTGTGTTGATGAAGCGGCAGCCGCAGGGCATCCGGGTGATGGAGTCCACCAGGTCTATGACTGCTTCGGCATCCTCCAGCGGCAACACCTGGCCGAAATGCGCCACCTGGCGGTGGGCTACGATCTCCGCCTCGCTGGGCTGCACCTGGGGCGCTTCGCCGCTCTCCGGCATATTGGAGATGCCGCTGATCGCTGGTAGCACGAAGCTATCCCAGAAGCGATTGAGCCACTCGACACGCGTTGTTGCCCCGACGATGTCCTTCTGGCTGGCCGAAAGCTCCTCGTGGAGCAGGATCTCGGCGTAGTTCTTCATCTGGAGATACCACTTTTGGCCCTCTCCGTGGGCCGTGCAAAACTGGCACATGTCACTCTCCTTTCAAAAGGTTGCTTCTTTGTTCCTTGTATACTATAGTCGGCGGATGTCGGCTACAGCACACAACCCTCCTTTCGTTTGGGTTCACATGGGGGCAGAACCAGGGCTTCATTGTTCATGACGGAGCTGACCGCTACCGTCCCCTAGGAG
>Ga0315268_10001242_pt1 | contig 29213 bp, 37 predicted proteins | sample C1_top_MG_FD_204535 | JGI IMG/M metagenome (GOLD analysis project Ga0315268, IMG submission 204535) | Sediment microbial communities from Yellowstone Lake, YNP, Wyoming, USA - C1_top | ecosystem: Environmental > Aquatic > Freshwater > Lake > Sediment | place: USA: Wyoming | collected 2017-08-01
AGACCCAAGATTTCTACTGTAGCGCAGCTGTCAGTAGTAAGCAGGAGGAATTTTTGTCGTTTCAGCTTCAATTGTGCCACTGGTTTAGTGGCGCAAGGATGACGGCTGAGTGTCTAAAGTTGAGAAGAGTTTGACAAAACAAGAAAAAAGGGCTGGCCAATGGGAAAGTCATTCTTCAAAACGCATGTCGTTACGCTCCTCGCAGCCTTGCTGCTCTGCAGCATAACAGGGGCCGCTAACGCAGAGGATGAACTGGACTGCCTTCTGTGCCACAAGTATCGCGGCTTGAGCCGTATAGATGAAAATGGTAAATTCCGCTTGTTTTACATCAACGAGGCTCTTTTCAAGGAAGGTCCCCACTCCAGGGTCAAGTGCGCTGACTGCCATCAGGATATCAAGAAAATTCCGCACGATCCTGCCAAGAAAGTCGATTGCACCTCCGAATGCCATTTAATCGAACCCTCAGGGCAGAAAAATTTCTCACACCAATCTGTTGCTAATCTGCTGGCCAAAAGCGTTCATGGCAAACTCAACGCCGACGGAAGCCCAAAGAAGGACGAGCAAGATTACCCAGGTTGCAAGGATTGCCACGAAGAACCGTTGTACCGCCCCCTGTCCTTTTTCAAGGGCAGAACAAACGGCGTGTCAGAACGCGGGCTGGCCCGTTGCCAGACCTGCCACCGCACGGGTGACTTTGCCGAATCCTTTTACAAACACGTGACCTCGCGGCTGCGCAAGATGCGCGATCCGAAAGAAATCGTGGGCATCTGCGCCAAGTGCCACGGCGATAAAGCGTTCCAGCAGCGGCACAAACTGGATGACGTGGTCACGTCTTACAAAGAGACCTTCCATTACAAGGCGTTGCGCTTCGGCTCACAGGAAACGCCGGATTGTACCGACTGTCACGTTGTCAAGGGTGAAGGCGTGCACTTCATCGAAAGCAAAAATTCCCCGACATCTGCTACCAACATTAAGAATATTCCGACTACCTGCCGCACCTCCGAATGCCATGAAAAGGCGGGGGCCAATCTGGCCAGCTTCCAGGTACACGTTACCTACGACAAACACAAGTATCCGATGCAGTATTACATGCTGGTATTTTTTACCTGGCTAACGGCAGGCGTGCTGTATTTCTTCCTGGCGCTTATCTTCCTGGAACTGCTAAGGAGACTCTTCCCGAACTTCTCCTTCGTGAAATCGAAGGATGGCGATCATCCTTCCTCTGAATAACTGCTTGAAGACGCGCATTGACTAAGGGGTAATTTATGGCTATGCCGAAATATAAAAAAATATGCGAAAGGAACGGAAAGAGATACTTCTTTCGCTTCTCATTGCATCAACGGTTGCAGCATGTCGTTGTGTTCAGCACCGTGATTGTGCTGTCGCTAACCGGTTTCCCGTTGAAGTATCACGACAAGGCGTGGGCAGAGCCGCTCCTCAACTTTATGGGCGGGATTAAGGTTGCTCCGGTGCTGCACCACATTGCCGGCTCCATCCTGCTGGGCTTGTTCGTCTACCATACCATTTACTGGGTTTACCTGTTCTACAGCAGACGTGTATTACCTCTCAAAAAGAAAGGGCACCTCACATTTCGCAATGTCGGCATAGCATTTCTAACTCAGCCGATGATCCCGAGCAAGAAGGATTTTTTCGACCTGATCGACATGTTCAAATATCTTCTTTATTTCACTAATCGACCGCCTCGCTATGACAGCATGTCGTGGAAGGAAAAGTTTGACTACTATGCACCCTACTGGGGTATTCCCGTTCTGGGACCGGCCGGCTTTTTCCTCTGGTGGCGCGATGAATTCAGCCAATACGTGCCCGGCGTAGTATTAAACGCCCTTTATATCATGCATACCGATGAGGCCTTGCTGGCGGCGCTGTTTATTTTCTTTGTCCACTGGTACAACGTGCACTACGCGCCCGAGAAATTCCCGCTGGGTACTGTCTTCATCACCGGCTATCTGTCGGAAGATGACATGATCCACGAGCACTATGCCGAATATGTGAAGGTCATGACAGAACAGGGCCTCCAAGATGAAATCAAACCTCAGCACCCCTAAGGGCCGGAGAATAGACATGTTAGGTCGTTTGAAGAAACTGATAGGCAAACTCTACATAATCGCGCTGATGGGCTATGCCATCTGGTTCGGTTTTTTCATCTTTCCCCTCATATTTGCGCATAGCGGGCATGAGGAAGGAGCGCAACAATCCATCGGCGCTGATCTGAAAATGCTTGCAGGTGTTACCTCGGAAGAAAAAGCGCTGGACAAGATCAGGGTGGAACAGAAGGCGACGGAAACCACCAACCTCGGTTACGTCGTCTTGAAAGAGCAATATGTGAAAGGCCACTTTCATCATATCGGCATGACCGTGGAAACGGACGAAACAAATGTGTGCATCAAATGCCATGGCGCGGTGCCGCATAACAAGGCCAAAACCATACGCGCCTTTTTAAACATGCACGCGTTTTATATCGCCTGTGAAACCTGCCATATCAATACCATCGCGAAGCCGGAACAGGCAGCCTGGGCTTTCCGCTGGTATGACAAAAAAAGCGGCCAGGTAATAGCCAACCCGCCGGGGCTCGTTTCGCCCGATCTGGAGAAATACGGCAACTATGGAGCAAAGATCGCGCCGGGTACCCTTGCCGACAACGGTACTTTCCACCTTATCAACAGTGATGAGGAAAAGACGTTTATAGACAAGTATCTGAAAACAAAAGACTCAATGGATTCTACCGAGCAGGCAAGGATGAAGCGTGTGATCCACAACAAGGTAAGCGAAAAGCCATTGCTGTGCGAGAACTGCCATACCGCGGAAAAATCCTACCTGCCATTTGCCCAGCTGGGCTATCCTCCGCGCCGGATAGACCGGCTGGAGAATACTGCGGTCGTCGGCATGATCAACAAGTACCGCAATTTCTACCTGCCCAGATTTTTCGAGCTGCACGGCGAGGAGGACCAGGCTCCGGTAACGAAATAGCCTCAACAAAGGGGGCACCTCTTTGTTCGCCACCGGTGTTAGAGAATTGCTGCGATTTCCCATACGCAATCGGTAGAGTCTTTGACGAGGCATCGGATCACGCCTGACAATCGGCAATGCGGCATCCCTTAGAGAGTTCGCGTAACTGGAAAACGCCATCGTCATGCGCAGCTTGCCTTTCAACTTAACCGTGAATAACCAGGGTTTCACCGTGAACATGGGCAGACTAAAAATAATTTTTCTGGGCGCATTGATTTTGTCCATCCTGCCCGCCAGCGCAGAGGATTGGCCAATGATAGGAGGAAACGCCAGCCACACTTTTCACAGCAGCTATTCTGTCCCGGCCAACCCCGTCAAACTTTGGGAAATCAAGCTCGGAGGAGGAGTTTATGCATCCCCTGTGGCCAGCGGAAAAACTATCTACGTGGCCGCTCACGATCAGCACCTGTGGGCATTGGACAAGGAAAAGGGCCGCGTGCTATGGAGTTATGCGGCCGGCAGTTCCATCTCGGCCACGCCGGTGATCGCGGGGGATACCATAACGGTAGCAACCAAAGATGGAACAGTCATTGCATTAAACACTAAAACCGGCAAACTGAAATGGCAGATCAGAACGGGCGGAAAAATACTTTCTTCCCCGGTGGTGGACAACGGCACGCTGTATTTTGGCAGCAACGACCTGTTTTTGTATGCGCTGGACTTTGCCAGCGGCAAGATACTCTGGCGCTATTATGCGGAAGATTACCGCTACGGCGGATTATATGTCTCGCCTGGCCTAGACCAAGAACGGGTTTATATCGGCGCAAAAAATGGTGTGTTCCACGCCATATGGCGTGAAAGCGGAAAGCTTGCGTGGCAAACGGAACTGGGGTCCGCCATGTATGATGCGCCATTGCTGGCTGGAACCACCATCTACGTCGGCGCTTATGACCGTTGCGTATATGCGCTCGATGCAGCCAGCGGGGCCATAGCATGGAAGACGGCACTGGAGGACTGGCCACAGGGCACGCCGTTGCTGAGGGACGGAATACTGTATGTAAGCAGCCGCAATGGCATGTTATATGGATTAAACGCGACAACTGGCACTGTAGTCTGGCAAACACAACTTGACAGTGAATTGCGTCACGGGTTCACGATTGGCGCCAACCGCCTAGGAGTTATCGGGACCATGAGCGGGCAACTGTATGCGATGGATATGGACACACGCAAAATGGTATGGGAAAGAAATATCGGCTCGCCCATATTCGCCGCCCCAATTCTTGTGGATAACATCCTGTATGTTGCAACACAGGAAGGCTGGGTGAGCGCATGGCGCTGAAATGGTTATCGATTGGCATTGCTTTGCTGCTGTCTTCCACGTTGCTGCTGGCAGAGGAACCGCCACCAATAGAAAAAATCGTTGCAAGAGACGAGCAACTGCTCAACCGGGTCGAGGAAATACCCGCTCTGCTCGCCGCCGGCAAAACCACCCAGAAGCGCATCCCTGATCCGCACTGGAGAAAGGACGCTTGCCAGGCGTGCCACAAGGGCAAGCCAACTGCTGAAAACTCGGCGTTGCGCGGCAAGGATATCAACCAGCTTTGCTCCATCTGTCATGCGCCCAACTCGAGTCAAAACCATCTCCACGCAGTCGGCATGACACCGTCTGCGGAAAAGCAAAACCGTATGCCGGAGCCATTCGCGCAAGCGGTAAAACGCGGCGGTGGAGTCATCACCTGCATCGCCTGCCATGACCTGCCGATGCAATGCAAGCAGGAGCGCTTCGCCGAACGCAAGCTCAACCCCTTGTTCTTTCGCGGCGGGCCTTATCAGTACCGCACTGACCTGTGTTTTAACTGTCATGATCCGAACCAGTACGAGAGGCTCAATCCGCATGACCAGATCACCGACGAAGGCCTTTTAAACATGAAGGCCTGTTTGCCGTGCCACTTCGACAGCCCTAATCGGCTCAAGGTAAAATCCATCGCCGACGCCAGCTTCAACGTGACCAACGATCTGGCACAACTATGCACCGGCTGCCACCCCTGGATTCCCCATCCTCCAGGAATCAGTTCGACGGGGCCTAACCATTTAACCAAACCGACACCTGAAATCGCCGCCCTTATGAAGGAGACAGAAAAAAAATATGGTGTGGAGTTGCCGCTGGATCCGACCAACGGCCAGGTTTTCTGCGCCACCTGCCATAACCCTCACGAACGGGGAGTGTTACAGGGAAGCCCGGGCCGCGGCGCAGATACAAAATCCCGGCTGCGCCGGCCCGCCAATCAAATGTGCCCGAGCTGCCACAATAAGTAAACAGATGCTGCAACCATTGTGGATACAAAGAATAACTGGCCGCAAGATATTCTTGCAGAAAGTAAGATTTATGTATAAATATCAATGTATTAATTCTAAGCCACGGCAAAGCGTAGCGATAGCTGACAGCCGATATCAGTTGCTGCGTGTGCTGGGGACAAAGGACAAAATCTGCAACTCACTGCTCCCGTCGGCGTTGCCATTGATACGGTGAATCGGTTGCTTGTGGTCAAAATGATGACAAACGTGTTTTACATTTTCAGACTGCGGCAGAGGTTTTATTCTTCCCCTCTGCGTGGCTATTGTGGCAGCGGTCTGGTGCCACAGCTGATGCTGGCGCTCGTTCTTTTAAGCGCCCTGCTGCCCCGGGCAGAGGCGGCGCGGGAAATCAAGTCGAAACATGAATGTGCCACCTGCCACGTGATGTGGATGGACGAATTTGACCGCAAGGACGTTACACCACTGATTGCCTACAATCCGCGGCCGGTGGTGGATACCGGCAAGCAGGATGTGGTGAGCACGGAGCGCATGTGCTTTTCTTGCCATGATGGCTTTGTACAGGATTCGCGCTTTGCGTGGAAGAACCGGAAGAATTTTCACCCCGTGGGCGTGAAACCGTCCGGGAAAGTGGATATCCCTGTCGTCGATGGCAAGGAAACTTTTCCTCTCAACGACGATGGCAAGGTTTACTGCGGCACTTGCCACAGCGCGCACGGTGTTTCATGGAATCAAAATGAATCCCCAATTTTCCTGCGCGTAAAAAACGTGGAGTCGAGTATGTGCGTGAGTTGCCACGGGGCACGCGGAACCGGCCCGAAAAAGGGCAACCATCCGGTGCTCAAAAAATTGAAGAAAATACCGTCCGCCTTGATCGAGGCCGGCTCCAGGTTTGGCAATGACGGGAATGTGACTTGCCAGTCTTGTCACCGCGTGCACGGCGCACCGGAGAAAAAACTATTGGTCGTGAAAAACAGCAACTCGGAACTGTGCGGTAGCTGCCACACCGATCGCGACGCCCACAGCCTGGCGGAAGCCAGTCAGAAAGGAACTCATCCGGTCAACGTCATCCCTGACAAGGTGAAAATCCCGCAACAGTTGCTCGACGAGGGCGCCAGACTAGGCGACGGCGGCACCGTCATTTGCGAGACCTGCCACAAGCCCCACTTCGCCAAAGACGATGCGAAGATTCTGGTGCAGGAGAATCCGCAGTCGCAACTGTGCCGGGCTTGCCACGTGGATCAGCGCAAGGTGGCCAACAGCAAGCACAACATGGCGCTGCTCGACGCGTCGGACAAGAATGTGCGCGGGCAGGAAGTGGGTCAGACAGGGGTATGCAGCGCCTGCCATCTTCCGCATGGCGGCCAGGGGCCTAAGATGTGGGCCCGACCGCTACCGGCCGAGGGCGAGCCGATGGCCAATCTGTGCCTGAGTTGCCATAGTGACGGCGGCCTGGCCAAGAAGAAACAGGTCGGTGCTTTTAGCCATCCGGTGGGACGCGATATGTCGCGCCTGAAGGAGGCTGTGAAATTGCCCGGTTTCAGCCGGGAAGGCGTGAAAAGCACGGGGACAGAACAGGGAATGGTCACCTGCGCCAGCTGTCACGACGCCCATCAGTGGGATCCGCTCAATCCTGAAAAAACCTCCAAGCCCGGCGATCCCAGCGATGCCAGCAATAAATTTCTGCGTCAATCAGATGACCTCAAGTCGAGCTTGTGTCGCACCTGCCACAAAGACCAGGGTAATATCCTGAACACCAAGCACGACCTTGCTGTAATGTTTCCGAAAGAACGCAATGTCAAGGGGCAGACCGCAGCCGAAGCGGGGGTCTGCGGCAACTGCCATTTTGTGCATAACGGCAATGGCCCGCGCATGTGGGCGCGTGTGCCTTTCCCAGCGGCAGACCCGGTTTCCTCCATCTGCCAGAGTTGCCATAACCCCAAGGGACTGGCGAAAGATAAACTCGTCGGGAATTACAGCCATCCTGTGAATGCGCCTGTCTCCAATATCGGCATAACGGTAAAAGCCTGGGATTGGACGAGCAATCGCCAGCCTGCCGGGCAGGAAAAAACGATGCAAGCGCTGCCACTTTACGACAGCAAGGGAGAACCGGCAGCGGAGGGCGGCAATGTCACCTGCGGCGCCTGTCACAACCCGCACAACTGGTCATCCGTAGACCATGCGGATGAAGGCAAGGATCCGCACAAGATCAAGGGAAACAGCGAAACCAGTTTCCTGCGCCTGCCCAACGACACTAAGGCAACACTTTGCGCCAATTGCCACGTGGACAAGGGACCTGTCACCCTGTCCAAGCATAACCTGACAATTTCCGCGCCGCAGGAAAAAAATCTCAAGGGTAAAACGACCGCCGAAACGGGCGTATGCAGCGCCTGCCACCTGACCCACAATGGCAACGACGCAAAAATGTGGGCCAGAAACATGGGACAGGGGCAAGATGACATTGAAAAACGCTGCACCAGTTGCCACAGCAAGGGTGAAGTGGCGGGCAAAAAACTGACCGGTACCAACAGCCATCCAGTGCGCGTGAACCTGAAAAACGTCAGCGGGCATACGGAGCTGCCATTATTCACCGCTGAGGGCAAGCAGGACAACATCAATGGCAAGATTGCGTGCGCCACCTGCCATAATTTGCACCAGTGGAATCCTGTCGACGCGGCCAGCACTGCCGGGGCCAATGCCAAAGTGGAAGGCGACGGCACGGACAGCTTCCTGCGTATACCCGCGGCGCCAACGTCCGAGTTGTGCACCAGCTGCCATCGGGAGCAACGCTGGGTAAGGAAGACCGAGCATGACCTGGCGGTTACCGCGCCCACCTCAACCAATGCGCTGGGCGAGAACGTCGCGCAATCCGGCGTCTGCGGCCAATGCCATGTGCCGCACAATGCGCAGGCCAAGCTGCGCTTGTGGGCGAGGACACCCGGCAAGGCCAATGACGCGATGGAGAGTTTGTGCCGTTCTTGCCACGCGGCGGGCAAGGTGGCCGAAGCCAAAATGCCCTTCAAACCCAATCATCCGTCCACGGTCACAGTTACCTCAAATCCGGCATGGCGGCGCGCCGGACACTCCGACAGCGCCTATTTTGAAGTGTTTACCAAGGATGGACGCAAGAGCAACGCGGGGCTCATCACCTGCCCCACATGCCACAACGCGCACCAATGGAGCTTCGGCAAGGAAGAAGAAGGTCCCGGGAAAAATATCGAAGGAGATTCGCGCAGCAGTTTCCTTAGGAACCACAGCGAATTCGCTCTATGCGCAAACTGTCACGGCCTGGATTCCTTGTTCCGCTACAAGTATTTTCATGACGGCGCATCGCGTCTCAACTATCGCCTGTACCGGTGATTTCAGCCTGGAAAAAGACGCGGTTCAGCCACACGGGAAATGCGGATATATATGTGGCCGTTCAGAGCGCAGAGCCATCCGAATGGCTGGTTACGCGCCGGGTGATCGCTGTTCTACTTGGCGGGTTCCGCCGACACCAGCCTGACTTTTACAAGGCTGCTGGAAAAAGAATTGAAGTCCGGCAACTTCTGAAATACCCAGCCTTCCGCCAGAACCTTGCCCTGCTTGATCAGCTGCACCTGAACTGCAGGGTTGGTCGGCTCATTGCTTGAACTGGTGGCGGTATTGAAGTCGCTGGTGTAAGCCGGCAGAAAATTCATTACGTGCAGCTGCACCCCTTCCGCGCCAGCAGCAATCTTGCCGCCGATGGCAGCGCGTACCGCCCTTTCCTTGCCATCAGGCCCTGTAATAACGAGATTAACCGCCTTCCAGTGGCCCTTGGTACCTTCAGGAACCACAACGGATAGAACTTTCGTGCTGTCCAGCTTCGGATGAACGGCGCCCGCACCACCGTTATCGGCGGACTGATGATCCTTTTCATAAAGCGCGTCCAGGGACGGATGATTGGGCGGCAGCGGTTCATCCCCCTTTACAGGTGGAAGTAGCGACTGGTTCGCCGGTGGGACTGCGGTCGTGCCGCTATTATCTGCGGTTTGGGCGACAGGCGCTGTCTTTGCCTGCTTCGCTTCCTCCTTGCTGCAGCCGCCAGCAAACAGAATCAGCACCAACGACAGCGCCACGAGTTGGGGACGGGAGAAGATGTGTCTTGATTCCATTTAATACCTCTGCAAGTTATGGATTAACAGTACCTCAACAGGTTTGATGCGCTATCGAGTTAGGGCGAAATAAACTATGCAATTTTAAGCCACGCGCCATCAGGCGCGCAACTCACTTCACCGAAATCCTGAACGCCCCCTAATCCGACAGCGAAGTCATCCAGACTAACGGAAGCGACGCAGTGGCGAGCGGGCAGCGCCTGAGGACATTGATGTTCAAAATATATTTTAGAACGGGATATCGTCATCAAAGTTGTCGAAATTGCTCTTGGCTGCAGCAGGAGCAGGACGCTTGCTCTCGGGCGCGGCAGATGACTGTTCAAATGCTGCGGGCTTTTCCACTACTTCGAAGCTGCTGCTTGCCGAAGATTTCCCACCCAGCATTTTCATTTCATTGGCCACGATCTTGGTGGTGTAGCGATCCTGCCCTTCCTTGGTTTGCCACTTTTCAGTTGTGATTCTGCCCTCGACGTAAATCTGCGAGCCTTTTTTCAGGTACTGACCTGCAATCTCCGCCAGCCGCTTGTAGAAAACGATGTTGTGCCATTCGGTTCTCTCCTGTTTTTCGCCGGTCTTGTCTTTCCATGTTTCTGACGTCGCCAAAGTCACATTGGCAACGGCCTCACCATTGGGCATATACCTCACCTCAGGATCTTTACCGAGATGTCCTATCAGAATCGCTTTGTTTACAGACATGTCATACCCCTTTCAATAATTGCTCAGCGCCTGCTTCGTCAAAACCGCTCTTCTCTACCTTAAGGCTGGCCATTTGTTCGGCTGCCACCACCATCACTTCACGCACACCCTTCAGTTGCATCAAGCGGCTCTGCAACTGTCGTGCTGCTTGCTCGTCTATTGACGGCAAGGCATACAGCAGGGTGCGTACTGCAGCGGGTGAGCGCATGCCTCCGGCCACCACCAGCCACAGCAGCAATAATATTATTGCAAATATAAATACGGTATTGCCGCCAAAATATTGCATCAGAAATCCGCCGACGGCTGCACCGACAAATGCGCCCAGAAATTGTACGCTGCTGTAGACACCCATCGCGGTGCCTTTGGCGGCAAGCGGCGCTGTTTTGCTGATCAGCGAAGGCAACAGTGCCTCCAGCAAATTGAACGAGACAAAAAATAACAGCAGTGCCACGGCCACGCTTAGCACGGTAGCGTGAAATATCAGCAGAGTTAGTTGGGCCAGTGCAGCCAGCGCAATTGCGCCCATAAAAACTTCCTTCGTTCTGGATTTCTTTTCGGCGAATATAATCGCCGGAACCATAAAGACAAAGGCCATCAGCATCACCGGGAGGTAGACTTTCCAGTGGTCTGCCGCAGGCAAGCCGTTATTTTTCAGCAGGAACGGCACTTGCATAAACACCGACATCAGAATCGCGTGCAGTGAAAAAATGCCAAAGTCCAGGCGCAGCAAGTCCTTGTTGCGTAACACTTCTCCCAAACGCTTGCCGCTGGTCTCGGTATCGGTATGGAAGCGCGTGATTGCGGGGTTGGGGATAAGAAATGCGATAACCAGCATGCCGAGCACGGCCAGCACTGCGGTCAGGATGAAGAGGCCTGACATGCCTATATGCGCATACAGTAGCGGCGACAGCACCATGGATACTGCAAAGCTGACACCGATGGTCATGCCTATCATCGCCATTGCCGTGGTACGATGATTTTCGCGTGTCAAATCCGCGGTCAAGGCCATTACCGCAGCATTGATTGCGCCCGCACCCTGAATAATACGTCCCGCAATGATCCAGTAGATATTATCCGCCGAGGCCGCGATCAGGCTGCCAATTGCGAATAAAATCAGTCCTATATAGATGACAGGCTTGCGTCCATAGTGGTCTGATAGCCACCCTGCCGGTATTTGCAGGATAGCCTGGGTTAAACCGTAGGCGCCCAGCGCTATGCCTATCAGTAAATGACTTTCGCCGCCTGGCAGGTGCTGGGCATAGATTGCAAATATTGGCAAAATGATAAACAGCCCCAACATGCGCAATCCGTACACAGTCGCCAGACCAATGCTGGCGCGGAGTTCAGCGGGGGTCATGGATTCTTTATCGGTCGGTGTCATGGAATCTTTGTCAGACGTCATAATTGATGATTGGGTACATTCAGAAAGTCGCGTATATTAGCAGGTTTAGCGGATCCGACGAAAGCCTAGCCCTGAAGTTTCATAAATTCGGGGGATGATCGCGCAGAATTTTGTTTTGTAGGGGAAGTTTGTGAAGGAGTGGCGTAGTTATTCATACGCCCGACTGAACAAAGTTTCCATACGAAACAAAATGCCAGCGAGGGCACTCGTCAATTTATGAAACTTCAGGGCTGAAAATGGAAAGTATCAGAATACGCGGCGCACGCACGCACAATCTTAAAAATATCAACCTTGAGTTACCGCGCAATAAGCTGGTGGTGATTACGGGTTTGTCCGGCTCGGGCAAGTCCTCCCTGGCATTTGATACCCTTTATGCAGAGGGGCAACGGCGTTACGTCGAGTCTTTATCTTCCTACGCACGCCAGTTCCTGCAATTGATGGCCAAGCCAGATGTGGACTTGATCGAGGGCTTGTCACCCGCGATAGCGATAGAACAGAAGGCCACTTCGCACAACCCACGCTCGACGGTGGGCACGGTTACCGAAATTCACGATTATTTGCGCCTGTTGTTCGCGCGCGCCGGCGATCCATATTGTCCCGAGCACAATATTGTGCTGCGCGCACAAAGTATCTCGCAGATGGTTGATCACGTACTGGATCTGGCGGAAGGCACACGCATCATGATCCTGTCGCCGCTGGTGGTTGAGCGCAAGGGTGAACAGCTGGAACTATTCGACGAGTTGCGTGCGCAGGGTTTTGTACGACTGCGCGTGAATGGCACGGTGTGCGAGATGGACAGCCTGCCTGCGCTGCAAAAGAACAAGAAGCACACCGTTGAAATCGTGGTGGACAGGCTGAAAGTGAGCGCTGACAGCAAGCAGCGTCTGGCCGAATCATTCGAAACCGCCCTGCGTCATGCCGACGGGCGGGCTTTGGCGGTAGAAATGGACAGCGGCAAGGAGCATCTGTTTTCTGCGAAATTTGCCTGTCCGATCTGCAATTATTCGCTGCAGGAACTGGAGCCGCGTTTATTTTCTTTTAACAGCCCGATGGGCGCCTGCCCGAAATGCGACGGCCTCGGCAATATCAGTTTTTTTGACGCGAAACGTATTGTCGCCTACCCGCAGCTATCCTTGAGCTCCGGCGCCATTAAAGGCTGGGACAGACGCAACCAGTTTTACTACCAGATGCTGGACAGCCTCGCGCTGTATTATGATTTTGATCTGGAACGCCCGTTTGAAAGCCTGCCGGATAATATACAGGAGATTATTTTATTCGGCAGTGGTAAGGAGCAAATCCCCTTCAAGTATCTCAATGAACGCGGCAAACCCACGTTGCGCGAGCACAGTTTTGAAGGCATCGTCCCCAATCTTGAAAGACGTTACAAGGAAACCGAATCGCCCACCGTGCGCGAAGAGCTGGCAAAATTTCTCAACAACTGCGCGTGCACTGAATGTAATGGCACACGTTTACGTATTGAAGCCCGCAATGTCAAAATTGCAGACCAGGCCATTTTCCAGCTTAGTGCGTTGCCACTGAAACAGGCACTCACTTTCTTTCAGCATGTTCAGTTACCCGGCAACAAGCAGGCTATTGCTGAGAGGATAGTGCAGGAAATCGTCAGCCGCCTCACCTTCCTCAACAATGTCGGCCTGGATTACCTGTCGCTTGATCGCTCGGCTGAAACCCTGTCCGGTGGCGAAGCGCAGCGCATTCGTCTGGCCTCACAGATAGGTTCTGGATTGACCGGCGTGATGTATGTGCTGGACGAACCCTCCATCGGCTTGCATCAGCGCGACAATACCCGCCTGCTGGATACCTTGAAGCGCCTGCGCGACATGGGCAACAGCGTGATCGTGGTGGAACATGATGAAGATGCCATTCTTGCCGCAGACCACGTGGTCGATATGGGGCCGGGCGCGGGAGAACACGGCGGAACCATTATCGCCCAGGGAACACCAGAGGAAATTTGCGCCAGCGCGCAGTCTCTGACCGGGGACTATCTGATGGGGCGACGCAGCATTGCCTCGCCCAAAAAATATCATGCAGCCGATCCCGAGCGTATGCTGCAGATCAAAGGCGCATATGGCAACAATCTGAAGGATGTGACGCTGGACTTGCCGGTAGGTTTGATGGTTTGCGTGACCGGCGTATCCGGTTCTGGAAAATCGACGTTGATTAACGACACGCTATATCCTGCGGTTGCGCAGCATTTATACGGCAGCAATACCGAGCCTGCTCCTTATACGGAAATTAGCGGGCTGGAATTTTTTGACAAGGTCATTAACGTAGACCAGTCGCCGATAGGCCGCACGCCCCGCTCCAACCCCGCCACCTACACAGGTTTGTTTACTCCTATACGCGAGCTGTTTGCAGGCGTACCACAGGCTCGCGAACGTGGCTACGGACCAGGGCGCTTCTCGTTTAACGTCAAGGGCGGGCGTTGCGAATCCTGCCAGGGCGATGGTGTTATCAAAGTGGAAATGCACTTCCTGCCAGATGTGTATGTGGAATGCGATGTCTGCCACGGCAAGCGCTATAACCGCGAGTCGCTGGAGGTGCAATACAAGGGTAAGAATATCCACGAGATTCTGTGCATGACCGTTGAGCAGGCGCACGCCTTCTTTGAACCCGTGCCTATCATCGCCAGAAAGCTGCAAACCCTGCTCGACGTAGGCCTTGGTTACATCACGCTGGGGCAGAGCGCGACAACGCTCTCCGGCGGTGAAGCGCAGCGTGTCAAGCTGTCACTGGAACTATCCAAACGCGACACTGGCCGCACGCTGTATATTCTGGACGAGCCCACCACTGGGTTACACTTCCATGACATCGCGCTGCTGCTAAAAGTGATCCACAAGCTGCGCGACCAGGGCAACACCCTGGTGGTGATTGAGCATAATCTGGATGTGATCAAGACCGCCGACTGGATCATAGACCTTGGTCCTGAAGGAGGTGTTGGCGGAGGCAGAATTATCGCCCAGGGTACGCCAAAGGAAATCGCAGCAAATCCTGATAGCGTGACCGGAGAGTACCTTAAAGCGGTTCTTCGCAAGAAAACCTGAGGTACTGCGGTCTCTCGTCACAAAAGCCCGACAATAAAGCCAAGCATTTGATTACATTTGAAAATTATAGAAAACAAAAAAGCCGGAATTAACCGGCTTTCTTAATACTGCTTGAATCTGACTTATTCGCTGGCGTCTTCTACCGCATCAACGCCAACCGGCCTGTCCATCAGCTCGATCAGTGCCATAGGAGCATTATCACCCTTACGGAAACCAAACTTGAGAATGCGGGAGTAACCGCCATTGCGATTAGCGTAACGAGGGCCCAATTCGTCAAACAGTTTGCTGACCATTTCACGATCACGCAGACGAGCAAAAGCAAGGCGACGATTAGCCAGACTTGGATTCTTGCCCAATGTCAGAATCGGCTCGGCAACGCGGCGCAGTTCTTTAGCCTTGGGCAAGGTTGTTTTGATTGCTTCATGACGCAATAACGAGACTGTCATGTTGCGCAACATCGCCAAGCGATGGCTACTGGTACGGTTTAGTTTTCTTAATCCTAGACGATGACGCATGATTACCCTTTCTTACTGCTCAACTGGCGCAGGCCAGTTATCTAATTTCATTCCAAGCGAAAGGCCGTGTTCAGCCAATACTTGTTTGATTTCATTCAACGACTTGCGTCCGAGGTTAGGCGTGCGCAGCAAGTCGGATTCGTTATGCTGAATCAGGTCGCCGATGTAATGTATGCTTTGTGCCTTCAGGCAATTGGACGAACGTGGAGTCAATTCCAAATCATCGACCGGACGCAACAACAATGGATCAATCTTGGGCGCCTGAGGCTTCTCTACCGGTGTGGGCGTGCCTTCCAGCTCTGCAAACACCAGGAATTGATCAACAAGGATGCGAGCCGCTGAACGAATCGCCTCTTCCGGATCAATTGCACTGTTGGTTTCAATATCAAGCACCAGCTTGTCAAGGTCGGTACGCTGTTCCACACGCGCACTCTCAACTGCATAGCTAACACGGTAAACCGGGCTAAACGAGGCATCCAGAGCTATGTGCCCAACGGGGCGGGTCATACCTGGAACCTGGCGCGAAATGGCAGACACGTAACCGCGTCCCTTTTCAACCTTGATTTCCATGTCCAGTTTGCCACCTGCGGTCAGATGAGCAATCACATGCGATGGATTGACAACGTCGGTATCCGCATTGGTTTCAATATCGCCAGCAGTTACCACGCCCACACCGGATTTATTCAGGCGTAACGTAGCCTCGGTAGCGTTATGCAGCCTCAGTACCAAGCCCTTGAGGTTCAACAAAATCTCTACAACATCTTCCTGCACGCCATCAATTGATGAATACTCGTGAAGCACGCCTGCGATCTTGACTTCGGTCACTGCATAGCCAGGCATTGAGGACAGCAGGATGCGACGCAGTGCGTTTCCCAGCGTGTGTCCATAACCGCGTTCAAAGGGCTCCATCACCACTTTAGCCTGGGTGGGGGAAATTCTTTGTACGTCGATAATGCGGGGTTTTAAAAAATCATTATTAGACATATCCGACTCCGAGTGGATTACTTGGAATACAATTCAACGATCAAATGCTCGTTAATTGTGGCGGGCAATTCTGAACGTTGCGGCTGTGCTTTGAAGGTACCCTTCATCGCTTTGGCATCAACATCAATCCATTCAGGGAAACCACGTTGTTCTGCTGCCGAAATAGCAGCCTTTAGACGCAAGTGATTTTTTGCTTTTTCAGCCAGCTCAATTACATCACCTGGACGAACCTGGTAAGACGGAATATTTACACGCTGGCCGTTTACCAAAATGGAGTTGTGACGCACAACCTGACGCGCTTCAGAGCGCGAAGCTCCGAAACCCATCCGGTAAGCGACATTATCCAGACGGGACTCAAGCATTTGCAGCAGGCTTTCACCTGTAATGCCACGGCTTTGCTCAGCGCGCTTGAATGTCAGACGGAACTGACCTTCCATCATGCCGTAAATACGGCGTACTTTTTGTTTTTCACGCAACTGGCCGCCGTATTCCGACTGGCGGGTGTTTTTCTTCTGCCCGTGCTGGCCGGGCGGATAAGCACGACGTTCAACCGCACATTTGTCGGTAAAACACTTTTCACCCTTCAGGAATAACTTCTCACCTTCACGGCGACACTGACGGCATTTTGCATCGAGATTTCTAGCCAAGATCTATGCTCCAAATATTTAAATACGACGCTTTTTAGGCGGACGGCAACCGTTATGCGGCACCGGGGTTATATCTGAAATGCTGGTAATTTTAAAGCCTGCAGCATTCAATGCGCGCACAGCCGATTCGCGTCCGGGGCCTGGGCCCTTGATGCGAACTTCCAGGTTTTTGACGCCGCATTCCTGTGCCGTCTTGCCCGCCGCTTCAGCTGCAATTTGCGCTGCAAACGGAGTGCTCTTGCGCGAACCCTTAAAACCGTTCCCACCACTGGTGGACCAAGCCAGTGCATTTCCCTGACGATCTGTAATAGTCACGATAGTATTGTTAAAAGAAGCATGCACATGAGCGATCCCCTCAGCAACGTTCTTTTTGACTTTTTTGCGCACTCGCGTGCTGGTCTTGGCCATATCTCAAATTCCTTTATTTAATTACTTCTTCGCACCGGCGATGGACTTGCGCGGACCCTTGCGAGTACGTGCATTTGTGCGAGTGCGCTGACCGCGAACAGGCAAACCACGACGATGACGAACGCCACGGTAACAGCCCAAATCCATCAATCGCTTGATGTTCATGGAGATTTCACGCCGCAAATCACCTTCAACAGTAAATTTTGCAACTTCTTCGCGCAGTTTTTCCATATCGGAATCACTGACATCCTTGATCTTTGTTGAGGAGACAACACTGGCTGAGTCACAAATTACGCGTGCGCGAGTTCGGCCAATACCATATATCGCAGTCAATGCGATTATAGCGTGTTGATTATTTGGAATGTTTACACCGGCAATACGAGCCATGCAGCTACCCTATTCGTTCAAAAAAATGATTATAACATCCAGCGACAACCTTACTCAATCAGCCCTGGCGTTGCTTGTGACGCGGATTGCTGTTGCATATCACACGTACAACTCGATTACGTATAACTACTTTGCAGTTACGGCAAACCTTTTTTACTGATGCTTGAACTTTCATTTCAATCTCCTCAATACCTCAACAACAATTACTTGGCACGGAACACAATGCGCGCCCTGGTCAAATCATATGGGGTAAGTTCAACGGTTACCTTATCCCCTGGCAGTATGCGTATGTAATGCATGCGCATCTTCCCCGAAATATGTCCCAGTACAATTACACCGGTTTCCAATTTAACTCTAAAGGTTGCATTTGGCAGGGATTCAAGAATTTCCCCCTGCATTTGAATGACATCTTCCTTAGACATTAGCGCGTTAACCCGCCCTTGAAATTGGCCTTCTTCAGCAAGCTTTCATACTGATGCGTCATCATGTAAGACTGAACTTGAGACATAAAATCCATGGTTACCACAACCAGAATCAGCAAGGAGGTACCACCAAAATAGAACGGTACATTCCATTTAACAATCAAAAATTCCGGTATCAAACACACAAAGGTAATATAAATAGCACCTACCATGGTCAGCCGCAGCATGATCTTTTCTATATAGCGCGCAGTCTGTTCTCCCGGACGAATTCCTGGCAGAAAAGCCCCACTCTTTTTTAGGTTATCAGCTGTTTCTTTCGGACTAAATACCAGTGCCGTATAGAAGAAACAGAAGAAAATAATTGCAGAAGCATAAAATATTACATAAATCGGCTGACCGGGTGATAGCTTCTCACTGACATCTTTCAGCCAACTCATGCTTGTACCTGTGGCAAACATGCCTGCCAAAGTTGCCGGAAACAAAATAATACTGGATGCAAATATCGGCGGGATTACGCCAGCCATATTCAGCTTAAGTGGCAAGTGTGAACTCTGCCCGCCGTAAACCTTATTGCCAACCTGCCGCTTTGCATAATTAACCAGTATTTTTCTCTGTCCACGCTCAACAAAAACTACCAAGGCGGTAATCGCAAATGCACCCACTATCAAAAACAATACAATTGGTATGGAAAATGCGCCGAACGCATTGGTTCTGGCCATCTCCAGGGTTGCTACTATCGCGTGCGGCATTCCGGAGGCAATACCTGCAAAGATAATCAATGAAATGCCGTTCCCCAAGCCTCGTTCTGTAATTTGTTCACCTAGCCACATCAAAAACAGAGTTCCAGTTACCAACGTAATTACCGTTGTTACTTTGAACATCATGCCGGGGTTCAAAACCAGTCCGGCTTGGGATTGCAAAGCCACCGCAATCCCCATCGCCTGCACCAGAGCCAGTACCAGCGTTGCATAGCGAGTGTATTGAGTGATCTTGCGGCGACCCGCCTCGCCTTCCTTCTTCAGCTGCTCCATATATGGCACGGCATGGCTAGCCAACTGCATAATGATAGATGCTGAGATGTAAGGCATGATACCAAGTGCAAAAATCGAAAATCGCGACAGCGCGCCACCAGAGAACATGTTAAACATGCCCATGATGCCGCCTTTTTGCGAGTTAAACATGGCAGTCAGTGCTGCCGGATCAATGCCCGGCACCGTGATAAAAGTACCGATGCGGTAAACAACCAGCGCACCAAGTAAAAACCACAGTCGTTTACTTAGATCACCGTATTTAGATTTTTTCACTCCTTTAACCGCAGCGTTCACAGGCTACCCTTATTCGGCAATGCTGCCGCCGGCAGCTTCCACTGCGGCACGAGCGCCTTTAGTTATTAACAGGCCTTGCAGCTTCAATGCCCTACTGATTTCGCCAGTAAGCACAATTTTTGCCGACAAGGAACGTGCTGAAATCAAACCGGCCTGCTTCAAAGCCAAAAGATCAATTGTATCGATTGGCAAACTCTGCAAATCCGACAAGCGCACTTGCGCAGTATCATTGCGTGTCAACGAAACGAAGCCACGTTTGGGCAGACGGCGTTGCAGCGGCATTTGACCGCCTTCAAAGCCGACTTTATGAAAGCCTCCAGAGCGTGACTTCTGCCCCTTGTGACCACGCCCACAGGTCTTGCCCCAACCACAACCAATACCACGGCCAACACGATGTTTGGCGTGCTTGCTGCCTTCTGCAGGTTTTAACAGATTGAGTTCCATTACGCCTCCCACTTAACCAGGTAATACACTTTGTTTATCATGCCGCGTACCGCTGAAGTATCTTCCACTTCAACAGTCTGATTCATTCTGCGCAGTCCCAGACCACGAACACATGCACGATGCGACTCCTTGGTGCCGATTACACTCTTAATCAATGTAACTTTGATTTTTTTTTCCTGTGCCATGGTTACTCCGTAATTTCTTCTACGCTCTTGCCGCGCTTGGCAGCAATTTGAGCGGGTGAGTTCATAGCCTGCAACCCATTAAGAGTAGCCCGAACAACGTTGTAAGGATTGCTTGATCCTATACACTTGGCCAATATATTGCGTACTCCAACTGCTTCAAACACCGCGCGCATCGCGCCACCAGCGATAATACCGGTACCATCCGAAGCAGGCATCATAATTACCTTGGCTGCCCCGTGGCGACCGATCACTGCATGATGCAGCGTACCGTTCTTAAGGCTGACTTTAACCATTTTTCTCCGTGACTCATCCATCGCCTTTTGCACTGCTACCGGCACTTCCTTGGACTTGCCTTTACCCATTCCAATACTGCCATCGCCGTCGCCAACGACTGTCAGTGCGGCAAAACCCATGATGCGACCACCCTTTACCACCTTGGTCACACGGTTTACCGCAATCATTTTTTCAATGAGTCCGTCACCGCGTTCTTCTTGTTGCTGCATTTTTCCTTGCGCTTTAGCCATGATTCACCCCAACTTAGAACTGCAAGCCATGTTCGCGCGCGGCTTCAGCCAACGCTTTAATGCGACCATGATATCTGTGACCCGAACGATCAAACGCCAGCGCAGTAATTCCAGCACTCTTTGCTTTTTCAGCAATGCGCTTACCGACAACTGCAGCAGCCTTGGCATTACCGCCATTGGCAATCTCTTTCCGCACTTCCGCTTCCAAAGTTGATGCGCTGGCCAAAACCTTGCCTCCGCACGCAGAAATAACCTGAGCATAAATATGCTGATTTGTGCGGCTAATAGCCAAACGTACGGTTTTTTGCTCAGCAATTTTTGCACGGGTTTTGCGTGCTCTGCGCTGACGCGCCTCTTTCTTGTTCGTCATATCCGCCTCAATTATTTCTTCTTGGTTTCTTTCAGGATCACAACCTCATCAGCATATCGAACACCCTTGCCCTTGTATGGCTCGGGAGGACGATAAGCTCGTATTTCTGCAGCTACCTGACCGACTTGCTGCTTATTGGAACTGGTCAAAACTATTTCAGTTTGCGAGGGAGTTGTAACCTTCACCCCTGCTGGCATCTTGTGCACCACCGGATGTGAAAAACCGAGGCTCAAGTTAAGTAAATCACCAGTCGCCTGGGCACGATAACCAACCCCGATCAGGGTCAATTTACGTTCAAAACCTTTTGACACGCCAACGATCATATTTGCCAGCAACGCGCGCACTGTTCCGGACATTGCATTCGACTGCATTGAATCGTTGGTAGCCTTGCACAACAATCTGTCTCCCTCACGCTCTACAGCGACATCACTGCCAAGGGGCTGCTTTAAAGTACCCAACGGGCCTTTGACTGAAACCTGGTTAACAGACAGGGTTATATCAATACCTGCTGGAACCGTGATTGGATTTTTAGCGACTCTGGACATGTTTACCTCGTTACGCGACGATACACAGAACTTCACCGCCTATGCCATTGGCACGCGCTTTGCGATCTGTCATCAATCCCTTGGATGTGGACACAATAGCTACACCCAGACCATTCATAACCTGAGGTATATCTTCACTACCCTTGTATACACGCAAACCCGGGCGGCTTATGCGCTGCAGTTTTTCAATTACAGGGCGATTGGCATAATATTTAAGTCCAATTTCAAGCGTTGGCTTGCCATCATTGGCGACTACCTTAAAGCCGTCCACATAACCTTCATCCTGCAACACTTGGGCAAGTGCCACTTTCAACTTGGAAGAAGGCATTGCAACAGTTACTTTTTCCGCCATCTGCGCATTACGAATTCGCGTCAGCATATCGGCGATTGGATCACTCATACTCATAAATTCACCCTTACCAACTTGCCTTGACTACACCAGGAACTTCGCCGCGCATCACGTATTCACGCAACTTGATACGGCCCAGACCAAATTTACTGAACACGCCACGGGGACGACCAGTCAGCGAACAACGATTGCGCAGACGTACAGGACTGGAATTGCGCGGCAACGCCTGTAACTTCAGACGAGCAACAGCGCGCTCATCGTCGCTTAACTTCACGTTGGCTGCGATAGACTTCAACTCAGCACGCTTGGCCGCGAACTTTTCTACTGTTTCACGACGCTTTAAATCACGGTTAATGACAGAAATTTTAGCCATCTTTTCCTCAGCTCTTCAATGGTAGTTTAAATGCTGTCAGAAGGGCTCTCGCCTCATCATCTGTCTTAGCACTGGTTGTGATCGTGATATTCATCCCGCGCAACATATCAATCTTGTCGTATTCGATTTCCGGGAAAATAATCTGCTCTTTAACGCCCATATTGTAATTGCCTCGGCCATCAAAAGCCTTGCCTGACAAACCGCGGAAATCGCGGATACGCGGTATGGAAATAGTAACCAGACGATCCAGGAACTCATACATGCGGTCACGGCGCAAAGTCACCTTGCAACCCACCGGGTAATTCTCGCGAATCTTGAATCCGGCTATCGACTTTTTGGACTTTGTCACTACCGGCTTTTGACCTGCAATCTTTTGCATATCGGCAACCGCATGATCCATTACTTTTTTGTCAGCTACCGCCTCGCCGACACCCATATTGAGCGTAATCTTTTCAATGCGCGGCACTTCCATGACGGACTTATAACCATACTTGGCCATCAATTCTTTGGTGACAGTTTCTTTATAGAAATCGTACAAACGAGACATCCTGTATTTCCCCTTAAGCAATCACTTCGCCACTGGACTTAAACACGCGCACTTTACGGCCGTCTTCCAGAAACTTGGTACCAACGCGATCAGCCTTCCTGGTTGACGCATTGTAGATAGCAACGTTTGAAACATGGATAGGCATCTCCATTTCAACGATACCGCCACTTACACCCTTAACCGGATTCGGCTTCTGATGCTTCTTTACTTTATTGACTCCGCTGACAAGCAACTTGTCTTCCAGTACGCGCAAAACACTTCCGCGACTACCTTTATCTTTGCCGGCAATGATTATCACATCATCATTTTTTTTGATCTTGCTCATGATTTTTCCTTGACTGCGTTACAGCACTTCAGGTGCCAGCGATACAATTTTCATGAAGCGCTCATTACGCAACTCACGAGTAACCGGGCCAAAAATACGCGTGCCGATAGGCTCCAGTTTTGCATTCAGCAATACTGCAGCATTGCCGTCAAACTTGACCAGCGAACCATCCGGACGACGAACACCCTTGGCAGTACGTACCACCACAGCGCTATATACATCGCCTTTTTTCACACGCGAACGCGGAGCGGCATCCCTGATGCTCACCTTGATTACATCACCTATCCCCGCGTAACGACGCTTGGAACCACCAAGTACCTTAATGCACATAACTGTGCGGGCACCGGTATTATCAGCAACACTCAAAACAGACTGCATTTGTATCATTTGTCAATCTCCAACTTTGTCCGCTCTAGACGGCTAGTTTTGGAACCCGTACGGGTTAGGCCGCCGCAAGCAACGGTGAAACGAAGCCGCGCATTATATGTGTACTTGCAGATGAGCGCAAGCACTAATCGCAATTAATTTGCCTGAACGCTTTCTACAAGCCCTCGGCTTTTGCCACAAGCTTGGATACACGCCAGGTTTTTGTCCTGGATAGTGGACGGCATTCTTCTATAACGACAACATCACCCTGATTACATTCATTGGTTTCATCATGCGCGTGGTATTTTTTGGATACCCGCATAATTTTACCCAGCAGGGGATGTTTTATCTTTCTTTCAATCAGGACTGTTACCGTCTTGTCCATTTTGTCGCTAACCACTGTGCCGGTCAGCGTACGCTTCATATTCGTCGCATTCATTGCTGCGCACCCTTCTCAGTCAATATGGTTTTAACACGCGCAATATCACGACGCACCTTGCTCAATACACTGTTGTTGCTCAGTTGCTGAGTCGCCATCTGCATGCGCATGCCAAACTGTGCTTTAGTCAAAGACAGCAATTCAGACTGCAAATCAGCGACGGATTTTGTTTTCAGCTCGCTTGCCTTCATAATCATGCCCCTACCTGTCTAATTACAAATGTGGTTTCGATAGGCAGTTTTGCTGAAGCCAGACGGAATGCTTCACGCGCAATCACTTCATCCACGCCATCCATTTCATACAACATCTTGCCCGGCTGAATTTCGGCGACATAGTACTCAGGATTTCCCTTGCCGTTACCCATACGAACTTCAGCTGGTTTCTGCGAAATTGGCTTATCCGGAAAAATACGGATCCAGATACGGCCCCCGCGTTTTATGTGACGCGTCATCGCACGTCGCGCAGCTTCAATCTGGCGCGCGGTTAACCGGCCCCGTCCAACAGCTTTCAAACCAAATTCTCCAAAACTTACCTTGTTTCCGCGCGTTGCAATGCCTGAATTACGGCCCTTCTGCTCCTTGCGGTATTTCCTTCTAGCTGGCTGTAGCATGTTTAGCCCCCGACTTTCTTACTCTTTTTTCCGGCTCTGCCGCAGGTACAACAACCTCTTGCACACCTGTATTCTCGCCTTTGTATACCCACACCTTTACGCCGATAATGCCATAGGTGGTGAGCGCTTCTGAGGTGCCGTAGTCAATATCAGCACGCAAAGTATGCAACGGCACACGGCCTTCGCGGTACCATTCTGTACGCGCAATCTCGATGCCATTCAAACGGCCCGAGCTCATGATCTTGATGCCCAGCGCTCCCAAACGCATTGCATTCTGCATAGCACGCTTCATCGCACGACGGAACATGATGCGTTTTTCCAGCTGCTGGGTAATTGAATCAGCAATAAGTTGCGCATCAATTTCAGGCTTGCGGACTTCTTCGATGTTCAAGGCTACATCTGGCAGCCCCATACGCTTCTTCAGTTCCGTTCTCAAGGATTCAATATCCTCGCCTTTTTTGCCGATGACCACACCCGGGCGTGCCGAATAAATTGTAATCTTGGCATTTTTCGCAGGGCGCTCGATGACAATTTTTGAAACCATTGCACCTGCAAGCTTCTTTTTAAGATACGAACGAACTTCAATATCTTTAAGCAGTAAATCTGCAAACGTTTTGCTGTTCGCAAACCATTTGGAGCTCCAGTTTTTATTGACGCTCAATCGGAAACCGATTGGATGAATTTTCTGTCCCATATCTGCTTAGCTCCCGACGATAATCGTAATGTGGCAAGTCTGCTTCTCGATGCCATTGCCTCGTCCTTTTGCGCGAGGAATCATGCGCTTCAGCGAAGTTGCCTTATCAACATAGATGGTGCTCACCTTCAATTCGTCAATGTCAGCGCCATCATTGTGCTCAGCATTGGCGATTGCAGACTCCAGGCCCTTCTTGATGATAACCGCTGCTTTTTTTGGACTAAACGTCAAAAGTTGCAGCGCCCTGTCAACCGGCAATCCGCGAATCTGGTCTGCGACCAATCTGCCCTTTTGCGCCGACAGGCGAACACCCTTTACTACTGCTGTTGTGCTCATCATGCCTCCTTATTTCTTAACCGCTTTTCGATCAGCGGCATGTCCTTTGAATGTGCGCGTCAATGCAAACTCGCCGAGCTTGTGCCCAACCATGTTTTCAGAGATATACACCGGAATATGCTGCTTGCCGTTATGCACCGCAATTGTCAACCCTACAAAAGTAGGCAAAACAGTGGAGCGGCGGGACCATGTCTTAACCGGACGCTTGTCGCTGGTCGCGCGCACTGTTTCGACCTTCTTCAACAAGTGAGCGTCAACGAATGGACCTTTTTTAATGGAACGTGCCATATTTAATTACCCCTTAAGCTGAAAGCGACGGCGAACAATCATGCTGCTTGTGCGCTTATTGCGACGTGTACGGAAGCCTTTGGCTGGCACACCCCATGGACTGACCGGATTGCGACCTGCTGCAGTCTTACCTTCACCGCCACCATGCGGGTGGTCAACCGGATTCATAACGACACCGCGGACCGTTGGTCGTATGCCGCGCCAGCGATTAGCTCCCGCTTTTCCGATAGAGCGCAGTGAATGTTCACCATTGCCTACTTCACCGATAGTTGCGCGGCACTCAATGTGCACCTTGCGAATTTCACCTGAACGCAAACGCAACTGAGCGTAACTTCCTTCACGTGCCAACAACTGTACCGAAGTACCAGCGGAGCGCGATAACTGGGCGCCTTTGCCCGGCATCATTTCTATGCAATGTATCGTCGATCCAACCGGAATATTGCGCAATGGCAGCGCATTGCCCGCCTTAATCGGCGCATCCGATCCGCTTAATAACTGCGTCCCCACAGACACGCCTTTGGGCGCAATAATGTAGCGACGCTCACCATCGGCATAGCAGAGCAAAGCGATATGCGCAGTACGATTTGGATCGTACTCCAGTTGCTCAACAGTTGCCGGAATGCCATCTTTGTTGCGCTTAAAATCAATAAGACGGTAGCTCTTTTTATGCCCACCACCCATATGACGAACGGTGATGTGACCATTATTATTGCGGCCAGCTGTTCTATTCTTGCTTTCAAGCAAGGCCGCGTGAGGCTTGCCTTTATGCAGCCCTGGCGTGACAACACGCACTACGGCGCGACGTCCCGGGGAGGTTGGTTTAAGTTTAATCAGTGCCATGATATTTACCCTTGCTCGCTCGTAGCAAAATTGATTTCCTGACCAGGCGCCAGGCAGACATATGCCTTTTTCCAGTCCTTACGCGCCCCCATGAATTTGCCAAAGCGTTTCTTTTTTCCTTTGACCACACTCACCTGAACATTTTCAACGGTAACCTTGAACATCAGTTCAACAGCAGCCTTGATTTCAGGTTTGGTTGCATCAGAAACTACCCGGAAAATCACTTGCTCATGCTTCTCCGCAACGTATGTTGCTTTTTCTGAGATTTGCGGAGCAAGTAAAATATTCATCAACCGTTCGTGGTTTAAATTTTGTGCGCTCATGCCAGCAACTCCTCAATTTTCGCCATTGCGTTGCGCGTTACCAACACCTTGGTGAAATGAACCAAACTGACCGGATCAGCCTGATGCGCTTCGAGCACCAAAACATTGGCCAGATTGCGCGACGACAAATACAGATTCTCGTCCATATTATCGGTAATGATAAGGACACGATCCAAACCCAAGCCCATATCCTTCATCTTTTGGGCCAGATTTTTTGTTTTTGGGGTTTCCAAATCCAGATTTTCAACCACAATCATGCGTCCATCGCGAACAAGCTGGGAAAAAATAGAAGCCAAGCCAGCGCGATACATTTTACGATTAACTTTTTGACTGAAGTTCTCATCCGGTGTATTGCCGAAAATCTTACCACCGCCACGCCAGATTGGGCTTGACGCCATACCAGCACGAGCACGACCCGTACCCTTTTGAGCCCAGGGCTTGCGGGTACTTTTGGCGATTTCACTGCGGCCTTTTTGCTTGCGATTGCCAGAACGAGCGTTAGCCTGAAAAGCGGTAACAAGTTGATGAATCAATGCTTCGTTATATTCACGACCAAACAAATCGTCCGAGGCTGTAATGCTTGCAGCGGCTTTACCGCTTGCGTTAATGACTTTAATTTCCATTATGCACCTGCCTTAACTGCTGGACGCACGATCACGTCGCCACCCTTGCAACCGGGAACAGCGCCCATCACCAACAGCAACTGGCGTTCGCTATCAATACGAACAATTTTTAGATTTTGCACAGTGCGCTGGACGTCACCCAAGTGACCCGTCATGCGCTTACCTGGAAACACGCGACCAGGATCCTGCGCCATACCGATAGAACCCGGTACATTATGCGACTTTGAGTTACCGTGAGAGGCTCGGCCAGACTTGAAGTGGTGACGTTTAATCGTACCAGCGTAACCTTTACCTAAAGTCACACCGGTTACGTCAACCTTCTGACCCACCTGAAACAGGTTTACATCCATTTTGCCGCCGGCCTGCAAGGCTGCGACCTGCTCTGGATTCGCAGTAAATTCTTTCAAAATACTACCCGCCTCAACACCAGCTTTTGCGAAGTGACCCGCAGCAGCACTGGTTACACGACTAGCACGTCGTACGCCGAACGCAACTTGCACTGCACTGTAACCATCAGTAGCTGCGGTTTTGATTTGGGTAATGCGATTATTGGACACGTCCAACACTGTTACCGGCAACGATGCTCCGTCATCTGTAAAAATGCGAGTCATGCCAATCTTTCGACCGACAAGTCCTAAGCTCATTTTATATTTCCTTTTTTAAGGGGCCAACTTCAATTGGTCAGCCGATTTATTTACCGCAACTGCTCATTCTTTTTGCTACGCAACCACAACAAATTACTACTGCAACTTAATTTCTACATCCACACCCGCCGGGAGATCCAGCTTCATCAGCGCATCTACCGTTTTGTCTGTTGGATCAATAATATCCATCATGCGCAAATGTGTACGAATCTCAAATTGATCACGCGATGTTTTATTTACGTGCGGAGAACGCAATACATCAAAGCGCTCAATCTTGGTAGGCAATGGAACCGGCCCCTTCACAACCGCACCTGTACGCTTGGCAGTATCAACAATCTGCGATGCAGACTGATCGATTAAGCGATAATCAAATGCTTTCAGGCGAATACGAATTTTCTGGCTCGACATAATTTTTACTCAGCTTTTAGCAGCTCGAAAAGCCTGCGAATTAAAGAACGAAATATTATACAGTGGGACTGTGTCACACTGCACGTTATTTTTACAATTTTATCAATACGAACTCATTAGCTCCAACACGTATGGCGGAGCGAGCGAACCCGTTCCGCCATCTGTTTCAACAGTTACTTGAGTATCTTTGCCACTACGCCCGCGCCGACGGTGCGACCGCCTTCGCGAATCGCAAAACGCAGGCCTTCTTCCATCGCTACCGGTGCAATCAGGCTGACTGTTACAGATACGTTGTCGCCAGGCATCACCATTTCGGTGCCCGCTGGCAGTTCAACTGCACCTGTTACGTCTGTTGTACGGAAGTAGAATTGTGGACGGTAGCCCTGGAAGAAGGGGGTGTGACGTCCGCCTTCTTCTTTGCTCAGTACGTAGATTCCCGCTTCAAACTGTGTATGCGGCGTGATGGAGCCGGGCTTGGCCAGTACCTGGCCACGCTCGACTTCTTCACGCTTGGTGCCGCGCAGCAGTACGCCGACGTTGTCGCCAGCCTGGCCCTGATCCAGCAGTTTGCGGAACATTTCGACGCCGGTGCAGGTCGTCTTGAGGGTAGGCTTGAGACCGACGATTTCAATTTCTTCGCCAACCTTGATGATGCCGCGTTCTACACGACCCGTTACCACCGTGCCACGGCCTGAGATGGAGAATACGTCTTCTAC
>Ga0315268_10001243_pt1 | contig 29190 bp, 23 predicted proteins | sample C1_top_MG_FD_204535 | JGI IMG/M metagenome (GOLD analysis project Ga0315268, IMG submission 204535) | Sediment microbial communities from Yellowstone Lake, YNP, Wyoming, USA - C1_top | ecosystem: Environmental > Aquatic > Freshwater > Lake > Sediment | place: USA: Wyoming | collected 2017-08-01
TAGGCGGGCCCGCCATCGGTTTCGGCCAGCGTCGCCAGCAGCTCCGCGCGCACGAGGCTGCGCTCGGCCCGCCGGTTCAACGCCTTCACCTCACCCATGGCCGAGTAGCAACCACGCGCGTGATGTTGGAGCTCCCCGTGGACGACCGGGATCTCCTTGAACGACGGCGACCGCTCGATCTGAGCGAAAAAGGCCGCCAGGGTGCTGAATCGCAGCTCAGGCAGTTGGGTATCGTCCTGGAGTTCGACGACCCGCCGAAGATGGGCGCGCGTCGGTCCGCCGCCGTGGTTGCCGACGCCGAGGAAGAAGGCTCCGTGCTCAAAGCCGGGCGGGAAGCACATCTCGGCGGCTGAGCGAAGCTGCTGTTCAACATAGTCGGCGCTCGCCCAGAAGTCCTGACCGTAGCTGGTCGGAATACGCCAGGTCAGCACCCGAGACCCGTCGGCGCTTTCCCACCAGAAGAGCATCGGCAGGTCAAACTCATGGGCCTGAGGGCGCATCATGACATAGTAGCGATATCCTGCGCGAGCGAGTATCTGCGGCAGGCCTGCTCCGTGACCGAACGAGTCCACGTTGTAGCCGATATTGACATCTACGCCCAGCTGTTCGGCGAAATACTGCTTGCCGTACAGGCATTGCCGGACAAGGCTCTCCGTCGAAGGTATGTTGCAGTCCGGCTCGACGATCCACCCGTTCACTACCTCCCAGCGGCCTTCCCTTACGCGCTGCTTGATCTCCTCGAACAGCCGGCCGTCCATCTCCTGCGCCCAACGATAGGTGGCAGCGGCGGAGTGAGTGAAGCAGAACCCCGGTGTCTCGCGCATGCGGTCCAGGGCGCTCTGCATCGTGGTTAGGGCCTCGGCACACCCGTCCCGCCACGGCCACATCCAGACAGGATCAAGGTGCGCGTGACCGATGATGTGAAGTACCTTGGAGGTGCTACGTGCGGTGGACGGCTCTCTCTCAGGCAAAGAGCTCATCCTCTAGCATAAGGCTGAGGCAGTGGTAGATGGGCAAGTGCAACTCCTGCACGAGGTGAGTCTGCCGGGCGGGGACACGGATGCAGACGTCAGCCAGCGTGGCAAGCGGTCCGCCGGTCTCACCGGTCAGCACGAGCACCTTCATTTCCCTCGCCGCCGCGACCTCTGCCGCGAGACACATGTTGATCGACTCCCCCGAGGTGCTCAGGGCCGCCAGCACATCGCCCGGACGGCCCAGGGCCCAGACCAGTTGCGCAAAGACCAGATCGGCGTCGACATCGTTGGCGAACGCGGTGCGGTAAGAGAGGAAGCCTGTGAGAGGTATCATCGCCAGGGCGCCCTGGAGCCCTTCAGCGAGCCTGGGGCTGAGCTCCTTGCGCGCGTCCGGCGGCAGAGGGCGGTTGCTCGTGAAGCCCTTCAGCAGTTCCCCCGCCCAGTGTTCGGCGTCGGCGGCGCTGCCTCCGTTGCCGCACACGAGCACCTTGCATCCTCCGACGTAACAGTCCCGCAGCAGCTCGTAGGCCCGCTCTATGTCCCCGGCGCAGTCAGCGAGGGCGGGAAACCGGTCAAGCAGTTCCCTCAAACGTCTATTCACCGGCGAAGTCGCCCTTCCTGTATCTCGCCACGGCTATGGCTGCGTAGTTCCCGATTTCCTCCCCAAGGGCGGCGGGAACTATCCGGCAATCCTTCAGCGCCTGAGGTAGCGCCTCCTGCTGCAGCGCTTGTCGCATGGTTGGCTCCAGAAACCTCTGGCAGCGGACGTAGATGCTCCCCAGCACAATGATCTGCGGATTGAGGATATCGATGAGGAGAGAAAGACCCAGGCCCAGGTAGTGCCCGGTGGCGGCGAAGAGCTCCAGCGCCTGGGGGTCACCTTGTTCCGCCGCCTCAGCCACATCTCTCGCGGTGATCTCCTCGTCGGCGCCGCGATGGAAGGACAACCGGCGGCCGAGCTGCCTTTCTCGAGCCTGGGCGAGTTGGGCGATTCCACCTCCGCTACAGAAACCTTCGAACGATCCGGCTTTCCCGTAGCCGACCGGCCCATCCGCCGCCAGTCTGGCATGCCCGACCTCACCGGCGTAGCCCGAGGTCCCCTCGTACAGCCGGTTGTCCAAGATGATGCCCGCCCCCATGCCGGTCCCGAAGGTGAGAAACACGGCGTTCCAGCAGCCTCTAGCCGCGCCGTATCTCCACTCCGCGATCGCCCCGGCGTTGGCATCATTCATGAGGTACGCTTCCCCTCCAAAGCGTGCCCTCAGCTCTCCGGCGATGGGTATGCTATCCCAGCCCGGCAAGTTCGGCGGCGAGAGGATGACACCTTCATCGCTGTTAAGGGGTCCTCCGCAGGAGATGCCGAAAACGGGATGCTCGCCGGGGCCCATCTCTCGAATCGCGGCGTAGAGTTCGTCCAGCGTGTGGCGCGCGCTGGTAGTCGGAAACCGCTTGACCTCCTGCGGGGCTCCATCCTGAGCTGCGCGGACGACGGCACACTTGGTGCCGCCTATGTCCAAACCGATGATGTCCACGGTCATATTCCGGGGTCATTATACGACGAGCAACTCAGATAGAGTCACGCGGGGGAACAACGGCCACCGGGTTGAGCCCGCCCAGCAAGATCATTCCGATCTTGTCCAGCCCAACGGGCATCTGACAGAGGGGCTCGCTGGCCTCGCCGATGAGGAGCACGCCGCCGATGCCCGCCTGCTTCAGGTCAGCGACTATGGCCTCGACCCTGGGCCGGCGGAATTCATGGGGGACACGAAGCTAGATCCGGTGCTCCTCGCGCACGACTTTTCGCGCACCGGCGTGCCAGCTGGTCCGCCAGTCTTTGGGCGGGATGATTCGTTCCAGGTTCTCCAGCTGGCCGATGGCCTTCAGTCGGCGGAAGATGAGCTGCCAGGCGCAGGGTCTATCAGAATCAACCTCACACCGCTCGTCGATCGAACCGCCACAGGGGCCGTTCAGCAGGCGCTTGGCGCAGCGCGTAATAGGGCAGATGCCGCCGAAATCTGACAGCACGCACGACCCGCACCCCAGGCACTTCTCCGCCCAGACCGCCTGCTCTTCGAGAATGCCGAGAAACTGCGTGTCGAGTGCCGCGTAGACCGGCTTCTCCGGGAAGCGCTCCGCGATGGCCTGCACGCCGGCGCCGCACCCAAACGACAGGATTGCGGCGTTGCGCTCCGCCGCGGAAGCCAGCTCCTGGATGAACTCATTCTCGCACTGGCGCTCAATCGCGACCTGCTCGATCTCGATGGGCTGCCCGTCCAGCCGGCGCGCCATGCGCACGGCATAGGACATGATGCCTACTTCCCGCTCTCCACCGGCAAGACAGACCGTCACGCACGTGCCGCAGCCGACGAAGAGGACCTTGTCGTGCCTCGCAAGCACCTGCTTAATCTCTGAGATGGGCTTTCGGCTTGCGACTATCATTTCGGGCTCTCCTCCCTGGCTGCGGATGCGCGCAGCGGGTTGGGGCCAAGGCTCCTGACGGTCTCCACCATCTCCTGTATTCGCGCCACGAACGTGGGCGCCTCGGACGCCGACAGGTTGACCATGCGCAGGCGCTCACGTCCGAGACCGATCTCGTCCAGCGTCTGCCGCGCGGCCTCGAGACGGCGCTTCGCCCGCAGGTTGCCCTCCACGAAGTGACATCCCCCTTCGAGACAGCCCGCCACCAGGACTCCGTCAACGCCACGCTCGAGGGCGGCGAGCAGATGCTCCACCTCGACCTTGCCTGTACAGGGGACGTGGACGATGCGCACATTCGCCGGGTACTGCATGCGCCTGGCGCCGGCTAGATCAGCGGCGGCATAGGCGCAGAAGTTGCAGCAGAACGCCAGGATAGTGCAGTCAGAGTCCGCGGCAACTGCGGTCGATGTGCTGGGATCAGTCTCGATCATCTGTACGCTCCGGGAGATGCAAGCAGTTCGTCGAGCGCGGCGACGAGCTGTCGATCTTCCTGGTGTTGTAGCTCGATTGCCCTTGCCGGGCAGGCGGCAACGCAGCTACCGCAGCCCATGCACTTCGCCCCCTGGATCTCCACCTTCTGGCGGTCGTTCGTCGTCGGCGCACCGTAGGGGCAGACCTTGACGCAGGTCATGCAGGCGGTGCACTTGAGGGGGTCGACGCGGGCGACCTGGCCGCCGATCTCGAGGTAGGGGCGCGCCAGGATCGTGGCCGCGCGGCCGGCTGCGGCCCGGGCCTGCGCCATCGTCTCGTCCATGAAGCGCGGCGAATGTGCGAGCCCGCAGACGAACACCCCCTCGCTGGCCAGGTCCACCGGCCGGAGCTTCGGGTGCGCTTCGAGGAAGAAGCCGTCGGCGGTAAGCGACGTCCTCAGGATCGCCGACAGCGCCGGATTGTCGGGCGCGGGTGCAATGCCCGTGCTCAGCACAAGCAGGTCCGGCCGCAGCACCAGTTCGCGTCGGGTGCCAGCGTCCGTGACCCGCACCACCAGGCCCCGATCCTCAGACGTCTGGGGCTCCTGCCCCTCCGGGTAGCGGATGAACAGCACGCCTGCCTCCCGCGCCTTCTGGAAGTACGTCTCGCGGAAGCCGTAGGTGCGGATGTCTTTCGCCAGGACGATCACTTGTGCCTGCGGCCGCTGCGCCTTCAGCGCCAGGGCGTTCTTCACGGCCTCCGAGCAGCAGACACGGCTACAGTAGGGGATCTCTTCGCTGCGCGAGCCGACGCACTGTATCATCACGACGGTCGGGGATCCGCCCAGGTCCGGGGGCAAGCCGCCGGACGCGAGTTGCGCTTCGAGCTCGCGCTGGGTCACTACGCGTTCGTGCCTGCCGCGCAGGTGCTGTTCGGTCGGCCGTTCGACCGCGCCGGTGGCGATGACGGTGACGCCGTGGCGAACCGTCTTCGCACCACCGACCCCTTGGATCTCGCTCGTGAAGTTGCCGACGTGCCCGGAGACCTCGACTACCTGTGAGCTCATGTAGGTCGTGATGCGCGGGTGCGCCTCGACACGGCCTGTCAGATCCGCCGCGAACTCCCGGATGTCAGTGCGCTCCAGGGTGTAGTGGATCGAGCGCAGGTTGCCGCCGAGTTCGGGCTCCTTCTCAACGAGATGGACGTCGAAACCCTGCTCGGCCACGGAAAGGGCAGCGGTCATGCCTGCTAGGCCGCCGCCCAAGACCAGCGCCGCGCGGGTGATGGGCGCCCGCCTCATTTCCAGGGATCGCAGCCAGCGTGCACGTCCCACGGCCATGCGCATCAGATCGCACGCCTTCTGCGTCGCCCCGGCCGGATCGTCGCGGTGCACCCACGAGCACTGATCGCGGATGTTCGTCATCGAGAAGAGATAGGGGTTGAGCCCGGACTCCCGCAGCGTTTCCTGGAATAGCGCCTCGTGCGTGCGAGGCGAGCACGACGCGATGACGACGCGGTTCAAGCGATGCTGCAGGATCACGTCCCTGAGACGGGCCTGGCTGATGTCGGAGCAGGTGAAGAGATCGGTCTCGGAGTAGACGACGTTTCGCAGTGTCGCCGCCTGGCGGGCGACCGCCTCCACGTCCACCACCGAGGCTATGTTGTGCCCGCAGTGGCAGATGAACACGCCGATCCGCGGCTCCTCATCTGTAACGTCTCGCTGTTGGGGGAAGTCGCGGCGGCGGGTCAGCGTGGCGCGTCCGGCCGCGAGCAGTTCCATTGCACCGGCTGCTGCGGCGCTCGCCTGCGCCACCGACTCCGGTATGTCCTTCGGCTCCTGGAAGGCGCCGGCCACGAAGACACCCGGCCGCGACGACAGGACTGGCGCGAGCCGGTCCGTCTCGCAGAAGCCGAACGGGTTCCTGCGGATACTGAGCCGCTCGCCTAGCTCCGCCACGCTGGTACCGGGCCTGATGCCGACCGAGAGCACGACGAGATCGAACTCCTCCTGACGCTCCTGGCCGTGCTCATCGAAATAGCGGACCCGCGGGTTCCTCGTGCCCGGCATCTCGACGACCCGCGAGGGGATGGCCCGGACGTAACGCACGCCGTGCTCGGTGCGGGCGCTGTCGACGTAGCGGTCAAACTCCTTGCCAAACGCTCGAATGTCGATGCAGAAGATGGCGATGTCGGCGTCCGGAACGTGCTCGATGGCAACGAGAGCCTCCTTCGTCGCCGACATGCAGCAGATGGAGGAGCAGTAGCCATTGCCACGAGCGCTGTCCCGCGAGCCCACGCACTGGATAAAGGCGATTCGCCTCACCGGCCCGCCGTCGGACGGACGCCGTACCTTGCCTTCGCTGGGCCCCGAAGCGCTGAGCATTCGTTCGAACTGCACCGACGAGATGACGTTGGCGTACCGACCGTGGCCGTACTCACCCCGGAGCGCCGGTTCCAGCTCTTCGGAGCCGGGCGTCAGGATGACGGCGCCGACCCGGAGCACTCCGGTTTCCGGCTGCATGTCGTGGAAGATCGCGCCCGGTGCGCACACCTTCTCGCACAGCCGGCAGTCCGAGCACAGGCCGCAGTTGAGGCAGCGCCTCGCCTCGGCGATGGCGTCCTCCTCCGAATAGCCCAGGTCGATCTCGCGCATGTCTCTCTTGCGCTCCTGAACCGGCGACTGCGGCATGGGATGTCGAGGCTGGCGAGTGGCGGAGGGAGAGGGATTCGAGGCGAGCTTCTGATCAGTCGATCTTTGGACCGTGGCCCCCCCTGTTGTTATGTACCGGTGGATGGCCTCGGCGGCCCTGTGGCCGTGGCCCATCGCTTCCACGAGGGACGCCGGCCCCAGGACCACGTCTCCCCCGGCGAACACCCCCGGGATTCCGGTGGCCAGGGCGTCGTCACACGGGATCCTTCCGGCGGAGCCCGGCAGGCCTTCCAGGTCGGCGGTCTGGCCGACCGCGACGATGACCGTATCCGCCTCGACGGTGAAGTTCGAGCCCTCGATTGGCTCGGGCCGCGGACGTCCGCTGGCATCGAGCTCACCCAGCTTCATCCGAAGGCATTCCATGCCGGCCACCGAGCCGCGATCATCAGCGATCATGCGGACCGGCGCGGCCAGCATCTGGAACCAGACCCCTTCCTCCTCGGCCAGGCGGATCTCCTCGTCCAGCGCCGGCATTTCCGCCCGCGACCGCCGGTAGACAATGGTCACTTTTTCCGAACCCAGGCGGAGGGCGGCGCGCGCCGAATCCATGGCCGCATTCCCACCACCGATGACGGCCGTGCGCTTGCCGACGCTCACCGGCTCGCCCAGGTTCACGCTTCTCAGGAAGTCGAGCGCGTAGACCACGCCGCCGCACTCGATGCCCTCGACATTCAGCGGGAGGTTCTCGTGCGCGCCGCAGGCGATGAAGATCGAGGCGTAGCCCTGACTGCGGAGGCCGTCCAACGTCAGGTCGCGCCCGATCCGCTGGTCCAGCTTCACCTCGATGCGGTCGTTGAGCAGTTGGTCGATCTCGAAGTCCAGCACGTTGCGCGGGAGCCGGTACTCGGGAACGCCGAGGCGCAGCATGCCGCCCAAGAACGGCATTGCCTCGAAGATCGTAACCCTGTACCCCATCTGGCTCAGGTCGTGGGCGGCCGTGAGCCCCGCCGGGCCACCGCCGATTATTGCCACCCGTTCTTCCCGTGCCTCCGCCGGAGGTTGTCGTGCCGGGGCTTGTTCTGCGAGCTGGTCACCGTTTGCGTAGACCCAGTCGGTGGCGAAGCGCTTCAGGTCGCGGATGGCGACCGGTTGGTCGACATCTCCTCGGTTGCACTGCGCCTCGCAGGGATGCTGACAAATCCGGCCGCAAACTGCAGGCAGCGGGCAGCGCTCACGGATGACGTCGTAGGCTTCCTTGAACCTGCCCTGCCCGATGAGTGCGACGTAGCCCTGTACGTTGACCCCAGCGGGACACGCCTGTTTGCACGGCGCGGTGCCTTCGGCCTTCGAGATGCCGTACACGTTGGGGATGGCCTGCGGGTAGGGGCGGAAGATGGCCTTCCTTTCCCCCAGCCCGCGATCGAATTCGCTGGGCAGGGACACCGGGCAGACCTCGGCACAGTCGCCGCAGGCGTTGCACTTGCGGAGGTCCACGTGCCGCGGGTTCTTCCTGATCTGCACCTCGAACTTCCCCGCCTCGCCCGTCACGCTCTCGATGTCGGCCAGGGTGATGATTTCGATGTTCTTGTTGCGCCCGCACTCGACAAGCTTGGGCGACAGGATGCAGGTCGCGCAGTCGCCGGTGGGGAACGTCTTGTCCAGCTGGGACATCCTGCCGCCGATGGCCGCCGAGCGCTCGACGAGATAGACCTTGAACCCGGACTCCGCCAGGTCGAGCGAGGCCTGAATGCCTGCGATGCCCGCCCCGTAGACGAGCACTGCGCCGGTCGGCAACTCCTCGTACATGGCCCTATCTCGCCGCCGAGGCCGCCGCACCAGAGCCGGGGCGCGCCACTATGCCCTTCTTCGCAAACATGGGCAGGGGATCCACCATCAGACTGCCGAGCCCCAGATCATCCGGCTCGAGGCCCAGCGCCAAGCCGAGCAGCTGCGTGAAGTAGAGGATCGGCAGGCCCAATCGGTCGCCGAAGCGGGCTTCAATGTCCCGCTGCCGCAGGTCGAGGTTCAGCTGGCAGAGCGGACACGCCGTTACGATGCAATCCGCCCCCGAGTCGCGGGCCATCGCCAAGATGTCGTGCGACAGTCGCTCGACTATCGCGACTTTCGTGATGGAGTGGCTTGCGCCGCAGCACTCCGTCTTGTGGGGCCATTCCAGCGGCTCCGCACCGGCGGCCGCAACGACGCGGTCCAGCAACGTGGGGTTCTCCGGGTCGTCGAACCGCATGACGTCCGGCGGCCGGACCAACAGGCAGCCGTAGTAGCAGGCCACGCGCAGGCCCGTCAGCGGCACCCGCACCCGTCCGGCGATCTCGTCCAGCCCCACTTCGTCCCTCATGATCTCCAGCATGTGCTTCACCGGAGTCGAGCCGTCGTAGTCGGCGCCGAGGACGCCGGCGACCCGGCCACGGGTATCGGGAGCATTCGCGATCTGGTGATTCGCCACCTTCAGACGGCTGTAGCAGGCGGCGCAGCACACGGCCATCGTCTTGCCCGAGGCCGCCAGCAGGTTCTTCGCCGGCAATGCCAGGGAGAGCAATGAATTCGACTGGTGGGCGGCCGTCGAGCCGCAGCAGGTCCAGTCGGGCAGTTCGGGCATGTCCAGCCCCAGCGCCCGGGCGACCGCTTCCGTGGAGAGGCGATAGCCCTTGCCCGTCGAGTCGAGCGAGCAGCCGGGATAGAAGACGTAGCTCATCGCTTCTCGCTCCCGGACCCCTCGACACGGCGGAACGTCCTCGCACGCTGCGAACGGCCGCGCACAAACGGGGGCCGCAACGCCAGCTTGCCTTTGCGCAGCATCGCCGGCAGCTTGCCGGCATCCTGGAAGAAGCTCTTGGTGCGGAGCTTGAATGCCGCCATGAGACCCAGTTCGTGCACCCGGCCCATTTGTCGCACTGCGCCGAGGAAGATGTCGTTGAAGACCGGCACTGCGGTGTCTGGGTTCACCTTCCGGCTGTCACGCGAGAGCCTGCGCAGCGCGTCGATGATCGCCGGCAATTCCACCGCCTGCGGACAGCGAGTCACGCAGGTCTGGCAGGACGTGCATTCCCAGATCATTCGACTCGAAAGCACAAGGTCTCGCTCGCCCAGTTGCACGAGGCGGACCAGCTCATGCGGCTTGATGTCAGTGCCCGCCGCGATAGGACAGCCGGACGTGCACTTCTGGCACTGGAAGCAAAGCGTTAGCCGGGCGCCGGCGGCCGCTTCCACCTGCTGCGCCAACTGCGGGGAGATCAACCCCTGCGCTGCCGACGTCACTCGGCGCCTCCAGTTTGCGCGGCGAGGACGTCAAGCTTCACGGCGCTCACCTTCCGATAGACTTCCTCGGGCCGGCGAAGCTTGCCCTCAACCGTCAACAGTTGCTCGACCGGCACCCCGAACAATTGCTCGTTCTCCTGGAGGAACGGGTGGATGAGCAGCCAGTCCTCCAACGTGAGCGAGGCGAAGGCACCTCCGTTGAGCTGATCCTCGACGACCTGTCGATGCGGGTCGCGGATGTAGATCGCCCCCCCGGAGGCGAGCGAAAACAGGTTGCTGCCCGGGTACGGCGTGGCCTGCGGAATCACACAGCCGTGATCGTCGAACTCGATCCCGTTGAGGATCGCGAAGCCGCCGCCGTCAAGCGGGTCTCCGGCCATGAACGACTCCGCGAGGAAGTCGAGGCAGGTGCCGTTGATTACGACGCGCGGGTGGCCTACCGCGTTGATCAGCGGTCGGCCCGCCGCGTTGCCCAGAACGTACACCTCGCCGCCTTTCGCACCGTAAAGGAATGTCTGGCCCACATCGCCGTAGACCACGAGCTTGCCCCGGTTCATGATCTGGCCGAGCTGGTCTTGACCGTTCCCGTGCACGAAGATGGAGAGACCGTCCATGCCCGAGCCGAGGTAGTCGCCCGAGCTACCGTAAACGTCAATGCGGACGTCATCGGTGGCCGGTCCCAGCCCGCAACCCGTGAAACGCTGGCCGCGGTAGCCGTGGCAGATGAACCGCCGCCAGCCCAGGTCGTAGGCCCGGCGCACCAGCATAGCGTCGCAGTCATCGCCTTCCGGCGGGAAACGCTCGACGCTGACAATGAGCACTTCTTCCCCCGGCTCTGGGGCCGCGAGCAGTCCTCGGGTCTCCCAATCCACACGCCGGTAAAGACTTGCAGGACCGGAGCCAAAGAGGGGGGCGCTCTCGAACAGGCGGGTCAGCGCCTCGTCGAGAACCCGCAGAACAGAGCTCCTCCGCTTGTCCCCAGTGTCGAACCGGCGGTCGCGGAGCGGCGTTAGTGCCTCGATGGCTACCGTCTTCGTCGGCCCGTTGTCCGCCTCATCACACACGGCGGTGCAGAATCCCCGAAGCTCGCCCGCCTCCCACGTCGACAGGTTGTGCGTCACGTGGCGGTACAGGCCGAGGGCATCGCCTTGCTGAAGCGAACTGCGGACGAACCCCCGTGTCGAGCCGGAGCGTTCGTCTGACACAACGTCGCAGCGTACGCGGCCGCCGTCGACGGAGACGGCGTGGCCGAACTTGTCCCTGCAGGTGAGTGTCGTCGCGCCGTCTTCTTCAGCGACGGTGAAGACGAATGCTCCGCCGTCGGTGTGGCTGCCGCCGCGCGCGTTCCAGTAGCGATCAGCGATGGGGCAGAAGCGCTGGTCCTCTTGCGCGAGGCTGTTGAGCGTGGCGTCTATGGCCTGCTTCTCGGAGCAGATGAGCCCGATCTGCACGTCCCCCTCAGAAAGAGCGAAGACCTGCGGGCGCAACATCGCGGTGTCGGTGATGCCCAGCAGCTGGAACTGCTTCTCGTCAGGCAAGCTGCGGGCGATGATGAAGAACCAGGGTCCATCCGGCGAGCCATGGATATGCGTGGCCTGGATCTGACGGTAGACCCGCTGCTTGTCCTCGGGGAGCTGGTCAAAGTCGAGCTCTGTTGTCGGTGCGAGGGCTTCGATGAGGTACTCCAGCGGGTACTTGTAGACCCTCGACCACAAGTCGAAGAGCAAAACAGAGACCTCGGTGTCGGTGAGAAACTGCGGGCGGATGTTGCGCTGCAGCAGGTACTCGGTCACCGAGTGGTAGTTGGCGAAGTCGCCATTGTGGACCAGCGCCTCGTTCAGGCCGACGAAAGGATGCGCGCCGCCGGGATGCCACACTCGGCCCTTCGTGGGGTAGCGCTGGTGGGCGATCCAGACGTGGGCTCGCAGGTCGTTGAGTTGGTAGTACTGGACGATCTGCTCGGCGTAGCCCACGATCTTGAACACGAGCAGGTTCCGCCCGTGCGAGAGCACGAACGCCTGCTTCTCCCCGAGCGATGAGTAGAACGTCTCATTCAGACGTATGGAGTTGCGGAAGACGAACTCATCCTCGACGTCCCGCGGGGCAAGATCGCCGAGGCCGTTCTTCTCAGCGAAGGCTTGCAGGGCATCCGGCTTAACGCGCACCAGGTAGCGGTGCACGTCCGGCGGTCGGACCTCCAGGCCCGGTACATCGCGATAGTCGTCCACGGTCGGCACGCGCACAGAGAGGGCGACGTCGAAGACGGGCTCGATGCATTCCCGCTCCACAGCCGCGTGAGCCGATGGGTCGAGGAGAGCGATCTGCAGCAGGTAGTGGGAGTCGAGCATCTCCTGCGACACGCCGATGTCTTCAGGCACGAGGCCGACGGCGGCAATGCCGCCGCCCTTGCCGTTGCCCCGGTTGTGCATCTGAACCGAGGGCGCATAAATGTGGCGCCCGCGCACGGGGATGGAGCACGCGAACCCGGTGACGCCGCATCCGCCCTCGTCGGCAGCGCGCGGGGCGACGACCGGCGGGCGTCCGCGGAACATCTCCGCCCGCGATCGAAGTAGCCGGTCAGCCGCATCAACCACAGGCCGCCTCGCCTTCTTTGGCATAGTCCAGGTGGTAGAGACAGTCCGTGCGACCCCGCAGCTCGGTAATGCTCCTCATGCCGAACCGCCGGAGAACGTCCACGAACTGCTCGCGCCAGGCCGCGTACAGGTTGATCAGCCTTTGGGTTCCCCAATCGATGTCCACCTGCAGCATGAGCTCCGGGTCGGTGGTTGCAATGCCCCGCGCGCAGCCGCGGCCGCTCTCGCAGCCACCACAGCGGATGCAGCCCAGCGCGACAAGCTCCGAGGTGCCGATCACCGCGCCGTCCGCGCCCAGTGCGATCGCCTTCAGCACGTCGTGGGCGGTCCGTATCCCACCGCTCGCTATGAGCACAACCCCATCTCGGATACCTTCCGCAACCAGGAACTTGTGCACTTTCGGGACCGCGTACTCGATCGGCATGGCGATGTTCTTCTTGGCGATGTCGGGGGCGGCCCCTGTGCCGCCGTAGCTGCCGTCGAGGTGGATGATGTGCGCCCCGGCGAAGTAGCTCCCAACGGCGACCATATCCACGTCCGTCGGCGTCGAGACCTTGACCGACACCAGCGCCTTCGGGTTGGTCATCTTGATCCAATCGAGGTGCTTCTTGTGGTCCTCGACCGAGTACACGCTGTGAAACGGGAAGGGCGAGAAGAGGGCGTTGCCGACGACTGCCTGACGCATGCGGGCCACTTCGGGAGTGTTCTTGTCGCCCAAGAGGTGGCCGCCGAGACCGGGCTTTGCACCCTGCGCGTACTTGAACTCGACAATGCGCACCCGCTGAATGGTCTCTTCTCGCACGCCGAATAGCCCCGTGGCGACCTGGGTGATCATGTGGTCGTCGTAAGGCTCCAGGCGTTCTGGGTAGCCACCCTCACCGCTGCAGGAAAAGGTATTCCAGGCTGTCGCCGCCCGAGCCCGCGCGAGCATTACGTGGATGCTCACGGACCCGAAAGACATACCTCCACCGTAGATCGGCAGGTCGATGTGCACACGCGGCCGACCGTCGTCGCGCCGGTTCAGCTCCAGCCCCGTGTCTACCTCGCCCGCGCCCAGGGCGACCGGAGGCTGCTCTGGGAAGCGGAAGCGCAGCTTGTCGAAACCTCCGCCCGAGGCCCCGTGCTGGAATTCGAGGCCGCCCGCCGGAGCGTGACCGGTCTCAGCCTGGTGCCAGGTCGAGAGGATGAGGTCCGATGTCCAGCGCGGGTCACCGATGGCCTCGGCCGTCGGATTCCGCCCCAGCGAAAGCGCGTGATTCGGGCAGCGATCAATGCAGTAGTGGTCGGTTTGGGCGCAGCCGGGCCCGATGCAAAGGTGGTCGCGTGGGCGCAGTGTCAGGCTGTACCCGCGCGGCTTCTGGTGCACGCCGTACGGGCAGAGCTCAACGCAGAGCCCGCATGAGCGACAGTCTGCGCTCCGGCAGACCTTGTACCTGCCGATCGGGTTGCGGTAGCGGTCGGCCGCGGGGCGGACCTCGCGCTCCACCGGGCGCTGCGGCGCCCTGGGCAGGCGTCCGTTGTTGGTCCTTATGTTTGTGGACTCAGCGGCCGAGATCACCGAACGCCTCTCTCTCAAGGTCTTCCTGGAACATCGCGCGCCCCACCTCCCCACGGAGGCGCCGGACCTCCCGAATTCCCATCGCGCCGAGCACTTCGATCAACTGCGAATGCCAGGCGCCCATGAGGTTCACCATTCGCTGGGCAGCGTAGGGGACGTCGATAGTCTGAATGTCAGCCGGGCAGGACCCGTTGTGGTCGCCTGAGCAGACGCGACATCCCAGCGCAATCATCAAGGGGAGGCCCACGGCCACGAGATCGGCGCCGCAGATAATCGCCTTGGCCACGTGCTCGGCCAAGGCGATGCCGCCGCTGGCTATCAGCGTCACCTCGTCGCGCACACCTTCTTGAACCAGCCGGCCGTGGATGTTTCTCAGCACGTCCTTCGCAAACCGCGGGCGCTCGGCACCGATTTCCCTCCCCTCAGCATCGGCGCACAGATGGATCACCTTGATGCCACCCTGACACAGGGCCCAGACGCGCTCCATCGCCGCGGGCTCAAGCCGTACTCGGGCGCACACTACGAGGTCAGGGTTACTCGCGCGCAACCGGGCCCCGTGGGAGAGCGTGTCGGGCCCGTCTGCGATCTCGACCATGCGGACTCGTCGTAGCAGCGATTCGTGCTCGGCGAACTCGAGCCCTTCGAACAGCGGAACGAGAGAGGAGACGTGCTCCGGTTCTGCCGCGGCGACCTCGTTCGGCCGGACGATGCTCAGCGTTCCGAGAGCCGCCGCCGCGGCGATCCTTGCGCCGGGGATCGCGTCGCTCGGCGGGCCCCAGGGGGGAAGATCCAAGAGGACCGGAATCGGCACCTCGAGAAGCGGCTCCATCTTCCCGGGTTCGCCGTTGGGCCCGAACACAAGGTGCGCGGGCTTGGGTCCGATGTCCACAGATGTGTTGATGTACTCGCGCCCGTGGATGCCGTCGCGCGTGGGACGGACGATCTCTGACATGTCCGTCCAGATGGAGTCGAATCCAGGACCGGAGAACGGCCCCCGATATCCCGCGCCGGAGACCGGGATGCGGCCGGTCTCGGCCTGCTCCCAGGTGGCAGCTATTATGTCGGGGCGCCAGTAGTCGTCGCCAAGCGTGAGGTACTCCGGATTGATGGATAAGGACAGTAGGCCTTTCGCGCAACCCTGGATGCAGGATAGGCATGCCCGGCAGTCGAACAGCGGCTCGATAGGCGATGACGGGTCGCTGTTGTAAGGATTCTCCGACTGATACACGCCGTAGACGCACTGGAGCTTCACGCAGTTCTTGCAGCGTGAGCAGTCCTCGCGCCAGTCGACGGTTCCGTACTTGCCCACTCGACGGAACCGGGCCGGCACCGGCACGATGGGAACGTGATAGCGCTTGGGCAAGGCCCCCTCCCACCGCCTACTTGCGCGAAAGGCCTGCCTGCTGGATAACGCCGGCCATAGCCTCATCCGATGCGCCGGAGAGGATGTGAATCCCCCGCACTCCCTCGATGGCCTTCAGTTGCACTGCGATCTCGGCGCAGACCCTAATCCCTTCACGGACTGGATCGCTCGACTCACGCAGGCGAGCCATCAAATCAGCGGGCGCCCGGAGGCGCTCCGCTTGCTCAGCGCTCGCCAAGGGACGCACGCCCGCAACGATGTGCGTGCGCTCATGAAGACCGGCTTCCCGCACAGCTTTCATCCAATGCGCAAAGCCTTCCAGGTCGAACACCGGCTGCGTGACCAGGAACTCGGCGCCCGCCTCCACTTTCTTTCGTAACCCGATGAGAGCGAGTTCAAGCGGCCGGAGATAAGGGTGAGCCGCGGCGCCGACCATAAGGAGCGGCCTGGACTCCAAAGCCTTGCCGCCGAGAAGAACGCCCTCGTTCCGCATCATGGTGAGCGCCTGGATGAGCTGGGTCGAGTCGATGTCATAGGCTCCCGCAGCCTCCGGACACGCGCTCAGGGATTGATGCTCTCCGGAGAGGCAGAGGATGTTTCGGACGCCGAGCATCGCCGCGCCGAGCACATCGGACTGGAGGGCGATCCTGTTGCGGTCGCGAGTAGAGATCGCGAGGATCGGCTCTACCCCCTCCGCCGCCAGGATGGAGGAGCAGGCTAGAGCGGACGCGCCGATCCCTTCGTGATTGTCCGCGACGACGACGGCGTCTAAACCCGGCGCGAAGGACGCCACCTGTTTCCTGATGACTGCGCCGTCCGCCGAGGGTGGCGAAACGTACTCGCCGGTGAGGGCCAGCCTCCCGGACCGCAGTGCGTCAGCTAGCTTCGTTCCTGGTTCCATCTGCCTCGTCCCGCCGAGCTCCATCATGCCGTCAGACAATGGCTTTGTCCCGGCGCAGCGGGTTTGGCTGCAACGCGCCAAGCCGAGCCATGACCGCGTCGCGTATCTCCGCCGGTTGCGTGCCGGACGAGGCGTCCTTTGGGGCGCGTCCAGGCGCGGCGTCCTGCTCCTGCGCCGACGCGGCTAGGTGGAAAAGGAGCAGCCGTTCGCCGCCCAGGCCGATCTCGTCCAGCAACTCTCTGACGTACTCAACCCGCCGCTCCGCGCGCCGGCTTCCCTCAAGGTAGTGGCAGCTATCCCCGGCACAGGTGAGGACGCACACCGCGTCTGCCCCCGCCTCGAACGCCTTCAGGAGATGTTCCGGCTGAAGCTTCCCCGTGCAAGGGAGCGCGATCTCGTGTGCCGGGATTGGCCACTCAGGTTGCGGCTGTGAAAGCTGATGCCCGGCCGCCGATGCGGGTGCTGTGCCGGAGTGCGTGTGGTTCACGCATCTGAAGACGGTGACCTTGGGGAAAGCGACCGCCCCGGCTCCGTGACAGTCGGCAACAGATGCCGTGACCGGCGTCTCTCGCAGGAGGATTCCATCAGCGCGTCGGTGGTCGTTCGGGGCGTCGTTCCCCATGCGCTTCGCTTCCCTCTCGGCCCGCACAGGCCGCTCCCCTGGTTGGGCGGCAACCGGTAAGCGGTTGCCGCTCTCCCCTTCGCCGCGAGCATACAATACCTTTCGTCTTGTGTCAACATTCACGATGTCAACCAGATCAGCATTTCTGGGGAAAAGCGCTTCTCATCGCATCTCCTGACCGTGGCCCTTATCCCCTCTTGGTCTCCCGGGGCATGCGGCTTTGGCGATTAGAGCCGTCTTTCGCCCCGTGGCCGCCGCGCCTCATGTAGTATTGAGAGCGAGGCAAAATGCTCTGGAAGAACTGGACCGGCAACCAGCAGAGCGCGCCGATCAGCGTCGAGCGGCCGACCACCGAAGAGGAGTTGGTCGGCATCGTGAGGCGGGCCGCCGCTTCCGGTGAGCGGGTGAAGGCCGTTGGCAGCGGCCATTCGTTTACCGGCGTGGCCCTCACGGACGGCCACCTCATCGTCCTCGACAAGTACAGCCGCATCGTGAGCAGCGACCCCAGCAAGGGCACTGTCACGGTGCAGGCCGGCATTCCCCTCCACCGCTTGAATACGGAGCTGGACGTCCGCGGCCTGGCGATGGAGAACCTCGGCGATATCGCCTACCAGACGATCGCCGGCGCCATCTCGACCGGCACGCACGGCACCGGCAGGCTGCTGGGAGGGCTCGCCACGCAGGTGATCGGCCTCCGCCTGGTAGCCGGCGATGGCTCGCTGATCGATTGCTCGGCCGAGACTGAGCCCGCGCTCTTCCACGCCGCCCGTGTGGGCCTGGGCGCTCTGGGCCTAATCTCGACGGTGACGTTGCGCTGCCTGCCGGCCTTCAACCTTCACGCTGTTGAGGCGCCGATGCCGGTGGACGATGTCTTGGGCTCGCTCGACGAAACGGTCGACGGCAACGACCACTTCGAGTTCTTCTGGTTTCCTCACACCAACTGGGCGCTGACGAAGCGGAACAACCGCACCGACAGGCCCCTCTTTCCCCGCAGCCGCTGGCGGGAGTTCCGCGACGACATCCTGGTCAACAACATCGCCTTCGGGGCGTTATGCCGGCTGGGGCGCTGGCGACCTTCGCTAATCCCGCCCCTGCTCGGGAAGCTGCCGCCCCCGAGCGGCAGCGAGTATGTGGACAAGAGCTATGAGGTGTTCGTTTCGCCACGGCTGGTGCGCTTCTACGAGATGGAGTACGCCATCCCCCGGGAAGCGGCCCGCGAAGCGTTCAACCAGGTGCGCCGCTACATAGAGCGGAGCGGACTGGTCATCACGTTTCCGGTGGAGATGCGGTTCGCCGCCGGCGACGATATCCCGCTGAGCATGGCCTACGGCCGCGATACCTGCTACATAGCCGTGCATGTGTATCAGGGGACGCACTACCAGCAGTACTTCGAGGCCGTCGAGCAGATTATGAACGGCTACGGGGGCCGCCCTCACTGGGGCAAGCTCCATTTCCAGACCGCCGAGACGCTGGCGGCGCGCTATCCTGAGTGGGACCGCTTTCAGGCGGTGCGTGCCCGGCTGGATCCGGCCGGGCGGTTCTCCAACCCCTACTTGAATCGCGTCCTCGGGCCGGCCGCCGGCGGCTAGCGCAATAACGCCCGCTGCTCAGGGTAGCCGCGGGCAGCGATGGGCCAGACGTCCGTCACTTCGTCGCCGTCCCGCACGAACAGCACATCGTGCAGGTTGATCGTCGGGTCGATGTGGGACGGCCAGAGCTCGATGCGGTCGCCGGGAGCGATCCCGATTTCGGGCGGCAGCATTATCGTGGTGTGCTCATCGCTGAGCAGGAGAACGGATGCGCCTTCTATCCCTTTGACAGAAGGGTTGCCGTGGTCTTCGGTACAGGACTTGTGGCCGCTATCGGCAACGCAAATGTTAGGGCTGGGGCGGCTGAGCACGGTGCCCAGAATGCTGAAGGCCAGCTCGAAGGGAATGTCCAGCTTGGCGTAGGCCGTGTCCATCAGGACGTAGGAGCCGGCCTGGATCTCGGTGATCCCCTCCATCTGTCCCGTGATGTCGTACGTGCCCGTCCCGCCGGCGCTCACAATGTCGCAGGGGAGGCCGGCGTCGCGCACCATCCGGGCCGTGGAGAGCAGCTGCTCCATGGCGTACCGGGCCGCCGTCTCCCTCGCTTTGCGGTCGGCGATGCCGACGGCGTGCCCCTCATATCCCATGAGACCGCGGAGCCGCAGACCCTCGGTGGAGACCACCTGCCTGGCCAGCTCCAGGGCCGCCTCGCCGGGGGCGATGCCGCAGCGCGGCAGGCCGACGTTCACGTCCACCAGCACGCCGATCTGCACGGCGGCGGCGCGCGCCGCCTCCGCCAGCTCGGCGACCGCAGTGGCGGAATCGGCGGCGACCTTGATGTCGACGCTGGCGGCCAGCCCGGCCACCCGCTCGGCTTTTCCGGCGCCTAGCACCTCATTAGCGATGAGGATATCGGCGCTAACGCCTTCGGCCGCTATCACCTCGGCTTCGCTCACTGTGGCGCAGGTGATGCCGGTGCAGGAGCCGGCCGCCAGCTGGCGGCGGGCAACCGCCGGCGTCTTGTGGGCTTTGAAATGCGGCCGGAGCTTGCATCGCCGCTCGCTGAAGAATGCAGCCATCATCTGGATGTTGCGCTCCATTGCCCGCGCATCGACCAGGAGGGCAGGCGTGGGGATGTCGTGCAGCTTCATGGAAGACTCCTCGATGCATCGACCGGTGCGTCCGTTGATTATAGAGACCCGCGGGCTGCGATGGAAGGCGCTGTGGTGTCGCTCTTGGCTCAACGGTTCGATTCGCTACAATGGAAGCCGTGCCCAACCAGACCCAGGTCTTCATCGATGTTCAGGAGGTCGTGACGTGCGCGAGGCAGTAATCTGCAACCCCCTGCGGACCCCGGTGGGTCGCTATGGCGGAACGCTGCGCGACGTGGATGCCGAAACGTTAGCGGGGACGGTCGTTCAACGCCTGATGGAGGACACGAAGCTGGATCCCAGCGTTGTCGACGACTGCATATTCGGCCAGTGCTACCCGATGATGGAATACCCGGCCATAGGACGAATCGCCGCGTTGGCAGCCGGTTTACCGGTCGAGGTGCCGGGCTTCCAGGTCGACCGCCGCTGCGGGGCCGGCCTGTTGGCCATTTGCATAGCGGCCATGCAGGTGCAGACCGGCGCAGCCGACGTGGTCATCGCCGGCGGTGTGGAGAGCATGAGCACCGCCGACTTCTACGCCACCTCCGTGCGCTGGGGCCCGAACCGGGGCGCGATCACTCTTGTCGACTCCCTGAACAGGGGCCGCGTGACCGCCGGCAGCAGACGCTACCCCGTCCCCGGCGGAATGCTGGAGACGGCCGAGAACGTTCGCCGGCAGTACGGGATCTCCCGCCAGGAACAGGACGAGTATGCCCTTCGCTCTCACCAGCGGGCCGTCGCTGCCTGGGACGCCGGCAGGTTCGATGCGGAAAGCGTGCCCGTGCCCGTGAAGGACAAGAATCGGGAGACGATCCTCTTCGACCGGGATGAACATCCGCGACGGGATACCAGTCTCGAAAAGCTGGCCTCGCTGCGTCCCCTACTCGTCCAGCAAGACCCCGACGCTACCGTGACGGCCGGCAACGCCAGCGGCGAGAACGATGCCGCCGCCTGCTGCATCGTCACGTCGCCGGAAAGAGCAGCGGAGCTGGGACTGAAATCAATGGGCCAGCTCCGGTCGTGGGCCGTGGCCGGAGTCCACCCGGCGTACATGGGCTTGGGCCCGGTGCCCGCAACGAAGAAGGCTCTAGAACGCGCCGGACTCAGCCTGAGCGACATCGATCTGATCGAGCTAAACGAGGCGTTTGCTGTGCAGGTGCTCGCCTGCACCCGCGAGTGGGGATTCACCGAGCGCGATTTCGAACGGACGAACGTCAACGGATCCGGAATCGCGATCGGCCATCCCGTCGGCGCCACCGGCGCTCGACTGATGGCCACGCTACTCCACGAGATGGAGCGGCGGAACGTCCAGTTCGGACTGGAGACGATGTGCATCGGCGGCGGACAGGGCATGGCGGCCGTGGTCGAGCGCGTGGCATAGGGAGCGGTGCATTGCGGCCTGTCCGATTCTGGTCGGCTTAGTCCAATGGGCAGGGAATCATGATTGCCTCCGGATACTGGCCCAGCCAGGCGCCCTACGAGGAACTCCCCCTGCCCGAGCTGCTGCGCCGGGCGGCGGAACGTTTCGGCGACAAGGCCGCCCTCATCGCCGCCGACGGCACCACCCGCACCTATCGCGATCTCTGGAGCCACGCCCGCAAGGTAGCACGCTTCCTGCAGGACAACGGCATCGAGAAGGGCGACAGAGTGGGCATCTTCTCGCCCAACCTGGTTGACTACGCCGCCGTCTTCTACGGTGCGCTCCTGGCCGGCGCCACGGTCACCACCCTCAACCCCCTCTACCGGGAGCGCGAGATCGAGCACCAGTTGGGCGACGCCGAAGCCGTCGCCCTCTTTGCCTTCAGCCCTATGGCCGCGCCGGTCGAGGCGGCCCGCCGCAATCTCCCCGGCTTGCGACACGTCTGGCCCATCGATGGCCTGCCGGAGCTGCTGGGCGGCGCGTCAGAGGGCTACCGGCCGGTGCCCATCAACCCCCGCGAGGACGTGGCCGTATTGCCGTACTCCAGCGGCACGACGGGCCTTCCCAAAGGCGTCATGCTCACCCACTACAACATCGCCGCCAACGTCAAGCAGAGCCTGGCCGCGAGGAATCTGACGCCGGACATGGTGAGCCTGTGCGTGCTGCCCTTTTTCCACATCTATGGCATGACAGTGCTGTTGGGTGCCGGTCTCGCTCTAGGTGCCACCGGCATCGTCATGATGCGATTCGACGTCGAGCAGATGCTGCACCTCGTGGGCAAGCACAAGATGACCAACTTGTTCCTGGCGCCGCCGGCAGTTCTGGCGATGGCCAACGTGTCCAACCCCTCTCGCTTCGACACGTCTTCCGTACGGGCGATTCACTCGGGGGCGGCGCCCCTGGCTCCGGAGGTGGCGGAGCGAGTGAAATCCACCTACGGCTGTGTCGTGTCGCAGGGCTACGGGCTCACCGAGACCAGCCCCACCACCAACGCCAACCCCTTGGACCGCATCAAGCTGGAGTCGTGCGGCCCGCCCGTCTCTGATACGTTCGAGAAGATCGTGAGCCTGGACACCGGCCAGGAGCTGCCCGCCGGTGAAGCCGGCGAGCTGGCAGTCCGAGGGCCGCAGGTGATGAAGGGCTACTGGAAGCGTCCGCAGGAGACAAAGGACTGCCTCAGCGCGGACGGTTGGCTGCTGACCGGCGATATCGGCTGGCTGGACGAGGACGGCTACCTGTACATCCTCGACCGCAAGAAGGAGATGATCAAGTACAAGGGCTACCAGGTGGCCCCGGCCGAGCTGGAGGCTGTCCTCCTCGAACACCCGGCCGTGCTCGATGCCGCCGTCATCCCCAAGCCCCACCTGGAGGGCGGCGAGATCCCCAAGGCCTTCGTCGTGCTCAGGGAGGGCTTCCAGGCCAGCCCCGAGGAGCTCATGGCCTTCGTCGCTGAGAAGGTGGCTCCCTATAAGAAGATCCGCGAGGTGGAGTACGTGTCGGAGATCCCCAAGACGGCCTCCGGCAAGATCCTTCGCCGTGACCTGATCGAGCGAGAGCGGGGCAGGAAGGGCTGACACGCCCTGCTCGCGCCACCTTGGGGCATGGTGGCCACTCGCCTTGACGCTCTCGCGCGGGATACCTATTGTTGAGCCGCAACCGCACAGTCCTGCCTGCCTCCCTGCCGGTAGGCATCGCCGGCAGGCAGGGGCTTCAGCTAGCCGACGGAGGAGGTTCCGATGATCGACTTCACAGTCCCAGACGAGGTCAAGGGCATTCTCGACGGGCTTCGCCGGTTCATCGCCTTCGAAGTCGTGCCCCTGGAGAAGCAGCACGCGGCCACCCTCGACAACCCCAGAAAGCTCTACGATGAGAGGGGCCTCCTGGTGCCTGAAATCCTGGAGGCGCGAAAGCACATCAGGTCGAAGTCGGCGGAGGCCGGCTACTACTCGATGTTCGTGCCCAAAGAGCTGGGCGGCGAAGGCCTGGGCGAGATCGCCGCCTTCTTCGTGTGGGAGTTTCAGTACAAGGAGCTGGGGCCAATGAGCCCGCTGGTCGAGGCTCAGCTGGTCCCGCGCTTCGTCGAGGGTCCTTCGCCCGCGTACGTCGGCGTAACAGAGGCGATGAAGCCTCACGTCCGAAGGCTGGCGGCCGGTCAAGCCACCTCCTGTTTTGCCCTCTCGGAGCCGGGCGCCGGCTCTGATGTGTGGGCCATCACCACCAAAGCGACCAGGAATGACGGGGGTTGGGTCATCAACGGCCGCAAGGAATGGATCAGCAACGCGCCCTATGCCGACTACGCCCTGCTGTTCGCCGTCACCGACGCGGAGCTGGTGCGGCAGCGGAAAGGCGGCATAACCGCATTCATGGTCGGCACCAGGGATGGCGGCTTTGAGGTGGAGTCCGTGACTCTCACCATGGGGCACCTCGGCTCGGAGGTGGGCTCCGTGATTCTCGAAGACCTCAAGGCGTCCGACGACAACGTCGTCGGGGAGGTAAACGAGGGGTTCAAGGTAGCCATGGCCGGGATAAACATGGGCCGGATAGTTAACGGCGCGCGCTGCCTGGGGCTAGCCGAGTGGGCCTTCCTGAAGGCGCTTGACTACGCGAAGGAGCGGGTCACCTTCGGGGTGCCGCTGGCGCAGCACGGGGCAATCCAGTTCATGCTGGCCGATTGCGCCATCGAGATCGCCTGCGGCCGGTCGCTCGGCATGCGGGCCGCCTGGAAGGCTGAGACCGCAGGCCGCGCCGCCCTCAAGGACGTCTGCATGGTCAAGGCCTATTGCGTGGAGGCCAGCCAGAGGATCATCGATACGGCCATACAGATCCACGGCGGAATGGGCGTGGCCAATGAGATGAAGCTGGAGGAGGCCTGGAAGTTCGTCCGCCAGATGCGGATTCCCGACGGGAGCTCAGAAATGCAAAGGCGGACTATTGCTCACGCGCTGCTACGGGGCGACGTGGAACTCTAACTCCGCCCTACAGGGGCTCGGCGCACCACGGGACGCGGGCGCGCTATACGCGCTGGGTCGCTCTGTGTTCTCGACGGGCAACCCCGGTCCTCACCGCGGCCCTGGCAACAGCCTTGGCGACATCTCTGACCACCTTTTTGTCGAAGACACTGGGAATGATGTAGTCTTCGTGAAGGTGCCGATCCGGAACCACGCCCGCAATCGCCTGCGCGGCGGCCAGCTTCATCTCCTCGTTGATTTCCCGCGCCCGTGAGTCCAGTACCCCCCTGAAGAGGCCCGGGAAGCAGAGGACGTTGTTGATCTGATTGGGGTAGTCTGACCTGCCAGTGGCTATGATCCTGGCGTAGGGTGCGGCCTCTTCAGGCATGATTTCAGGCACGGGGTTGGCCATGGCAAACACGATCGGGTCTTTGGCCATCTTGGCTATGGCCGCCGCAGACACAAGCCCGGGGCTGGAGAGACCGATGAACACATCGGCGCCTCGCAGGGCATCCGCAAGCGGACCCTGAAACCGATCGGGGTTGGTGTTCTCGGCGTACCACTTCCTGACAGGGTCCACATCTCCCGGCGCTCCCCGGTAGAGCGGCCCGCTCCTGCCGTAGCCGATGATATTCGGCACGCCCGCCGCCAGGAGCATTTTTGTGACGGCGGTGCCCGCCGCACCGACCCCGCTGCACACAACCTTCAGATTCTCGAACTTCTTCCCAACGATCTTCAGGGAATTGATCAGGCCGGCCATGACCACGACGGCTGTACCGTGCTGGTCGTCGTGGAACACGGGGATGTCGAGCTCCGCCCTCAGACGCTCCTCTATCTGGAAACAGCGAGGCGCGGAGATGTCCTCCAGGTTTATGCCGCCGAAGACCGGGGCGATGTATTTGACCGTCCGTACAATCTCTTCCGGATCCTTGGTGGCCAAGCAGATGGGTATCGCGTCGACGCCACCGAACTCCTTGAACAGCACTGCTTTGCCTTCCATCACCGGTAGGGCAGCGGCGGGACCGATATCCCCCAGACCCAGGACGGCGCTTCCGTCAGTCACGACCGCTACTGTGTTTCCCTTCATGGTGAGATGGTAGGCGCGCTCCGGCTGCGCATGAATCCACATGGACACATCAGCCACGCCCGGGGTGTATTGGATGGAAAGGTCTCTTCTTGTCTTCAGCGGTCGCTTGGCCGTGATCTCCAGCTTCCCCCCCAGATGCGCCAGCAGGATAGCGTTGGAAACATTGAGAACGCTGACGTCCGGGACTTCCGCTATCGCCTCTACGACTTCTCGGCCGTGCTCATCATTCCGAACAGAAATGGTGATGTCCCGCATTATCACCTTCGTGCTAATCTCCGGCGTGTCTATTGCCCCAATACTGCCCCCGGCGGCGCCGATGGCTCCAGCCACTTTGGCCAGCATCCCTGGCACATTCCTTATCTTCAGTCTTACCACCACGTCATAAGGCCTGGCCGGAACCTCGTCCGCGTTCATCATCTTCTGGCTCCCCTTGTTCTTGACGTCCCTCCGAACCGCTTTGCCCCGTGGCCAGTCGCCGAGCAGGTCGAAAACCAACACGCTCGAGCGGCCAACTCTTGAGCGTGGGGCTGTTCGAAGGCCAGTATAGCACGCGGGTAGCGGGGGCCGGTGTGGTCCGTTAGGCGACGCCGCCCACCGAAGGGATAGATGAGGAACAGGCTGGCTTGCCGCTGCCGGCGGCGTCGAACGCCTCCCCTGCGGCCGTCAGACCCTCTGGGGACTTGCCAGTTCCACTTCGGGCATAAGGAGGAGTCGGAGCTTCTGCATCCCCAGACGGATGCGCGTCTTCACTGTCCCCAGGGGCTCGCTCGTAAGCACAGCGATCTCCTGCTGGGTATAGCCCCCGAAGTAGGCCATTTCGATGGTCTGTCTCTGTTTCGCAGGCAGGCGCGACAGCGCCTGCCGTACCCTCTGCCTCTCGTCTGCCAGTTCCGCCATCAGGGCCGGGTCGTCGCGGTCACTGGTCGACAACCCCCGCTCTGGCACCTCGCCGCCTATTTCGTGGCGCTGGCGACGCCCGCGCGATCGCACCCGATCTACCGCCCCGTTGCGGGCTACGCTCAGGAGCCAGGGGACGAAGGAGCCTCGCTGGGGCACGTAGCGGTCGGGGTGGCGCCAGATGCGCAGGAACACCTCCTGAGTTATGTCCTCAGCCAGGTGAACCTCCCTCGCTACCCCCAGCGCCGTGGAGTAGACCAGCATGCCATAGCGATCGTAAAGCGCCTCCAAGGCCTCAACGTCCCCTGTCGCCAGGCGGGCCACCAACTCTTCGTCCGACGCTGGCGCATTATTTCCGTTAGTCATGGCAACCACCATCGTCGCACAGCGCTGTGCAGCAGCCGTGAAAACCGGGCTAGCCGCTGTGAAAGAACCGTGAAGGTCCAAAAGTGACGAGAGCGTGAGAGGAATAGAGATTTAGGCGGCAGCACTGAGGAAGTTGGCGGTTGACTTTCATCCCAGGCGGTGCTACAAGGGAGCCGGTTCGACATCCTCACTTTTCTGCGGAGGTCTCGTCATGTGCCAGTTCTGTGTCGAGCACGGCGAAGGGAAGAAGTGGTATCTCCAGGCCAAGAACTACAGCCAGGAGCTCATCAATGAAGAGCGAAAGCGCTTCATGGCCGACTTCTTCGAAAACGTCGAGCGAATGGTGCGCGACAGGGTCGGCGCGCTGGATAAGCTCATGGCCGCTGACCCTTCGGGCGCCAAAGGTGTTTTCCCTCAGCTGGTGGAACAGCAAAAGAGAGAGCACTGGGGGCAGGTTGTTCCTCTGGAGGAGGTCGAACAAATCCTCGACCGAAGCGTCGCGGTCGTAAGAGTACCTTGCGTCTGCCGGAGCACGCTTCGCGGTGTTCGCGATGCCAGGTACTGTTTCGGCGTGACCACCGGCCTGTCGGACTCACGGGCGACAGTTTTCCAGCAGTATCCAGACTACTCCTCGGACCTGGAGGTGCTAAACAAGGAGGAAGCGAAGAAGGCCATCCAGAAACTGGACCGCAATGGCCTTGTCCACACGGTTTGGACCTTCCTCACGCCGTTTATCGGTGGCCTATGCAACTGCACCGTCAACGAGTGCTTGGCACTGAAGACGCGAACACGACTCGGTTTTCCCACGTTCTTCAAGGCGGAGTGGGTAGCCACGATTGACTGGGAGACCTGCTCTGGTTGCCGCGATTGCATGAAGGCATGCAACTTCGGGGCCATCAACTACTCAGCCTACGTCGACAAGTGCTCCATCAATCAGCTCCAGTGCTACGGCTGTGGTGTCTGTCGGGCGGCATGCCTGCGAGATGCCATCACCTTGCGGGACAGGAACGCCGTTCCTGCGCTGAGAAGCGAGTGGTGATGCCATGATCCAGATAACGTGGGATAGCACCAGATGCACCTCTCCCCGCGAGTGCCGCAAGTGCCTTGACGCCTGCCCGCAAGGCGTGTTCATTACCTATCCCCGGGACGGACGAAAGCCGGGAGAAATGACAAAGAACTGGGCTGTGGCACCGCTCTTCCTCAGCCTGTGCACGGGGTGTGAGATCTGCGAAGAGATATGCCCTGAAAAGGCCATCGCGCTCAGCGCCAACCATTGATGGGCAGCGTATCGTAGCGGCGCGCGGGCTCAGGACCGGCCGGCGACCAAGAGTGAAGTCCTCACCCTAGGCGTCCCATGAGCGTCGTCTCCGTTGCCACCCTCAACCTGTTCGGCAAGATCGCCCGCTGGGACGAACGGCTGCCGCTGGTTATTGATCAACTCGCAGCGTTGCAGCCTGACGTTGTCGGTCTGCAAGAGGTGGTGATAGCCGACCAGGGGACGTTGATCTGCCACCTGGCGAATGACCGTCTGGCTGATTCGCCCCCCTACCGCGTCTACCACATGGCGCGGCCCGGGGCAGGCGCAGGCGTCGAGGCGCTGGCGGTCATATCGCGGGTGCCCGTGGAGGCGCACGAAGGACTCGATTACTTGTTGCAGGACGGTGTCGCCCAGCGCCTCCGGCTACGGCTCGACGGCGGCGCGACCTTTGACTTCTACAACACCCACCTCTACTTCCCGCCCACGGCCACCGAAGTACGCCTCAACCAGGCCCGGCGCCTGCTTGCCTGGGTCGACACGTGGCAGGGAGCAGCGGCTACCGTGATCGTCGGCGATTTCAACGCCTACCCGCAGGAGCCCACGATCGCGCTCATGAAGAGTCGGTTCGCTTCCGCCTACGAGGAAGCACACGGGCAGGAGCCGGAGAGGACCTGGCCGACACCTGTAAACACGTTCGACCCGTCGCCGCCGGGGTGCCTGGACTACGTGTTTGTGGCTGGCACCCGCGTCTTGGAGGCCGGCCTGGCCTTCGATCGGCCCCATCCCTCTGACGCCAACCTCTTCCCGTCCGACCATTTGGGCGTCGCAGCCAAGCTCGCCATCGGCTAGGTGTGGCGAGCCTCGGCATTGCTGGCACCAACCCGGGCTTTGGTGTAGGGTACGACCAGGAGGATCGGTCTCGGCACGAGAAGCCCCAACGGCTTACCCTTGTGCCTGGCCGACGGTCGGCGGAAGGAGGAGGCTCGCGATGTCAGCAGACGAGGTGATACACCAACTCCAGCTGCCCGGCGTGGGCCAGATCGGAGTGGTCGTGGAGAACGTCGACCGCGCGATAGCCTTCTACCAGTCCGCCTTCGGGCTGGGCCCGTTCGACGTCAGGGAAATAGGAGCCCCCAACGTGTGGGATCGCGGCGAGGAGAAGCCGATCAGGGCGCGGCTGGCCTTCACGAACCTCGGCGGGGTGCAGCTTGAACTCATCCAGATCCTCGAAGGAGACAGCTTTCACCTCGAATTCCTCCGCGAGCACGGAGAGGGCATTCACCACCTCGGCTTCTTTGTCAGGGATTTCCAGGCGAAGCTGGAACAGGCCAAGGCAATGGGGTTCAAGGTGCTCCAGGCCGACCCGTTCGGCATGGCCTACGCGTACCTCGACACCCGCCAGCCAGGCGGAATCATCTTCGAGCTGATTACCCCCATGGACCAGAACGTCGTTTGGCGGGCGCGGCCCGGAGAGCCCGGACCATCGCCGGCCACGCCCAACGAGCCGACCGCGAAGGAGGTGACCTGATGCCGCTCTCGCCCGACGAGGTTAGCGCTCTGAAGGCCAAGGCCAAAGAGCTGCGCTCTCTGATGATCGATGTGACCGTGTGGTCGGGCGGCGCTCATATAGGAGGCTCGCTGAGCGCCGCCGATCTGCTCACGGCCCTGTACTACAAGTATCTGCGGTTCCGGCCCGAGGAGCCCGAC
>Ga0315268_10001244_pt1 | contig 29186 bp, 25 predicted proteins | sample C1_top_MG_FD_204535 | JGI IMG/M metagenome (GOLD analysis project Ga0315268, IMG submission 204535) | Sediment microbial communities from Yellowstone Lake, YNP, Wyoming, USA - C1_top | ecosystem: Environmental > Aquatic > Freshwater > Lake > Sediment | place: USA: Wyoming | collected 2017-08-01
GGCTCGGGCGTGCGCCCTCGCTCAGAGGTTGTGACTTTTTTGATTTTTCGAAAATTGCAGCGCTGAAAACAAACAGCTTACGTGCGAAAAAATCGTCAATTTTCAATAAAGTCACAAACTCTCAGGATGACACGATCAACTTCATGCCTCACCGGAGCGAAGCTCAGGGTAGAGCAACTCTGGTTTTGCCGTAACCGTGAGAATGCGCGTCAATCCGCGGTTGGTTTTTCTGACGACTGGCGCCTACTTCCGATCCTCCACCAGCGCGGTCACGATCTGATCCACCGTCTGCAAGGCCACCTTGCTGGCGAGGTTGTGGTTGTTGGCCATGATGGAGAAGGCGATGCGCTCGCCTTGGAGCGTGGTGGCGAAGCCGGAGAGCACGTTGACGTGGCCCAGCGAGCCGGTTTTGCCCTGCACGCGGCCCTGGCAAGCGGTGTTGCGGAAGCGCTGCGCCAGCGTGCCATCCACGCCGGCCAGCGGCAGGGTGTCGGCAAACTGCGGCCCCCAAGGCTGCTGCGCGGTGAAGAGCAGCAGCTTGACGATGGCATGCGGCGTCACCAGGTTCTGCCGCGACAATCCGGAGCCGTCGAAGAACACGTACTCGTCGGAGCGAACGTCGGCCTGCGACAGGAATCCGCGCACTACTTCGGCGCCGGCTTCGATCGTCCCCGCCGTGCCCTTCTCCCGGCCGAGCAGGCGCAGCATCAGCTCCGCGTGCAGGTTCTGGCTGACCTTGTTGATGACGCGCAGGTCCATCAGCAGCGGCTGCGACTGGAAGGAGCCCAGCACCAGCGGCGGGATGGTGAGCGGCGGGTTGCGCGGAATGTCGCCGCCTCCGGCCGGCGCCGTGGCCGTCACCGTGAAGGTCGAGAGGGTGGCCAGTTCCAGGTGCTTGGCGCGGGCGCGGCCGTAGATGGTGACCCCGCGCTGCTCCAGCATGTGCCGGAACAGCCGCGCCGCGAAATCGGCCGGGTCTTCGATGGCCAGCGACTCGTGAAAGCCGGGGTCGTCCACCGGGATGTTGCCCCACAGGGTGAGCACGTTGGAGCCCGGCTCGCGCCCCACGCTGATGCTGCGCGGGCCGGTGCCGATGGGGGTGGTCATGGTGCGGTTGTCGAGGCGGTAGTAATCCGGGAAGGGAGTGATGTCGATGAAGGCGCGGTCGCCGGGGCGGTCGCCCGGCATGACGCTGAGGAAGATAACGTTGTCGTTAATGGCGAGGGCGGAGACCGGCGCGCCCCATTCCCGGGTGGTGTCGTCCTGCGCCCAGCCCTCGCCGTAGCGCTCGAAGGCGTAATAGGAATCGTCGCCCACCACGTCGCCGTCAATGAACTTCACGCCCTTCTGGACGATCTGGTCGGCCAGCGACTCCAGCACGCGCACCGGCGACTCGTTCCTCTCCGTATGCAGATTGTAGGGCAAGGCGCGGCCGGAGAGGTTGGGGTCGCCGCGGCCCACCAGGACGACGTCGCCGTTCAGCCGGCCGTACTTGTCCAGCGCGCCGGCGGTCTCGACCGTGGTCCGGAACCTGTAGGCGGGCCCGATCAGCGCCAGCACCGCGGCGGTGGTGAACAGCTTGGTGTTGGAGGCCGGGGTGAACAGCTTGTCCGCGTTCAGCGTGTAAAGCGTCTTGCCGGTCTTGAGCGAAACCACCTCGATGCCCCAGAATCCGCGTGCCACGTCGGGCTGCGAAAGGATTTTTTCAATCCGCTCTGCGACGTTCTTCGATTCGTGGCGCTTGGGCTTTTTCGGCACCGCCAGCGCGGCTTGCGCGAGCAGCAACAGGATGAGCAGGTGGACGGCGGAGCGGCGGGCGCGGCACATGGGATTCATCAGGAGTTTAGCACCGAATGACGCGGCCGGGCAGTGACTCCGCCTGGCCTTGAGCCCGGCGTCTTGGGCCTTTACAATCCGCTGGCATGCGGCCGCGATTTGCTTTTCGGACCGGGCGCCGCACCCTGGAACTGGGGGCGCGCACGCTGGTGATGGGCGTGGTGAACGTCACGCCCGACTCGTTCTCCGACGGCGGGCTGTACTTCGCGCCGGAGGCGGCGGTGGAGCACGCGCTGCGCCTGCTGGACCAGGGCGCCGACATTGTGGACGTCGGCGGCGAGTCCACGCGGCCTGGAGCACAGACGCAGCCAACATCTACCACGGAGGCACGGAGACACGGAGAGAACGTCAGGACGTTCGTTTCGCAGGAAGAAGAGCTGCGGCGGGTGCTGCCGGTGATTGGCGAACTGAAACGCCGGCGCCCGGAGGCGATTGTCTCGATTGACACCTACAAGTCCACGGTGGCGCGGGCGGCGCTGCAAGCCGGGGCGGAGATGGTGAACGACGTCAGCGGGCTGCGCTGGGACCCGCAGATGGCGGCCACCATCGCCGCACTGGGCTGCGGGGCGGTGCTGATGCATACCCGCGGCCGGCCGGAGCAGTGGCGCTCGCTGCCGCTGGTGGACGACATGGTGGCGCTGGTAAGCCGCGAACTGGGCGAGTCGGCGGAAATGGCGCTGCGCGCAGGGGTGGGGCACGACCGGCTGGTGCTGGATCCCGGCTTCGGCTTCGGCAAGAATTACGAGGAGAATCATCCCCTGCTCGCCCGCTTCGAAGAATTTCACCGGCTCGGATTTCCGCTGATGGCGGGGGTTTCACGCAAATCGTTTGTCGGGAAGCTGATGGCGCGGGGCAGGCCGCTGCCCGCGCCGGAGGAACGCCTGAGCGGCAGCCTGGCCGCGGCGGCGGTCTGCATTCTGAAGGGCGCGCACATTATCCGCGCGCACGATGTGAAGCCAACCGTGGAGGCGGCGGCGGTGGCGGATGCGGCGGTAAAAGCAGCCGCGGATTAAAGCGGGTCCGTGTAGTGGCGGACTTCAGTCCGCCGGCGTGACGGCGGAATAAATTCCGCCTCTACACTAGAAGTTCTTCTTGGAGTCCAGCAGGATGGTTACCGGCCCGTCGTTGACCAGCTCGACCTGCATCATTTCATGAAAACGGCCGGCCTGGCAGGGCAGGCCGGCGGCGCGGATCTTCTCCACGAAGCATTGGTAGAGGCGCACCGCCTGCTCGGGACGCGCGGCGGCGTCGAAGGAAGGGCGCTTGCCGCGGCGCACGTCGCCGAACAGGGTGAACTGCGAGACGGCCAGCACGGCGCCGCCGATCTCGGCCGCGGCCAGGTTCATCTTGCCGCCGGCGTCTTCGAAAATACGCAGGCCGGCGATCTTGCCGGCCAGGTAAGCGGCGTCGGCTTCGCTGTCGTCATGGGCGACGCCTACCAGCACGAGCAGCCCGGGGCCGATCTCGCCCACCGACTCTTTGCCGACCTTCACCGAGGCGCGGGTAACGCGTTGCACGACGGCGCGCATCCTGTGATTTCACCACAGAGGACGCGGAGGACGCAGGGGAATTTGATAATTGGGTAATCGGGTAATTTATCAATGGCCGTGTTGACCGCTTTGCAGGCAGCAGTTACTATGCCCAATTGGTTTACACGTGGGGTAAGCATAAGTAGACTAGGTGGTTTATTGACCCGCAGGAGGCGCCGCGCAGATGCCGTCCGTAGAAGAAAAAGTCAAGCAGATCATTGTGGAACAGCTCGGGGTTGACGAGGCCGAGGTGACACCCAGCGCCTCTTTCGTCGACGACCTGGGAGCCGATTCGCTGGACACGGTGGAACTGGTCATGGCCTTCGAGGAGGCCTTCGACATCGAAATTCCCGACGAAGAGGCCGAGAAGATCCGCACCGTGCAGGACGCGGTCGATTACATCAACAAGAACGCCAAGGTCGGCAAGCAATAGATCACAGATGACGGGACCGCGCTCACGGCCTGCGCGTACGCGCGCGGGACAGGCTGGGGCCGCGCCAAGGAGAACAGTTCATGGCATCGGTTGAGGAAAAAGTAAAACAGATCATCGTTGAGCAGCTCGGGGTGGACGAGGGAGAAGTGACGCCCAACGCCTCGTTCGTGGACGATCTGGGCGCTGACTCGCTGGACACGGTGGAGCTGGTGATGGCCTTCGAGGAAGCGTTCGGCATCGAGATCCCGGACGAGGACGCGGAGAAGATCCGCACCGTGCAGGATGCCATCAACTACATCGGAGCGCACGCCAAGGCCGGAGGCAAGTGATTGGCGCGCCGGGTAGTGATCACTGGCATCGGCCTGCTCTGCGGGCTGGGCAACAACACGGCAGAGGTGTGGCGCGGCCTGCTGGCCGGCGCCAGCGGGATCGGCAAGATCACGCACTTTGACGCCTCGCAGTTCGCCTCGCAGATCGCCGGCGAGGTGCGCAATTTCGATCCCCTGCAATTCATCGAGAAAAAAGAAGCCAAGAAGATGGGGCGCTTCATCCACTTCGCCCTGGCGGCCTCGGAAGAAGCGATGCAATCCGCCGGGCTGCAGGTGACGGAAGAGCTGGCGCTGCGCTTCGGGGTGCACATCGGGAGCGGGATCGGCGGCTTCGACGTGATCGAGCGCGAGCACTACAACCTGATCCACGGCGGTCCGCGCAAGATTTCGCCCTTCTTCATCCCCGCGGCGATCGCCAATCTGGCCGCCGGCCAGGTGAGCATGCGCTTCAACGCCAAGGGGCCGAATGAGTGCACCAGCACCGCCTGCACCTCGAGCACGCACGCGATCGGCGACGCCTACAAGATCATCGCCCGTTGCGACGCCGACGTGATGATCGCCGGCGGCGCGGAGGCGGCCATCACCCCCATGGGGGTGGGTGGTTTCGCCGCCATGCGCGCCCTGTCCACCCGCAACGACGAACCGGAGAAGGCGAGCCGGCCCTGGGACAAGGCGCGCGACGGCTTCGTGATCGGCGAAGGCGCCGGCATCCTGGTGCTGGAGGAACTGGAGCTGGCGCGGCGGCGCGGCGCCAGGATTCTGGCGGAAGTGGTCGGCTACGGCATGAGCGCCGACGCCAGCCACATGACGCAGCCGGCCCCGGAGGGCGAAGGCGGCTACCGGGTGATGATGAACGCGCTGAACGACGCCAAGCTGGCGCCGCCACAGATCGGCTACGTCAACGCGCACGGGACCTCGACCGACATCGGCGACCGCCTGGAGACGGTGGCCATCAAGCGCGCCTTCGGCGAGCACGCCTACAAGCTGGCGGTCAGTTCCACCAAGTCCATGACCGGGCACCTGCTGGGCGGCGCCGGCGGCCTGGAAGCGGGCATCACCGTGCTGGCGCTGCGCCACCAGGTGCTGCCGCCGACCACCAACCTGGACGAGCCCGGCGAGGGCTGCGACCTGGATTACGTGCCCAACCAGGCGCGCGAGGCGAAGGTGGAATTTGCGGCGTCGAATTCGTTCGGCTTCGGGGGCACGAACGGGTGCCTGATATTCCGGCGGTGGACTGACTGACTGCTGCTCATGCGATCAAGCAACCGCAGGCGAATGGGCCGGCGGTTTTTTGCCTGTGAGGTGCGGCAGCCGAGCGATAAAAAAACGCGCAGCCCGTGATGAGCTGCGCGTGATGTATGTGAGCGAGCCGCGATTACTTCTGCGGCGGAGGAGTCTGGGCGGCGCCGCCCTTCTTGGGTTCGCCCTTGGCGGTTTTGCCGGCGGGCTTTTCGCTGGTGGTCCCGCCGCCGGGAGCCTGGGTGCAGGTGGCAGAGATGTGGGTCACGTTCGTGACCTCAAAATGACTCTTGCCCTTCTCCTTCTTGGCTGCGGTCGCGGTTTCACCGGCGGCCGTCTTGGTCCAGTGGCCGGTCAGTTTCACCTCGTGGCCGGCATGCGCTTGCACCTGATCGGTGGGCCCGACTTCCACACCCTTCTTATGACGGCCGTTGCTCAGCGTGTACATGCCGTTCGCATCCGGCTGGGCACTGATGCAGCCGGTGAGGGTGGATTCCTTGGCGGCGCCGGTTTCGGTGGCCGCGCTGCCCTTCTTGGACTTCTTCGTCTTGGTTGTGGTGGTGGTCTGACTGGAGCTTCCGTTCGCCTGGCCCGTCTCGGTTTGCGCCATGGCTGTGAAAGTAAAGGCCAGAGCCACCGCCAGCAGCAGTAGCACTTTCTTCATACGTCTCTCCTTGCGTTTATTTCTCGGGACGGAAGTAGCGTTGGGGGGAGTAGATGCCAGGCAGCAGGGCGGGGGTTTGCCGTAAGTGGCCGGCCAGGCATGCAAAACGATGGACAAACGCGGTAGGGCGGGCCAGAATACTGGACTTTAAACACCGCTGAGGACGTGAGGGAATGGGAACTCCTGCCACTGTACTCCGCCCGGAGAAGGCCATCGCCATGGTGGCCCTGATCGGGGTTGACCAGGCCACCGCCGCCGTCCTGACCGAGTCGTTTCGCCTGTTCGGGATTCAAGCGGTTCCGCTGCAAGCAGGCGAAACCGAGCGCCTGCAGCGCGAGAAGTTCCACGCCTGCGTGTTGCCGTTGAACGATGCGGCCGAGAACATCCTGAGCGTGGTGCGCGGATCGGGCTCCAACCGCCACGTGGTGGTGTACGGCATCTGCTCCAGCCTGCAACAGGCGATGCGCTATTCGCGTTTCGGCATCAACGCCGTATTCGAGCACCCGGTGGACCGGCATGCGGCGCTGCGGGTGGTGCGCTTTACCTACCTGCTGGTGGTGCACGAGCTGCGGCGCTACGTGCGGGTCCCGCTGGTCTCGCGGGCCATGCTGGAGACGGGCACGGAGCGGCTGCCGGCCAGCACGGTGGAGATCAGCGCCGGCGGCATGTCGCTGCGGAGCGCGTCGCGATTCAGCGTCCCCCAGGCGGTGCTGGTGACCTTCGAGCTGCCCAACCTCGGCCAGGTCTCGGTGCGCGCCGTGGTCAGCTGGATGCGCCACGACGACGAGATGATCGGGGTGAGGTTCGAGCCCGCCGACGAACGGCGCCGCGCGGTCCGGCAGTGGATCGACGAGTACCTGGAAATCTGAGCGTGAGAGAATTTGAAATTGGAAATTTGAAAATTTGAAATTGTGAGCCGGTCGGCGAATCTCAAATTCTCAAATTTCCAATTTCAAATGTCCTCCTCTGCCGCCGCGCCGGAAACCGCTGAGAGCTTTACGCTGGGCCAGCGCCTGGCGCTGTGGGCGATCAGTTGGGCGGGATGGCTGCTGACGCGGCTGATCGGGCCCACGCTGCGCTGGCGCGTCTTGATCGAGGAAGGCGGACCGCCGAACGAATACGTGCGCCCGGTGATCTACGTGTTCTGGCACCGCTGCGTGCTGCCCGCGACGTACCACTTCCGCGGCAAGCAAATCGCCGTCATGACCAGCAGCAGTTTCGACGGCGAGTACATCGCGCGCATCATCGAGAAGTTCGGCTACCGGGCCGTCCGCGGCTCCAGCACCCGTGGCGGGGTGCGCGCGCTGCTCGGCATGCACGCGGAAATCGAGCAGGGACGGCGCGTGGCCTTCACCATCGACGGCCCGCGCGGGCCCATGTACGTTGCCAAGCCGGGTCCGGTGCTGCTGGCGCGCAACGTGCAGGCGCCGGTGATGGCGTTTCACATCGCGGTGGAGCGGGCCTGGGTGCTGAATTCGTGGGACCGGTTCATGATCCCCAAGCCGTTTTCGCGGGCCGTGCTGCGGGTGAGCAGGCTTATCGAAGTGCCCGCCGCAGCGGACAGCGGCGCGCTGAATCGCTTCCACGCCGAAATGCAGGCGGCGCTGGACCGGGTGCGGGAGGCGGCGGAGGCGGAGTTGGGGCAGACTTCGGCCGGCCGCGGATTTCAGTCCCCCGATTCAGCGATATGAATTCCGGTATCACAGCCAGCAGTGGTATTGGGAATCAGGAACTCTGTTAAGATACGCGCACAAAAACATCATTCCCATGGCAAACACCCCAATGCCGACCCGAACCTCCGCTTCACTGCGGTTCCCGGATGTTAGCGGAGAGGTGAATTACAGGGTCTTCCGGGATGACGCGTTCGAGTGGCTGGCGGCAGCGAAGCCGAGCTGCATTCATGCCGTGGTCACCGATCCGCCATATGGTTTGGTCGAGTACTCTCCGCGCGAACTGCGAAAGATGAAAATAGGCCGGGGAGGCGTGTGGAGGATTCCGCCGGCCTTTGATGGCTGCCAGCGCAGGCCGCTGCCACGCTTCACCATTCTTAAACCAGAAGACCACCACGCGTTGAGAGAATTCTTTACACGATTGGCTTCCTCGCTGATCAGGGTCTTAGTGCCCGGCGCGCATGTCTTCATTGCGACGAATCCCCTGGTCTCACACCTTGTTTACGAACCGTTCATCGCATCAGGATTCGAGAAACGCGGCGAGATTATTCGGGTTGTGCATACACTTCGCGGAGGCGATCGGCCGAAGAACGCGCATACCGAGTTTCCTCACGTTTCAGTCATGCCGAGATCTTGTTGGGAACCATGGGGGTTGTTTCGAAAACCGTGCGAAGGACGCGTGCAGGACAACCTTAGAAGGTGGAAGACAGGGGGCCTGCGGCGGGTTTCCGCCGAGGAACCTTTCAAAGACCTGATTTACTCGTCACCAGCGCGTGGCGTGGAGCGCGAACTAGCACCACACCCATCCTTAAAACCCCAGAGTTTTCTGCGGCAGATTGTGCGCGCAGCTCTACCGATGGGTGAAGGAATACTGCTCGATCCATTCATGGGTTCCGGGTCGACGATAGCCGCTGCAGCAGCGTGTGGCCTGGAAAGCATCGGGATAGAGAAGAATCAGGAGTATTTCCTGCTCGCCGTCAAGGCCATTCCGTTGCTGGCCAAATATGAGCCCGGCGAGAACAACGGTAATGGCAAGAAAGCGTGAGCGAGAAGATTGGTTAGATAAGTCTGTGCCGCTTCCACCCGGATTCGGGGGGCCGGCTGCCATCCTGCGCGCTGTCGAATACATGGAACGCGAATTGGCGGATTTTGTAGACATCTATTTCGAGCAGGCAAACGTGTTTAGCGCTTTGGTGGGCATTCTGGGAACCAGAGCCTTGGATTCGGTGACCAACTGGGAAAAGAATCGCCACCTCTACAAGGCGCAGACGCGATTTCCGGACCTGTGCCGCCGTGGATGTCCTAAGCCGCCGTGTCCCGACGATTGTCTGGAGAGTAAGGCAAGCAAGCGCCCATGGGCAATTCAGTCCCATTATGACCACCCCGGCTGGTATATCGTGTGGCGATACCTCATAGATGCGACAGAGTCGATCGAACGTGGCAAGCCCGTCATTATCTGGCGTGTTGATGTCGTTTATCTTGGGAAATCAGATTGGAAGTACGAAGCAAGCACGGCGAGTGTTGCCGGTGGTGGCCGAACGCATACATTCGGCGTGCAAAAGCCTGCTAAGAAGCTTCATGGCAAGGCCGTCTACCGGCGGCCAGACATAACCATCAGAGACGGCAAACCGATTCCCTCAAACGGCAAGAAATCCGTGTCACGGAGGTCATCGACAAAGACGCCGAAAACCTTCGCATCCCGCAGACCGGTCGGGAAATCATGAAGGACTTCTACGTTCGCGACGCCGCCCAGTTTGAAAACAAAGTGGTGACCACCAGTTTCGTGGTCGCAGCCAAGCAGGTGAAGCCCAAGCGCACGGGCGAGCAGTACCTGGCGCTCACCCTGGCCGACCGCACCGGCCACCTCGACGCCAAAGTGTGGGACAACGTGGCGGAAATCATGGAGTCGTTCGAGCAGGACGACTTCGTGAAGGTCAAGGGGCTGATCAACAAGTACAACAACCGGTTCCAGCTCACCGTGCACAAGCTGCGCCGGCTGGAAGAGTCGGAAATCGACTTTGGCGACTACCTGCCCAAGACGGAGCGCGACCTCGAGGAGTTGTGGCGCACCGTGTGCGAGTTCGTCGCCAGCATCGGCAATCCGCATCTGAAGGCGCTGCTGGAGTCGTTCATCGACGACGCGGAGGTCGCCGCCGCGTACAAGACGGCGCCGGCGGCCAAGACGCTGCACCATGCTTATATCGGCGGCTTGCTGGACCACGTGGTTTCGCTGATGAAGCTGTGCGACCTGGCCTGCCGCAACTATCCGCAGATCGACCGCGACCTGCTGCTGGCGGGCGCCTTCCTGCACGACATCGGCAAGCTGCACGAGCTGTCTTACGCGCGCTCGTTTTCCTACACCACGCGCGGGCAGTTGCTGGGGCACATGATTATCGAGCTGGAAATGCTGCAGGCGAAGCTGCCGCCCGGCTTCCCCGCCGACCTGAAGACGCTGCTGGAGCACATGATCATCAGCCACCACGGGGAGTACGAGTTCGGCTCGCCCAAGCTGCCCATGTTTCCCGAGGCGCTGATGCTGCATTTTCTGGACGACCTGGACAGCAAACTGGAAAGCATGCGGGCGCACTACGAACGCGAGGCCGACCTGGATGCCCCGTGGACCAGTTACAACGCGTCGCTGGGACGGCCGCTGCTGGACCGGGTAAAGTTTCTGCGGCCCAGGCCGCGCCCGGAGCCCGCGCCGGCGGCGGACGAGGCGAAGGAAGCGGCTGCCGCTGCCGCCGCCGCGCCCAATGACGCGCCCCAGGGTACGGGCAGCGCCCTCCAGCACGAGTTCGAACAACTGCAAGCCAAGTTCGGGCAGAAGCCCAGCGGAGGCAAAAGCGGCAAGTGAGCACGCGTCCCGCGCAGCTCGAGATGGACTGCCTGAAAGTGCTGTGGAAGCAGGCGGAGGCCAGCGTGTCGGAAGTGCGCGCCGGGTTGCCGCGTCCGCTCGCCTATACCACCGTGATGACCGTGCTGGACCGCATGTGCGCCAAGGGCCTGGTCACGCGGCGCAAGCGCGGCCGGGGCTACGCCTATGCCGCCACGCTCGAGCTGGAGGCGGCGCGCGCCCAGGCGGTGCGGCAACTGCTGGCCAACCTGTTTGAGCACGACCCGCGCGCGCTGCTGCACTACCTGCTGGCGCGTCCGGCGGCGCCGGGCCGGGCCGTCAATCACGGCGAGATCGATGACGAACTGCTGTAATCGGGTAATTGCGGAATCGGGTAATCGGGTAATTTCGCCGGATTCTTTCGTCCCACGTCAGGAGGATCATCTCACTCCATAACCACAGCAGCAGCGCTCCACAATTACCCGATTCCGCAGTTACCCGATTCGGCAATCTCCCGATTTCCCGATTACCAAATTCCTTCCCTCTCGTCACATTGCGCTCTGCTTGCCTGATCTGATAGAACGCCCCATGGAGGTGCCTATGCGGCGTTCCCTGTGTGCCAGTGTTTTGGGCCTGATACTTGTTTTCCTGCTCGCTTGTTCCAGCAAGCCTCCGGAATCGGCACAGCCGGGTGCGGCACAGCCGAGCGCAGCGCAGCCCGGAGCAGCGCAGCCGAGTACGGCGGCCGGGAAATCGGCCCTTCCGTTTTCCAAGCGTGAAGCGGCCGTGAGCAAAGCGGTGTTGCCTGCCGGTCAGCACATCGTGGTGCGCCTGAACCAGGCGGTGGGATCGAAGATCAGCCAGTCGGGCGAGAGCTTCGCGGCTACGATCAGCGAGCCCATCGAGGTGGACGGCAAGGTGGTGGTCCCGTCGGGCTCGGAAGCCAGCGGAACCATCGCGGAAGCCGTTCCCCTGGGACGCTTCAAGGGCGGAGCGCGGCTGCGGCTGGTGCTGGATTCCATCCGGGTGGCCGGCAACAGCTACCGCGTGCAGACTGAAGCTGTGAGCCGCGCGGCCAAGGGCAAGGGCAAGCGTACGGCTGTCGCCGTGGGCGGAGGCGCCGGCCTGGGCGCGATCATCGGTGGTCTTGCCGGCGGCGGCAAGGGCGCGGCCATCGGCGCTGCGGCGGGCGCGGGCGCCGGCACCGCGGGCGCAGCCTTTACCGGCAACAAGAACATCGTCCTGCCGGCGGAGACGGCCCTCAGCTTCAAGCTGCTGCAAGCGGTGGAACTGAAGTAATTGCGGAATTGCGGAATCGGGTAATTGCCGAATTGTGGGCTCGGCGATTACCCTTGCCCTCAATTCCGCATTTCGGCAGTTCGGCAATTCCGCAATCTCATGGACTTCGCTCAATACCGTTGGCTCTCGTTTGACTGCTACGGCACCCTGATTGACTGGGAGCCGGGGCTGTTGGCGGTGCTGCGTCCAATGCTGGCGGCGCACGGCCGCAACCTCGCCGATGAGGGCATCCTGGAGCTTTACGCGGCGCTGGAAGCGCGCGAGGAAGCGGGTGAATACCGCACCTACCGGCAAGTGCTGGAAAGCGTGGTGGAGAAGCTGGCGGCGCGGCTGGGCTTTTCCGCCGACCACCGGGAAATCCGGGCGCTGCCCAATTCCATCCGCGATTGGCAGCCGTTCCCCGACACGGCGGCGGCGCTCCGCAAGCTGAAGGCCCGCTACAAGCTGGCCATCATCTCCAATATCGACGACGACCTGTTCGCGGGCACGGCGCCCTGGCTGGAGGTCCCCTTCGATGCTGTGGTCACGGCGCAGCAGGCGCGCAGCTACAAGCCTTCGCGGAACAATTTCCGGCTGGCGCTGGAGCGTATGGGCGAGCCTCCGGGGCGCGTGCTGCACGTGGCGCAGAGCTTGTATCACGATGTGGCGCCGGCCAAGGAGTTGGGCATGAGCGCGGTGTGGGTGAACCGGCGGGCGGGCAAGCCGGGCGCCGGGGCCACGCCGCGCGCGCTGGCCGAGCCCGACCTGGTGGTGCCGGATATGGCGACGCTGGTGGGGACGATTCTTGATCGACCCCAGCGAAAATTCCCACCCTAGCCAAAACCGGGGTAGGGTGGGCACCCGCGAAAATCCCCACTCAAGCCAAAAGCGGGCTTGAGTGGGCCACCCGCCCGCCCTGGTGGTGCCGGACATGGCGACGCTGGTGGGGATGATTCTTGATCGACCCCGGCGGAAATCCCCACCCTAGCCAAAAGCGGGCTAGGGTGGGGCACCCGCCGTAAACCTCCGAAAAAAGAAGCGGCACAGGCAGGTACCTGTGCCGCTTAGAGCTTCGGTGCTGTGCAATCTGCGGGCTACTTCTTCTCGCTGCCGGACTCGCCTTCCTTGACCGACGACCTGAAGTTCCTAATGCCTTCGCCCAGACCCTTGCCCAGTTCGGACAACCGGCCGGGACCGAAAATCAGCAGGGCGATCGCCAGGATCACGAGAATCTCAGGCAAACCCAATTTGCCAAACATATGCGGCCTCCCGCGAACAGCTTGATTTTAGGCCAGTGCGGGGGCGGAGTCAAAAAAGGCATTTCAGACTTCACATTAAAGATTTCAGATTGACGACTGTCCCTGGGCGCTCGAAAAGGCTGAGCAATCTGAAATCTGAAATCTTAGATCTGAAATTACGCGCCTCCGTGCTGGCGCAGCATGCGGTAGACCAGCGGCACGGGGAGCCCGACCACGTTGAAGTAGCAGCCTTCCAGGCGGCTGATCCAGCGCGAGGCGATGCCCTGGATGGCATAGGCGCCGGCCTTGTCCATGGGCTCGCCGTGGGCGACGTAGGCGGCGATGTCGGCGGGGCTGAGGACGTCGAAGCTGACGTCGGTAGTTTCGCTGCGCACGTCCTGGAAGCCTGGGCCGATCAGGCATACGCCGGTGGTCACCTGGTGGGTGCGGCCCGAGAGCAGGCGGAGCATGCGGGTGGCGTCGGCGGCATCGGCGGGCTTGCCCAGAACCTCGTCGTCAACGACGACGACGGTGTCCGCGCCGAGGACGAGTAAGTTGCCGGTGGCCAGCCGCCGCTCGTCGGCGCGAACCGTGGCAGTATGCCGCGCCAGCTCGGTCTGGCAGGCGCTCCAGATGGCTTGCGCCTTTTCGCGCGCCAGGCGCTGGGCGAAATCTGTGGGCGATTCGCCTGCTTCGCGCACCTCGGGCACGTCGGCCGGCTGGATGATGAAGTCGATGCCGGCATTGCGCAGCAATTTCTGGCGGCGCGGCGACGAACTGGCAAGCACGAGCATGGATCGGGTAATTGCCGAACTGCGTAATCGGGTAATTAAGGCAGGCGCGGGCCGGTTCCCAATTGCGCGATTACCAAATTACCCGATTACCCGATTTCATGCATCCCTGGTAAGCGGCGGGGTCGTCTGAGCGAGGGTGAGCACGACTGCAACCAGGCCGCTGAGCTACGGGGCCACGCTGCGCGGCAGCCAGGCCGAGTTCCGGCTGTGGGCGCCGCGGGCGCGCCAGGTCAGGCTGCGGCTGCTCCGCGACCCACATCTGCCAAAAGCGGGCAGATGTGGGGCACCCGACCCACCCGGCGGAATGAATTCCGCCGCTACACGCGATATATCCATGCGGCGCGAGGGCGCGGTGTTCACGGCGCGGCTGCCGGCTGCCGCCGGTGATGGTTACTTCTATGTTCTGGACGACGGCCCTGCGCTGCCCGACCCGGTGTCGCGGCTGCTGCCCGAAGGGGTCCACGGGCCGAGCGAGATCGTCGATCCCGAGGCGTTCCGCTGGTCGGACCACGCCTGGCGGGGGCTCGATTTGCGCGAGTACATCTTGTACGAGCTGCACGTCGGCACGTTCACGCCGCAGGGCACATTCGATGGCGTGCTTGAGAGGCTGGATTACCTGAAGGGGCTCGGCATCTCGGCGATCGAACTGATGCCGGTGGCGGCGTTTCCGGGCACACGCAACTGGGGCTACGACGGCGCCTCGCCCTACGCGGTGCAGGCCAGCTATGGCGGTCCGGAGGGGCTCAAGCGGCTGGTGGACGCGGCGCACCGCGCGGGGCTGGCGGTAGTGCTGGACGTGGTTTACAACCACCTCGGGCCGGAGGGCAACTACCTGAGCCGGTTCGGACCCTACTTCACCAGCCGGCACCATACGCCGTGGGGCGACGCCATCAACTACGACGGCCCGGAGGCGCCCGAGGTGCGGCGCTATTTCGTCGAGAACGCCCTCTACTGGGTGCGCGAGTACCACCTGGACGGCGTGCGGCTGGACGCAGTTCAGACCATCTGCGACGAGTCGCCGAAGCACATCGTGCATGAGATTGCCGAGTCGGTGCACCAGTTGGCGCGGGAATTGGGCCGGCGCGTCACCGTCATCGCCGAAACCGACGAAAACGACGCGCGCTATTTCCGCCCGCGGGAGCGCGGGGGCTACGGAGTGGACGCGGTGTGGAGCGACGACTTCCATCACGCGCTGCATGCGGTCCTTACGCGCGAGCGCGAAGGCTACTACCAGGATTTTGGACGCAAGGAACAACTGGTGCGCGCGCTGAATGAGGGCTTCGCGTTTCAGGGCGAGCCGTTCAACTTCTGGGATGGGCGGCCGCGGGGCACGCCGGCGCCGGAGGTCCCGCTCTACCGCCACGTGATCTGCACCCAGAACCACGACCAGGTGGGCAATCGCGCGCGGGGCGAACGGCTGACCGAGCTGGGCCCGCGCGGCGCGCGCAAGCTGGCGGCCGCGCTTTTGCTGCTGGCGCCGCATACCCCACTGCTCTTCATGGGACAGGAATATGACGAGCAGGCGCCGTTCCAGTACTTCACCGGCCACGGCGACCCAGCGTTGCAAAAGGCGGTCAGCGAGGGCCGGCGAAAAGAGTTCCAGCAGTTCACCTGGGACCAGGTGCCGGACCCGCAGGACGCGGCGACGTTTGAGCGCTCGAAAATCAGGCTCCAGGCGTCAGGCTCCGGGCGCCAGGCGGAAATGCTGGCGTGGTATCGCGCGCTGATTGACCTGCGGCGGCGGGCCGTCATGTCGGGCGAGCGGACGTGCCGGGCGGAGCTGCGGGAGGGGACGATTGTCATGCAGGCGCCGGCACAGGCGCCGCGGGTGATGGTGGTGGCGGGGTTTCCGGCAAGCGGCGCTTATGACCCCGGCGCGGGATGGAAGCCGGTGTTGGGCGCCGGTGAGGACGGGTACAGGACCGAGGTGTACGAGCGCGCGTAGCTTCGTCCGCGGCAGCCGAGGGCGGCTGCCGCCACGTTTTCAAGGCTTGACCCGCATCCATCCGCATCAAGCCGTGGCCGCTTTCTTCCGATGTCACGTCGCGCTGTGCTGCCGATTCGCTACAATGCACCTGCATTCTCATGGGCACAGCGGCCACAGGCGAGCTCAGCGGCGTGGTGTTCAACATCATGCGCTACTCGGTGCGCGATGGACCGGGCATCCGCACCACGGTGTTTTTGAAAGGGTGCCCGCTGCGCTGCTGGTGGTGCCAGAATCCGGAGAGCCAGGCGCCGGCGCCTGAACTGGTGTATTTGCCGGAGCGCTGTCTGGGCTGTGGCGACTGCGTGCAGGCTTGCCCGGAACATGCCATCGCGCTGGCCGACGGCAAGGTGGTTTCGGCGGGCCTGTGCCAGCTTTGCGGGACGTGCGTGCAGGCGTGCCCGGCGGGTGCGCGGGAAATGATCGGGCGGCGCATGACGGTGGCGGAAGTCATGCGCGAGATCGAAAAAGACCTGGTCTTCTACGACGAATCCGGCGGGGGAGTCACGTTTTCCGGGGGCGAGCCGCTGGCGCAGCCGGAGTTCCTGGAAGGGCTGCTGGAAGCCTGCCGCGAGCGGCGCATCCACGCCGCCGTGGACACCTCCGGAATTGCCGAGCGCGAACTGCTGCTGCGCATCGCCGCCAAGGCCGGCCTGGTGCTCTACGATCTGAAGCTGCTCGACTCCGGCAAGCACCAGCAGTACGTGGGCTGCTCGCGCGAGCCGATCCTGCAAAACCTGGCGGCGCTGGTGGCGCAAGGGCGTCCGGTGGAAATCCGCGTACCGGTCATCCCCGGGATCAACGACAGCGCGGAAGACCTGCGCGACATGGCGGCAGCGGTGCGCCGGTTGGGGCTGTGCCGGGTCCATCTGCTGCCCTATCATCAGACGGCGCTGGAGAAGTACCGGCGGCTCGGCATGAGCTACCGCCTGGAGGGATTGCAGCCGCCCTTGGCGGAGCGCATGTCGCAAGTGGCGGCGCACTTCGAGGCCGCCGGGGTGCGGGTGAAGATTGGAGGCTGAACCATGACGGAACGGGTGGCGCGACTTCGGCAGAAGAGCCTGGACACGAAACCCTCAGTGTCGATGGAGCGGGCGCGGTTGCTGACCGAGTTCTGCCGCGCGGCGGAAGCGAACTCCACGCCGGTGCAGCGCGCCTTGGCGTTTCGCCACATCATGGAGCACAAGACCATCTGCATTGACGCGGGCGAGCTGATCGTGGGCGAGCGCGGCCCGCGCGCCAAGGCCACGTTCACCTATCCCGAACTGTGCTGCCACAGCATGGAAGACCTGGAAATCCTGGATACGCGGGAGAAGATTTCCTACGCCGTGTGCCAATGCGCGCGCAAGATCCACCGCGAGCAAGTCATGCCCTACTGGCAGGGGCGCTCGATGCGCGACCTGATCTTCCGCGAAATGACGCCCGAGTGGAAAGACGCCTACCAGGCCGGCCTGTACACCGAATTCATGGAGCAGCGCGCCCCCGGGCACACCGTTCTCGGCGACGTGATCTACCGCAAGGGGCTGCTGGACCTGCAGGCGGAGATCGCAGCCGCGCTCGGCGCGCTGGATTTCCTCAACGATCCCGGGGCCTACGACAAGCAGCAGGAACTCAAGGCCATGGGCATCGCCGCCGGCGCGGTGATGCGCTTCGCCGAGCGCCATGCCGAAATGGCCGAACTGATGGCCGCCGGCGAAGCGGACGCCGGGCGCAAGGCGGAGCTGGAGCGCATCGCCGAGGTTTGCCGGCGCGTTCCGGCGCATGCGCCGCGGAATTTCTGGGAGGCGTTGCAGGCCTACTGGTTCGTCCATCTGGGCGTGATCACGGAACTGAACACCTGGGACTCGTTCTGTCCCGGACGGCTCGACCAGCACCTGTACCCGTTCTACAAGCGCGGCCTGGACGAGGGCACGCTCACCCGCGAACAGGCACAGGAACTGCTGCAGTGCTTGTGGGTGAAGTTCAACAACCAGCCGGCGCCGCCCAAGGTGGGCGTGACGGCGGCGGAAAGCGGCACCTACACCGATTTCGCCAACATCAACACCGGCGGCCTGCGGGCGGACGGGTCCGACGGCGTCAACCAGCTCACCTACCTGATCCTCGACGTGGTGGACGAAATGCGCCTGCTGCAGCCCTCCAGCAATCTGCAGTTGAGCAAGAAGAGCCCGGAGCGGTTCCTGAAGCGCGGGCTGGAAATCGTGCGCAAGGGATGGGGGCAGCCCTCGATTTTCAATGCTGACGCGGTGGTCGAGGAGCTGGTGCGCCAGGGCAAGGCGATCGAAGAGGCGCGCATGGGTGGCACCTCGGGCTGCGTGGAGACCGGCTGCTTCGGCAAAGAGGCCTACATCCTGACCGGCTACTTCAACCTGCCCAAGGTGCTGGAAATCACCCTGAATGACGGCGTTGACCCGCGCACGGGGAGGAAGATCGGCCTGGAAACCGGCGACCCGCGGGGCTTTGCCAGCTACGACGAGCTGTTTGCCGCGTTCCGGAGGCAGTTGCGGCACTTCGTGGAGATCAAGATCCGGGGCAACAACGTAATCGAGCGGCTGTACGCCAGGCACATGCCGGCGCCGTTCCTCTCCGTGCTGGTGGAGGATTGCATCGCCCGCGGCCGCGACTACAACGACGGCGGCCCGCGCTACAACTCCACCTACATCATGGGGGTGGCGCCGGGCACCTGCACCGACAGCCTGGCGGCGATCCGTTATCACGTCTTCGACCGGAAGGATGTGGCCATGGGCGAGCTGCTGGAGGTGCTGGCCGCCAATTTTGAAGGTCACGAGAAGCTGCGGCAGCGGCTGTGGAACAAGTCGCCCAAGTACGGCAACGACGACGACTACGCCGACGCCATCCTGGCCTCGGTATTCGACGCGTTCTACGACGAAGTGAACGGGCGGAAGAACACCAAGGGCGGCGCCTATCGCGTGAACTATCTTTCCACCACCTGCCACGTCTACTTCGGCTCGGTGACCGGGGCCACGCCCGACGGGCGCAAGGCCTGGCAGCCACATTCCGACGGCATTTCCCCGGCGCAGGGCGCGGACCGGCATGGGCCCACGGCGGTAATCAAGTCGGCGGCGAAAATGGACCACCTGCGCACCGGCGGCACCCTGCTCAACCAGAAATTCACCCCACAGTTACTGGAGGGCGAGGATGGCCTCAAGAACCTGGCGGGGCTGGTGCGCTCCTACTTCAAGCTTGACGGGCACCACATCCAGTTCAACGTGGTCACGGCGGAGACGTTGCGCGCGGCGCAGGCGGCGCCGGAAAAATACCGCGACCTGATCGTGCGCGTGGCCGGCTACAGCGATTACTTTTGCGACCTCACCGAGGCCCTGCAGAACGAGATCATCGCCCGGACGGAGCAGAGCGGGTTTTAGAGCAGTCGCCGGGCGCCAGTCGCCAGAAAAACACGAGGAATTTTCAGCGGCGCTTCCGCCGCGGCATTGAGGGGTCGTGATTGCGCGGGCGAGGGCGCCCGCGGCACAACGGCACAGCTACCGGATGCTAGAATCAAGTGATCTGCCGCACTAGCCGCAGCCGTTCATGGATCGTCAGCACATCCGCAATTTCGCGATCATCGCCCATATCGATCATGGGAAGAGCACGCTTTCCGACCGCCTGCTGGAGCTGACGGGAGCGCTCAGCGCGCGCGAAATGCAGGGCCAGGAGCAGGTGCTCGACGCCATGGACCTGGAGCGCGAGCGCGGCATCACCATCAAGGCCCACTGCGTGCGCATGAACTACACGGCACGCGACGGGCAGACCTACCAGCTCAACCTGATCGATACGCCCGGCCACGTGGACTTCACCTACGAAGTGTCGCGCGCGCTGGCCTCCTGCGAGGGCACGCTGCTGGTGGTGGACGCCAGCCAGGGCGTGGAGGCGCAGACCCTGGCCAATTCCTACCTGGCCATCAATCACGGGCTGGAGATCATTCCCGTGATCAACAAAATCGACCTGCAAAGCGCCGACGTCGAGCGCACCAAGGAGATGATCGAAGGCGCGGTCGGGCTGGACGCCTCGCACGCGCTGCTCATCTCTGCCAAAACCGGGCAGGGCGTGCCCGAGGTGCTGGAGGAAATCGTCAGGAGAATCCCGCCGCCGAAGGGCTCGCCGGAAACGCCGCTGCAGGCGCTGATCTTCGACTCCTGGTTCGATTCCTACCGCGGCGTGGGCGTGCTGACGCGGGTCTTCCAGGGCACCCTGCGCAGGAAGCAGAAGATCCGTCTGTGGTCGAACGCCAAGGTGTTCGAGGTGGAAACGCTCGCCGTGCAAACGCCCAAGCCGGTGGAAGTGGAGGAACTGGTTGCCGGCGAAGTGGGCTTCCTGTTCGCCAACCTGAAGAACGTGGCCGACACGAAGATCGGCGACACCATCACGGACGACGACCGCCCCGCCATCGAGCCGCTCCCCGGCTTTGAAGAGCTGAAGCCCATGGTGTTCGCCGGCATGTACACGGTGGACGCGCACGAGCACACCGCGCTGCGCGAGGCGCTGGAGAAGCTGCGGCTGAACGATTCGTCATTTTTCTTCGAGCCGGAAAGCTCGGCGGCACTGGGCTTCGGCTTCCGCCTGGGCTTTCTCGGGCTGCTGCACATGGAGATCATCCAGGAGCGGCTGGAGCGCGAGTTCAACCTGGACCTGATCACCACCGCGCCCGGCGTGCGCTTCCGCGTCACCAAGACCGGCGGCGAAGTCGTCGAGGTCGACAATCCCTCGAAGTGGCCGCCGCAAGGGGAGATTCAGAAGGTCGAGGAACCGATCCTGCTGTCCACCATCCTGAGCAGAGAAGAGTACGTCGGCGCCATCTTCAAGCTGACCGAGGACAAGCGCGGCAAGCAGAAGAACTTCGAGTATCTCAGCGGCGGGCGGGTCATGCTGACCTACGAGCTGCCGCTGGCGGAGATCGTGCTCGATTTCTACGACAAGCTGAAGAGCGTGTCGCGCGGGTACGCCTCGCTGGATTACCACTTCGCCGGCTACTGGGAATCGCCGATGGTGAAGCTGGACATACTGGTGGCGGGCGATGCGGTGGACGCGCTCTCCATCATCGTGCACAAGGATTTCGCCTACGAGCGCGGGCGGGCGCTGGTCTCCAAGATGCGCCAGCTCATCCCGCGCCAGATGTTCGAGGTGGCCATCCAGGCCGCGATCGGGGCCAAGGTGATCGCGCGCGAAACCGTGGGCGCGCTGCGCAAGAACGTGCTCGCCAAGTGCTACGGCGGCGACATCACCCGCAAGCGCAAGCTGCTGGAGAAGCAGAAGGAAGGCAAGCGCCGCATGAAGCGCATCGGCAAAGTGGACATCCCGCAGGAAGCGTTCCTGGCCGTGCTCAGGGTAGGGGAAGAATAGCCGGCAAACTCCAATTCTCAGCTCTCCAGGATGCCCAACCCAGGCGGAAGTCGAGGTTCGGCGCCCTTCCGCCCCGCATTTTTCGCGGGCGGCATGGACCTCCGGGCATGCCCGAATGTGAAAAACTCCCGTTTTGAGCACGTTCTTCGGTGATCTGCACCAGCTCCCGCGAACAAGCCTGCGATTGGCCGTAACGTACTGATTTTGGTGCAGTTCGGAGTTGTCGCAGGAAATAGGCAAAGCGTGTAACTGGCTGCCTGTGGCTGGCTTCGCCCCGCGCGGGGCGCGATTTGCACAGGGTTTTCCACAGAGCTGCGGAAAACCATAAGTTGCTTGCGGCCGCAGCGGCGGAATGAATTCCGCCGCTACACAAAAAGACCGCCTTGCGGGGCGGCCTTCATGTTCCAACCATGCCAAGTGGCGCTTATTTCTTGGGAGTCGTAGGCGGCTTGGGCGAAGTCGCCGGCGGCTTTGCAGCCGGGCGCACCGCGGGTGCAGCCGGACGGCCGGCGCTGGGCGCGGCAGCCGTGGTGGGCGGCGGCACATTGGACTGCCCGTTGTAAGCGTCCACCATCTCCTTGGTGAGGTCAATGGAGGGCCCCGCCCACAGCACCGGCGTCTGCGGGCTGGAGACGTCCAGGATCAGGCTGTAGCCGTTCTGCTTGGCGTACTTGTCCAGCACCTCCAGCATCTTGCCGCCGATGCGGTTGGCGATTTCGTTCTGCTGCCCCTGGAAGTCGCCCTGCGCGTCCTCTACCTGGCGCTGCAGGCTCTTCTGCTTGGTCTCGATGTTGCGGACCAACGTGGCGCGGGCGTCGTCGTTCAGCTTGTCGCCCTGCGTCTGCAACTGCTTCTTCAGATCCTCAATTTCCTTGTTGAGGGTGTTGAGCTCGTTCTGCTTGGGCTCGAATCTCTTTTGCAGGGCCCCGAAGTCGCGCTGTCCCTCATTGGTGGCGACGATCGCCTGCTGGATATTGATAATGCCGATCTTCCCCAGCGCGGATGCGGCAGGGCTCGGAGTTGGCGCCGAAGCAGGCGGGGCGGCGGCAACCGCGCCGGTCTGCGCCAGGGCGGTCACGGTCAGCAGCGCCGCGGGCAGTAAATAACGGAGAAGCTTGTGTGTCATGGGCTAGTTTTGAACTCCTTGAAACGTCTTCGGATTCCCACAAACGCCTCGGAACGGCACAACCGTGCGGAAGGGCTTCGCGGAAAAACCGATTATAGGGTGCAGATCAGGCCAGCGTCAAACCGGGAACTCGCAAGGCGAGGCACAAGGCACAAGGCACAAGGCACAAGGCTCAAGGCTCAAGGCACAAGGGGGCTGTCTCGGGCCGAGGGTTCCAGTGCAGGCCTTGCGCCTAGAGCCTAGAGCCTTGTGCCTAGAACGTGGTGGCCACGGTAAAGCGGAAGGTTGAGCTCGGCTCCTTCAGCCGCCAACCCAGGGCATAGGCGGAGATCGCCTGCTGATAACTGAAATCGCCGGCCCCGCCGGGCGGAAACATGCTGCGCGTGATGAAGCTCGGCGTCTGGGTAGAGGTATTCAGCCGCAGCGGGTTGTACGCCCAATAGACGCGCATGGGAGCATTCACCACCGGCATGATCACCTGCAATTCCAGGCCGGTGGACATGCGCGGCCGGTAATTCGAGGCGCTGACGATCTTCAGGTTCTTGCCGAAGGTCTGCGGCACGCCGCCAATGCAGTTCAGCGACGCATCCAGCGCCGGGCAGCCGAACGCCGTGGTGTTCAAAATGTTCAACTGCGCCGCGTTGATCTGCAGTTGCGAGGGCCGCAGGATGGCGTCCATGCCGGCATCCAGGAAGGGCGCCAGGGTCACCGGACCCACCAGCGGAATGCGGTACTCGGCGTTGGCGACCAACTGCGTATCCCCGCCGGGGAAGATGATGCGCTCGACCGGCAGGGGCACGGTGACGCCGCCCTGGCGCGGATTGTTGGGGTCCTTGGGAACCGCCGTGCCGTCCGGGTTGAGCAGCGGGAAGTCCACCCGCTCCACGAAGAACGCGACCGGGGAGATGGCGCGCACGTCGAAGCCCCGGATATCGGTGTCGCCGCCCATGAAGAAGCGCTCAAACGGAGGCGCCACCCGCCCCATGTAGCCGCTGATATGCGACGCCTGGACGCGGAACCCCAGCGTGTTGCGCCCATCGCGGTTGGGCTTGAGGCCGCGCATTGGCGTCCAACGTTTGTATTCGACCAGCGGGCGCACGAAGGAAACGTTGCCGCCCAGCCCCGCGACGTCGCCCCCGATAAACAGGCTGCGGCCGCGGTGTGGACGCATCGGGCTGTCGATGGTGTTGATGCTGAAACTGGGCAGCAGCTTACTGGTGACGATCCCCTTCAGCGAATCGGGACCGGAGATGTTGCGGAAATTCAGCTCCTGGAAGTACAGGGCCGAGAACTGGCTGAACACCGTCACCGAGGAAGTATCGAACGAGTACGTCAGCCCCAGGCGCTTGAAAGAGCGGTGCAGCGGATAGCTGCCGGAGACGGTGAACCCGGTCCGGGACTGGCTGAAGTTCTGCAGCGACTGCAGCACGCTTTCCGGGAGGTTCAGCTTCTGGTTGGCCTGGATGGAGGCCTGCTCCGCCTGGTTGAAGTCGTACTTCTGGCTGAAGACGGTGAAGCCGAACTGCAGCGGCCGGTCGAACATGTAGGGTTCGGTGAAGCCGAACATCAGGTTGCGCTGCCGGCTGCCCACGCTGGCGGTCACGCTGAGGGTTTCCCCCAGCCCCAGGAAGTTGTTGGTTTCGTAACTGAGGCCGATGAAGGAACCGGCCAGGCCGCTGACGCCTCCGCTCAGGCCGATGCTGTTCTTTCCCTTCTCCTTCACCTTCAGGGCGATATCCACCGTGCCTTCCTGGTTGTTCTGCTTGACCTCGGAGTCCTGCTCCGGCTTGAGCGGCTCGAAGTAGCCGAGCTGGTTCAGGCGCAGCAGGCTCAGTTCCCACAGCTTGCTGTTGTAAACCTGGCCCTCTTCGATCGCCAACTCGCGGCGGATGACCTTGTCGCGGGTGGTGGTGTTGCCCTTGAACTCGATGCGCCGCACGTAGAAAGGCTTGCCCTCGTCCAGATCGAAGGTGAGGGTGATGAGCCGGTGCTGGTCGTCAATGTCGGTGTTGGGGACGGGCGTGAAATTGATGTAGCCGCCTTCGCCGTACAGATCGCGCAGGCTCTTGATCCCCTTGCGCACCATCTCCACGTTGAAGATGTCGCCGTCCTTCATGGGGATCATCTTGCGCAAAATGGCCGTGTTCGTGATCGCTTTATTGCCGGTAAACTTCACCTCTTTGAGCCGGTAGCGGTCGCCCTCCTCCACCGGGATGGTGAGATCCACCACCTTGCCCCCGCCCTTCTGAAGCAGCGGGATGTGGAAGCCGCCGCCGGTGTCGCGGATCTTGGTTTGCGGATCCTGCACCAGGGCCTTGAAGTAACCCTTCTGCTGGTAGGCGTCGCGCACGCGCTCGGCGTCTTCACTGAGCTTGCCGGCGTTGTAGGTGCGGCTGAACAGGTTCTCCAGGAAGATGGAGTGCGGGATGCCGATGGGCTTCAGGTTCTTCATGGCCGCGCGCAGGGTGCGGCTCTTCAGCTTCTTGTTGCCCTCGAACCGAATGCGCCCCACCTTGACCTTGGGGCCTTCCTTCACCACGAAGGTTACGCTCACCGCCGCCGGCGGAATCGGCCGCACCTCGGTGACGATGGTGGCGAACTGGCGGCCGCGCTCGGCCAGCAGCTCCTTGATCACCACTTCCGCCTTCTTCACCCTGGTGGGATCGTACTGGCTTTCCTGGGTGAGGGAGACCTTGCGCTCCTTGAACCGGTCCAGCACGTCGCTCTGCGACACCGAGTTCAGGCCGACGTATTTGATCTCCCGGATCATCGGCTTTTCCTTGACGTACACGTGGACGATCCACCCCTTGGTGGTCTCCTCGCGCTCGAAGCGAATGTCGTCAAAGTAGCCGGTGTTCCACAGGGAATTGAAGTCGCGCTCCAGCGCCGCCTGGTCGTAGACGTCGCCCGGCTTGGTGAACATGCGGGCGCGGATGGTCTCCGCCGGAATGCGCCGGTTGCCGTGGATCTGGATCTCGGTAATCACATCCTGCTGCGCCGCCGCCGCCGCGGCCAGCAACAGCACGGATACCAGCAGCGTGGCCCACAACCGCAGGCAACGCCACCTCCCGGCCCGGCCCGGGGCCTCAGGGCCGCGGCCTGCGGCATCGGTGGCCGCAGCGGGCGCGACCAGAGGATGGTCCTGGAAAATAAAAATAATCCGACCTCATTGCGAGAAGATGCGGAATCCGGAATTATACAGTGCCAACCCCGGTGCACGGCAAACCTGCCCACGGCACGCCGTCCTGTCTATTAACCGTTTGCCCCGGCAGAAGTCGCGGGGACTAAGGGTTGAAGCTGCTCACCACGTGTGCGCGCCCTTCACTACTCAGCGGGCCCGGTTGAGCGAAAGCGTTTTTGTTCGTCCCCAATTATCAGAACTGTCATCCTGAGCCAGGGCGTCAAAACTGTCATCCTTGAGCGAGGGCGTCAAACTGTCATCCTGAAGCGAGGGCGCACGCCCGAGTCGAAGGATCCCCCGGCTGCTGAAACAACAACTGCGCGTTGCCTTCCTCCCCGATTTCCGGAAACCGAGGACGCGATGTACTTTCCGTTGCACGCAAGTGCCTGGAAGCGTTAGTGGATGTTCAAGGCTGCGGCGATCCTTCGACTCGGGCGTGCGCCCTCGCTCAGGATGACACTACGAACTCGCGAATCGATTGCGCAGTAGCAGGCTTTGAAGCAGCAATTGAAAAACTGACGGCCCTTGAGGATCACGCTCTCAGGCCGGTTCCACCTGCACCAGTACCGAATTAAAGGTGGGCCCGGCGCCCATGTCGGTCAGGCGCTCGGAGGTGAGCACGTTGACGTTGCGCCCCCCGGACAGCTTGGCCCAATGCAGGCTCGCCGCCACCACCCCGGGCTGAGTGGCGCACCCCAGGCGCGCGGTCAGGAAGATTTCCCCGCGCGCATTGAACACGCGCACCCGGTCGCCGTCGCGGATGCCGCGCGCCTCGGCATCGCGTTGACTGATTTCCAGCAGCCCGGGCGTCTCCATTTTTTGCATGGACGGCAGATTCGAGAAGGTGGTGTTCAGGAAGTTGTCGCACTTGCGCGCCAGCATCTCCAGCGGGTAAGCGCGCGCGGCTTCCGTGTGGCGCGATTCGGCCGGCGGAACGAAGGCGGCCACCGGATCGAGCCCCTGCGCCGCCAGTGCTTCGTTGTAAAGCAGCGCCCGGCCTGTTGGTGTGGGGAAGCCGTCAGCGAAGGGCAGGTACGGTGCGTTTGAAAGAACATCCCCACCCTGTCTCGCCAAACCCGGGCGAGACGAGAGTGGGGCAGCCGCAAAAAGCAGGTCCCTCGACTCGGACGCGCGAACACGAACGCCCAAAAGCGGGGCGTTCGTGTTTCTGCGCGCGTCCTCGCTCGGGATGACATTCATTGAATTCAGTGGCAGGTTCAGCCGCACGTGGCCCTCGCGCTCCAGCCGCGCCCGGTCAATGCCGGCCAAATGCGGATGGCCGGAGGCAAGCGCAATGTCGATCATCTCCTCCACCGGCTGGCGGAAGCACGGGTCTTCAAAACCGAAGCGCAGGGCCAGCCCGCGGAACAGCTCCACGTTCGACCGGCAATCGCCCAGCGGCGCGATAGCCTGATCCGACATTTGCAGGTAGTAATGGCCGTACGCGGCCTGCAGGTCCTTGTGCTCGAAAAAAGTAGTGGCGGGCAGGATGATGTCGGCGTAATCGGTGGTGTCGGTGAAGAACTGCTCGTGCACCACGGTGAACAAGCCGGGGCGCAGCAGTCCGGCCACCACCTGGTTGTGATCGGGCGCCACCGCCGCCGGATTCGAGTTGTAGACAAACAGCCCCTGAACAGGCGGGTCGCTCAGCTTGCGCAGCGCCTTGCCCAGCTCCACCATGTTGACCACGCGCGCCGCCCGCGGCTGCAATTCGGCGCCTTGCAGCGAGTCGCGGTCGAGCGCGTAGGCGCCGCTGGTGGTCAGTTGCAGCCCGCCGCCGATTTCCTTCCACGACCCGGTCAGGCAGGGCAGCATGCAGACGGCGCGCACCGCCATGCCGCCGTTGTCCGCGCGCTGCATCCCGTAGTTGAGCCGGATGGCCGCCGGGCGCGTGCCGGCATACTCGCGGGCGAGCCTGCGGATGTCGGCCGCCGCAATGCCGGTCCAGCGCGCCACGCGCCCGGGATCGTACTCCTGCACGCGGGCGCACAGTTGCTCGAAACCGAAAGTGTAGCGCGCCACGTAATCGGCGTCGTACAGCTCCTCGTTGATGATGACGTGCATCATGCCCAGCGCCAGCGCCGCGTCGGTGCCGGGATTGATGGGCAGATGCCAGTCGGCGCAGCGGGCGGTGCGCGTGCGGTAGGGATCGATCACCACCAGCCTGGCGCCCTTGCGCCGCGCTTCCTCGATGAACGGCCAGAGGTGGACGTTGTTGCCGTGGATGTTGGCGCCCCAGGCGACGATGTAGCGCGAGCGCGCGAACTGCTCGGGCTCGGTGCCCAGCTTGGCGCCGTAGACCGAAGTGATGCCGGCGCCGCCCGCGGTGGAGCAGATGGTGCGCTCCAGCCGCGAGGCCCCCAGGCGATGGAAGAAGCGGCGGTCCATGGAAGCGTTGTTCAGCACCGCCAGCGTCCCGCCGTAGGAGTAGGGGAGGATGGCCTCGGCGCCGTGCCGGGCGATGATGTCGCGAAAACGGGCGACGATCTCGTCCAGCGCTTCGTCCCAGGAAATCTGCTGGAAATCGGCCTGGTTGCAGGGCTTCGACCCCTTGCCGGCGACGCGGCGGTAAGGATGCAGGACGCGGTCGGGCGCGTAAACGCGGTCGAGGTACTTGGCCACCTTGGCGCAGAGGAAGCCGCGCGTGACCGGATGCGCCGGGTCGCCCTGTATGCGCACGGCGCGCCCGTCTTGCACGGTGATCAGGATGCCGCAAGCGTCCGGGCAGTCGTGCGGACAGGCGGCGTGGACGACCCTGGTTGCCATAGCCCGACGCGATTATATGTCAGCGTCAGCGGGAAGGACGGTCGCAAATCGGGCATTCCAGGAGCACGACGTCGTCCTCGCGCTCCAGGAGAAAGCTGCCGCAGGTGGGGCAGATGTTCTCGTCGGCAAGCAGGTCGAGCTCGTCGTCCGCCTCGGTGTCGCGATCCAGTTCGCTGACGGCAACGTAGGTAAGAGCGCCTTTGCGGTGGCTGCGCATAGAGCACCCCCGGCTGCTTGCCAATATTGTGCTCCTCGGCAAGCGCCCGTGCGCAGAAATCAGCATGCCGGCAGGCACAAAAGTTTTGTTTTGGGAGCAAAGAAGCCCGGACACCAAAGCCCAAAGCCCAAAGCCTAAAGCCTAGAGCCTAGAGCCTAGAGCCTAGTTCTCCTGCGCCTCGTGCTCTTCCAGGTTGTCGAAGCGGGTGAATTTTCCGGAGAAGGCGAGCTCGATCTTGCCGGTGGGGCCGTTGCGCTGCTTGGCCACGATCAGGTCGGCCTTGCCTTGCAGATCGGGGTCCTGCTGGTCGTACATCTCACCGCGATAGAGAAACGCGACCACGTCGGCGTCCTGCTCGATCGAGTTGTGGACCACAATATCGTTTGCCAGAAAATTGTGGTGGCCGGGTACGGTGAGGTCGAAGACCGGTTCAGTGGTGTCCGGGACAATGCAAGCAACCTCGTCCCAGTACACTTCGCTCTGGGCGAGCCGCCGCAGCTCCTCGCACTGTACCGCTCCCGCCACCCGGGCAGCGCGTTCGCGGCTCAGGTTTTGCCGATAGAGCGTGGTACCGCAGTATGCGGTTTGGATCGCCGCACTTAACTGCCGAGTGGTCACGCGAGCTTTTCGCATCGCGGGCACCACCAAGTTCTTCCATACCACACGCGGAATGACATCCCGGTTCGTGTTGTGGCAGGTTTCAAGCAGTTG
>Ga0315268_10001245_pt1 | contig 29178 bp, 32 predicted proteins | sample C1_top_MG_FD_204535 | JGI IMG/M metagenome (GOLD analysis project Ga0315268, IMG submission 204535) | Sediment microbial communities from Yellowstone Lake, YNP, Wyoming, USA - C1_top | ecosystem: Environmental > Aquatic > Freshwater > Lake > Sediment | place: USA: Wyoming | collected 2017-08-01
TCGACCTGGGCGTGCCGCGCAGCCACCTCTGCGCCATGCAAGGGCCGTTCTCGCAAGATTTCAATATTGCCTTGTGGCGTGATTGGAAAATCGATTGCGTGGTGACCAAAGATTCCGGCGATGCCGGCGGTTATCAGGCCAAAGCGGCGGCAGCCCAAGCGCTGGGCATTTCCTTGCTGGTGATCGAGCGTCCCAAGCTCGCCTATCCGCACCTCACCTCGAGTTTCGATGCCGTGTTGCGGCAATTGCAAGCGTGGGATATCCAGACATGAATTCCTTGATTCCGGTAACCATCGTGACCGGCTTCCTCGGTTCCGGTAAAACTACTTTACTGGGCAGCCTGATTAAACGCCGGCAAACCCGGCGCCTGGCGCTGTTGATCAATGAGTTCGGAGAAGTGTCGATCGACGGCGCGCTGATGCGCGACAGCTTTGACGGCAATGCGCAAATTCGGATTCACGATTTTCCGCACGGCCTGATTGCCTATGGCGATGACGAGCGTTTTATCCCTACCCTGCGCGCCATCGCCGCGCGCCGCGCCCATGTCGATCATGTGTTGATCGAAACCTCGGGCTTGGCCTTGCCCACGGCAGTCATGGAAAGATTGCAATCGCCCGAACTGGCCGCGGATTTTATTCTGGATGCGACGCTGGCTGTGGTGGATACGCCCTTGCTGCTGTCCGATCAATTCGAGCGCGATCAAAATAGTCCGCACGCCGCCGTGGCCGACTCGGTGGCGACGCTGTTCGAACAGCAGCTTGCATACGCCGATGTGGTGGTGTTGAATAAAATCGACGCGCTGGATGAAAACGCTCTGCTGCTGGCCGAAACCCGCGTGCGCGCGCGTGCGCCAAACGTGCGCTTCCTGGAGCTCGCCTACCGCGCGCAACTCGATATCCGGCTCGCTCTCGGCTTGCGGCTGCACCAGGCGACGCTTGCCGCGCACCACCGTTTCACTCCAGTCGCGCCCATGCCCGGTTCCGATGCGCCTCTCGCCAATCACGCGCGCTTGGACGGCCACGCGCATTCCGGTTTGGGCGGCCACAGTCACGGCATAGCGACGCACAAACATTTTCATGAACAGGATCCGGGATGGCTCTCTTTCGTGCTGCGCAGCCAAGCGCCGCAGCAAATAGAAAAATTGAAAGCGGCTTTGATCGAGGCGGCCACAGTGGAACCAATCTTGCGCACCAAGGGCTTTATTCGCAGCGCCGATTCGGCACATGCGATTTTGGTGCAAGGCGTGCGCACGCGCGTGGCGATCAGCGCCGGCGCGGCAAAAAAATCTTCACGGGAATCGGAAGTGGTTTTTATTGGTTACCACCCGAGCCGTAACAAGGTGGCGGCGCTTTTATCCGACTTGACCGGAACTGTGTGGAAATAAAATGAATTTAGAAAAAATAGACGCTTCATGGAGCACACAGAGAAATGCGATAACTAGCGCATAAAGCTTACTCCCCTCTCCCGCTTGCGGGAGAGGGGCTAGGGGAGAGGGTAAATGCTAGACAACGCTAAAGCCCTGCGCAGTAACCAGACCGACGCCGAACAACGGCTGTGGTACCACCTGCGAGCGCATCGCTTCATGGGTTTGAAGTTTAAGCGGCAAAAGCCAATAGGCCGCTACATTGTGGATTTTGTGTGTATGGAGCAGCGGCTGATTATCGAGCTTGACGGCGGTCAACATGCCGAGCAGGTGGCCTATGACCAGCAACGGGATATGTGGTTGCGCGGCCAAGGTTATACGGTACTGCGTTTCTGGAACAACGATGTGATGCAACAGTTGGAGGGAGTGTTGGAACAGATACGCCTTGCCCTCTCCCCCGGCCCCTCTCCCGCAAGCGGGAGAGGGGAGTAAGAAATATGCTATTAGCCAAAAGAGTACACCAATGAAAACCGATGCTGAATCGCATAAGCGCATGACCCAGCGCCACAAGGAAGGCTTCGAGAAAAAGAAGGCCGCCGCGCAAAAAGAAAAAGGCTTGTTGATCGTGTATACCGGCACCGGCAAAGGGAAATCCACTGCCGCATTCGGCATGGGCTTGCGGGTGCTCGGACACGACATGAAGCTGGGTGTGGTGCAATTTATCAAGGGCGCATTACCCAGCGCAGAGCGCAATGTGCTGGGCGGCAATCCCCATTGCGATTTTCATGTGGTCGGCGCCGGTTATACCTGGGATACCCAGGACCGCGCGGCCGATATGGAAACCACGGCCAAGGGCTGGGCGGAAGCGCTCAGAATGATCAGCGATCCTTCCTACAACATGATCATTCTCGACGAACTGAATATCGTGCTCAAGTATCAATACCTGGACTTGGCCGAGGTGTTGGCTGTGTTCAAAAACCGCCGCGAAATGCTGCATATCGTGGTCACCGGCCGCCATGCGCCGCCGGAGTTGATCGCACTGGCCGATCTCGTCAGCGATATTCGCCCGCTTAAACACCCGTATCAGGAGCAGGGCGTCAAAGCGCAAAAAGGCGTGGAGTTTTAATTTGCAAACCCGCCACTGTCCAACGCTATTCATCGGCGCGCCTGGCTCCAATCATGGCAAAACCACCGTGACGGCGGCGCTTGCCCGCTACCACGTGAATCAAGGCCGCAAAGTCAGGGTGTTCAAAACTGGCCCGGATTTTCTCGATCCCATGATACTGGAGCGCGCTTGCGGCCAGCCGGTGTATCAGCTCGATCTCTGGCTGGCGGGTGAAACCGAATGCCGGCGGCTGCTATACGAAGCCGCGCAAGAAGCGGATTTGATTTTGATTGAAGGCGTCATGGGCTTATTCGACGGCGACCCGTGCAGCGCTGATCTTGCCGAAAAATTAGGCGTGCCGGTGCTGGCCGTGATCGATGCAAGAGGGACGGCACAAACGCTGGGCGCAATCGCCTATGGGCTCGCCAACTTGCGCCCCGGGCTGCCGTTCGCCGGTGTGCTGGCCAATGGCGTCGCCAGTGCGCGCCATGCCGAAATGATCATGCAGGGCATCCCGCCGGGTATACGCTATTTCGGCGGGCTGCCGCGCGATAAGCAATTTGTATTTCCGGAGCGGCATCTGGGGCTGGTGCAGGCGCAAGAAATTATCGATCTCGAATCGCGCTTGTCGGCGGCAGCGTCCTCGATTGCCGCCACCGGCCTGGCCGAGTTGCCGCAAGCCGTGGCATTCACGCAACCCGAGCGCGAAACACCGCCGCAATTGCTATCGGGTATCCGCATCGGCATTGCCCGCGATAGCGCGTTTTCATTTATTTACGCAGCCAATCTGGATGTGCTGCGGGCGATGGGCGCCACGCTGGCTTTCTTTTCGCCGCTCGCGGATGCCGTGCTGCCCGACGTCGACAGTATTTATCTCCCGGGCGGTTATCCGGAACTGCATTTGCGATCGCTACAGGATAACCGGGCGATGCAGGCGGCGCTGCAAGCGCACTTCCGCCAGGGCAAACCGATTTACGCCGAGTGCGGAGGCATGTTGTATGTGCTGGAATCGCTCACCGACAAAGCCGGAAATCGCGGCGACATGGTGGGTCTTTTGCCCGGAAACGCCTGCATGCAAACGCGCTTGACGGGCCTGGGCTATCAATCCGCGCCCATGCCGGGCGGCGTGTTGCGCGGCCATACTTTTCACCACTCTCAAATTGAAACGCCGCTTGCGCCCATCGCATTTGGCGAGCGCTTGTACAATACGACAGAAGGAGAAGCGATTTTCCGGTTAGGCCAGTTAACCGCCAGTTACCTCCACTGTTATTTTCCGTCGAATCCCGCCGCCGCCGCGCAATTGTTTCTGCCATGAACCGATTCAGTAACGAAGACATCGCCGCAGTGTATAAGGTCATCGCCGAACGGCGCGATATTCGCCATTTTTTGCCGGATCCCATTGCACCGGAACTGCTGGAACGCCTGCTCAACGCCGCGCATTTTGCCCCCAGCGTGGGCTTCATGCAGCCTTGGCGATTCATCCGCATTACCGATCAAAGTCTGCGCATCAATATCCACCGTTTGGTTGAAGAAGAGCGGATCAACACCGCGCATGCCATGCACGAGCGCGAAGACGAATTCATGCGGCTGAAAGTGGAAGGCGTGCGCGAGTGCGGCGAACTGCTGGTGGTGGCCTTGATGGATAGACGCGAGGAGCATGTGTTCGGACGCCGCACCCTGCCGGAAATGGATCTCGCCTCGGTGGCATGCGCGATTCAAAACCTATGGCTGGCGGCCCGCGCCGAAGGCATCGGCATGGGCTGGGTTTCGCTCTTCGACCCGGCGCAGCTCGGTCTTTTGCTGAACATGCCTGCGGGCGCCAAGCCGATTGCGATACTGTGCCTGGGCCATGTGGAAGCGTTTTATCCCAAGCCCATGCTGGAGCTTGAAGGCTGGGCCGCGCGGCAGAGACTGCAAGACTTGGTTTATGAAAATACTTGGCGCGATAATGCCGATACGGGTAAAAAATCCGAGTCAGGCAATGAATAATATTCGTAGCTTTAATCAAGCGGTAAAGCATTGCCAAATCACAGGCCGTCTTTTTATTTCAAGGAGCATCGTATGCGGACACATTTAACGCGCTGGAGCATGGCGCTGATCATCACGGTTTTCAGCGGCATCGCCCATGCGCATCCGGGGCATGGCGGTGGCTACATGGCGGGTATCGCCCATCCGTTTACGGGCCTCGATCATTTGCTCGCCATGCTTGCCGTTGGGATATGGGCCGCCCAGTTGGGCGGACGCGCTCGGTGGCTGGTGCCCGGCAGTTTTGTGTTGCTCATGGCGGTGGCGGGGAGCGCGGGCATGGCAGGCATCGGCGCCTTGCCCATGGTCGAAAGCGGTATCGCGACTTCGGTGTTGCTGTTGGGCTTGCTGATTGCTTTTTCGGTTAAGCTGCCCACCGTGCTCGGCGCAGGCATCGTCGGCTTGTTCGCCGTTTTTCATGGGTATGCGCATGGCGCGGAAATGCCCATGCTGAGCGCGCCTTGGCAGTATGGAGCCGGCTTTGTGTTGTCCACCGCGGTATTGCATGGCCTGGGTCTGCTACTCGGGCAGGGTCTGAATAAACAGGCCATCGGGCTGCGCGCCGTAGGCGCAATTATCGCCGCGAGCGGCGCTTGGATGATGCTGGCGATTTAGCGGCTGCGGGGGTTTTGGGGGTGACGGCGGTGGCGGTGTTGCTGGTGACCTATGTGCCGTACGCTGATGATGCTTGACGTGGTGTCTCGAAATGTTTAGACTTATGTTTATACATTTCATTTTCAGGAGTGCGCCATGACCGAAGCTGTTCTCGATATCAAACAGTGGGGCAATAATTTAGGTGTGCGCTTGCCCGCGGCGGTCGCCCGTGCGGCGCATCTGCATGTCGACCAGCGGGTTTGTGTCTCGGTGGAAGAGGGGCGGGTGGTCATCAGGCCGGTCGCCGATGCCCCGCTCAGCCTGGAGCAACGGCTGGCGCGCTTTGATCCGGCGCGGCACGGTGGTGAAGTCATGGCAAGCCATGCTATCGGGGCCGAGCGTTGGTAGCCACAAAACAGACAGCACCAGGAAAACGCAAACATTGGGTGCCGGATCGCCAGGACGTCATCTGGATCGACTGCAACCCCCAAGTTGGGCAGGAAATGCGGGACGTGCATCCCTTTTTGGTGCTCTCGCCGCGTATCTTCAACGCGAAAACCTCGCTGGTCATCGGACTGCCGATGACCACGGCGGAGTACAACGCCGACAACCCTTTCGCCGTGGCAGCCGGGCAGGCCAAGGGGCGCAAGGCGGGGCAGACCAGTTATGTGCTCTGCCACCAGCCCAAATCCTTCGACTGGCGCCTGCGCGGCGCCAAGGCTCACCCGCTCGGGGCGTTGTCCGATGCCCTGTTCGCCCAGGTGTGCGAACGCTTGAATCAGATTATTCGGTTAGCGTAGCCGCCTGGTACAGTGCGCTGCGCTTATAGCACCCCTGAAATGCCACCACCTCATGCGACGTGTGTATAATCGAACCACACTCTATGGGACGACCGCCATGAGCTATTCAGACCGCATCACCATCGAACCCGACAAGCGCGGCGGCAAGCCATGCATCCGCTCCATGCGCATCACCGTGTACGACGTGCTGGGCTGGCTCGCGTCCGGCATGAGCGAGGAACAAATCCTCGATGACTACCCCGAGTTGGAGCGGGAAGACATCCGCGCTTGCCTCGAATTCGCCGCCGATCGCGAACATCGCCTGCTGCCCATTCGCGCCGCTTGAAACTCCTGCTCGACCAGAATCTTTCCTACAAACTCATCGCCAGTTTGGAGCGCCCTTTCCCCGGCACAACCCAGGCGCGCCTCCTCGGCATGGCTCAGGCCACCGACACCGCTATCTGGCAATACGCGGCTGACAACGGTTTCACCATCGTCACCAAGGATTCGGATTTCTACGAACGCGGTCTGATTCACGGCTTTCCGCCGAAAGTCATTTGGCTGCAATGCGGCAACACCTCTACCGAATTCGTCGCAAATTTATTGGTTGCCCATCAGGCAGTCATTAAGACCTTCATCCAAGACGCGGAAAGCGCTTGCCTCGAACTTTACTAGCTTGGAGTGGTGATGTATTTCCTCTGCAATAATACAATTATGCAAGCCTGACACCGCCACAAATTACCGGTGCATGGGCTGGTTAGAGTTGCAGCGCATCCAATTCGCTCCGTAGCTCTTCGATGGCCTCATTTGAGAACACGTTGACTGCGGCTATCCCCATAATAACCACGGGATTCGTGAGCCACTTCGCAAAGAACTCGCGGAACCCAGTTTGCTCAACCAAACCCTTCTCGATGAGGAACGCTCGCAATTTATTCAGTTCCACCGGGAGATCGTTAACGATGCTGACGTAAAGTACTTGCCGCTTTAGCGCGTTGAACTGCTCGATGACCGAGCGTCTCGTAGAATCCGAGTCAAGGAGGTCATCGAGACGCTTGTTATCGTCGGCGAGTTGTTTGACCAATGCTTCAGTGTGATGCCGAAGTTGTTCCAATTCAACCGGACCCAGATTCTGCTTGGTACCAAGCAAGGCTTGATGGCGGTGTCTGATGGCGGTGTCAGGCTTTGGTTGTTGAGGCTTGATGGCGGTGTCTGTGGCGGTGTCAGGCTTTGTGGCGGTGTCAGTGTGGCGGTGTCAGGCTTTTGGCGGTGTCAGGCTTTGGTTGTTGTGGCGGTGTCAGGCTTTGGTTGTTGTGTTATTCCTTAGCCGCCATCATCCGCAGCGCTTCAGAAACGCCGACGATCCTGACGCCCTGATATTCGGCCACCGAGAGCAGTAGCCGATCCCCGGTCACGAGCAAATCAGCCTTGGCCGCGATCTTCTTCTCGAATTTGCGCCGGCTCAGGATATCGGTCAACTCCGCCAGTAGCGGCGTGCTGGTGTAAAGCTCGACCCGCCTCTCGCGCCGCGCCTGCAACAGTAGCTTCGGGCTGCCGCCCCATAACATGCTCGATGCAACCACGTTGGTATCCAGCACCAGCCATCAACCGGAAGCCTTGGCGCGCCGCTCCGCGCGCATGGCGCGAATCTCCTCGGCCACCTCCTTCGGCGACATCGCGGGCGGTTCAACCTGCGCCATCCGATCCATTACCACAAAAAATTCATCCATGCGCTGCGCCTGTAATTGCGCGCGCAATAGTTTCTCCATGGCTGCCTGCGACAGCAGACCGGCACGCTGCGCTTCCTGTGCTAATTGATCTGGCAAAGTGGTTTGGACGGTGGTCATGACGATTCTCCTTTAGCGGCTGGCTGCTTGAGGCAATGCGGATTCTAGCACCTGAATCACAAACCGTTTTGCTGGGGTTCCGGCAAAAGAACGAAATCTCCCTGGAGCGCCTGGCCGAGTCGCAGGGCATCGAGTTGAAGCAAGATACAAGAGGTGACCCCCACTGTGTGACCCCCACTGTGATGATCCCACCATGACCCCGTCACACCGCCACACCGCCAGCCTCCCGGGGGATATTGGCCGGGGCGGTGCGCCGGGGGGTGGCGGCTAGGCGGTGCGCCTGGCGGTAGCCCCCCAGAGGTGGGGGCGGCTACTAAAGCACGGCTAACGAATGGCATGGCGCCAGCGGCAAGGACGGTGCTATGGAGGATATCTATCTTGACGTTTTCCCTCCAACAGGCAAAAATCTCCCACGCCATCAGCATCCAGGAACACGGTGTGAATCCGTGGCGGGCCCGCCGCTGTAATCGGGGACGGATGCCGCAAGGCCATGGGTAAAGAGCAACCATGGACCAGCCACTGCCGGATTAACCCGGCGGGAAGGCGCGGCGATACCGGACGATCCGAGAGCCAGAAGACCTGCTGACGTCGAATTGAAGCCTACGGCAAGGGTTTCGCCGCTACGCATGGCAGCGGCGTGGCGAATCCCTTTTTCTTTTCCGGACCCGAAAGGAACATTCACATGTCTACCCCAATTCAGCCACAAAACCAAACCCCCATTAAAACCTCCACCGCGCAGCCTGCGCAACAGCCCACTGTGATTGCCGTGCGCAAGCGCTGCGATGCCAATGGTGTCGGTCTGTCGCACTTCATCCTGATGGACCGGAAGCCGGCTAAATGAGCGGCTGTTTTCCGCCTAGCCTGGCGGTGACGCCGTCGTCGGGTCGTTATTCAAACACCGGCACCGGCCCGGCGCTGCTACCGATCGACATAGGTCACGCCAATTACATGGCGCTAACCGATCCGGCCACGGCTTTCTGGGCGCTGGTCCGCAAGGATCGTCTGGCCGAGGCGTTAACCGGCGGCCCGCTGCTTGATTCCTACCGCGAGCGCTCGGCCGATTTTGCGCGCGAACTGCACGGGTTGCGCTTCGAGCTAAAGCCCTCGGCTGTCTATGTGAATCCGACCGAACGCTGCAACCTCAACTGCACCTACTGCTATATCCCCGAGGACATGCGGCGCAGCGGCGAGCACATGGCGGCGGATCGGCTGATCGAGGCACTTGACCGGCTCAAGGCCTATTTTGCCACGACCATGCCGGCCGGGCGCAAGCCGCACATCATCTTCCACGGCGCTGAGCCACTAATGAACCGGGATGCGGTATTCGCCGCTATTGATGCCTTCGGCGACGACTATGTGTTCGGCATGCAGACCAATGCCACCATGCTCGACGAGGAGGCAATTCACTTCCTCACCGGGCACCATGTCAGCATCGGTCTGTCGCTCGACGGGCCATTGGCCGAAATCACCAACGCGACGCGGCACACCTGGGCCGGCAAGAGCATCCATGACAAAGTGCTGATGGCGATGGAACGCCTGCGCGGCTACGATGCGTGGAGCGTGATCGCCACCTGTACGGCGAAGAATCTCGACCAACTGGTAGCGCTAGTCAATCTGTTCCATGCCCGCGGCGTGCCGACCTGCATGCTCAACGCCGTGCGCTGCACGTTGCCGCGAGCGCGCACGGTGCGGCCGGAAGATGACGCGTTGGCGACCCACTTCATCGCCGCCGTCGAACGCAGCCACGAACTTTACCGTGAGACCGGGCGCAAATTGGTGGTCGCCAACTTCGCCAACATTCTGCTGGCGATCATGGCACCGACGGCGCGTCGGCTGATGTGTGACATTTCACCTTGCGGCGGCGGCCGCGCCTTCTTCGCTTTGGCGCCGGACGGTGGCCTGTTCCCGTGCAGCGAGTTCATCGGGCTGGACGCCTTCAACGGCGGCAACTTGTTCCAAGACTCAATCGAGAGCGCGCTGGCAAGCGCGAACTTCGCAAAGGTGATTGGGCGCGATGTCGATTGCTTTGCCCCATGTTCCGGCTGTGCCATCCGTCACTTTTGCGGAGCGCCATGCCCGGCCGAAGCGCACGAAATGAACGGGGGTATGGATCGGGTCGGCGCCTTCTGCGGCTTCTACGAGGAGCAGGTGCGCTATGCGCTGCGGCTGATTGCTGACGGAAAGGCCGACGATTTCCTCTGGGACGGCTGGGACGAAGGTGTCGAAACCACCTTCGACATGACGGTTGCCGGCCCATTCTAAAACCGGGGCTTGCATAATTGTATTTCCCCAACGGCACGCATCTCAGTGCGCCACAATCGTCGCAGTAATGCCCTTTGCTTTCATCTTCGCCAACGCAGCTTCGGCTTCTGCCTTGGTTTTGAAGGCGGGCAGTTGTACCCGCGTTTCGGTGTGGACTGCAATGCCGGCTTGCTTCAGGCGTTGCACCAGTCGTTGGGCATTTTGTGGATTAGTGAACACGCCGAACTGCACTACATAGCCGGATGGCGCGGGAACGGGTTTGGGTAGCGCGGCGGGTAGTCGCGGCGCGGGTTGGGCTGAGGCGGGCGCACTATCGGCCATCGCTGGGCTGGGCGGCAGCGATGGCTTGGCAGCCACGATTGGGGGTGGCGGGGGCGGTACCACGGGTTGCGCAGTGGCGGACGGCGTTTCGGCCGGGAGCGGTTCGGCCAGGGCTTGTACCGGCTCGACCGGCGTTGGTTTAGTGATGACTTTGGCCGGTTTGTGGTAGCTCAGATAAGTGAGGATGCCGACCGCCAACAGAACGAGACCGGCCGCGACGATGAGGCGCCGGATGGCGCGCTGTTTGATCTCGTTATTCTCCGGCACCGGCTCGGCCATGCTGCCCCCTTAGAGATTGAATTTTCCGGCGATAGTAGCATTTTCCCCTAGGTGCCAACAGGCCATGACAGGCGCTCGCCGCGATGAAATCTTGCTTATCCCGTTTATTTCCGAGTGCTAACAAGGTATGATGATAACTTTATGTTTATTCTGAACTTATGAAAGAGGGAGTGGAGGAAATGGCTGTGGAACGCACCTTGTCCATCATCAAACCGGACGCCGTGGGCAAGAATGTCATCGGTAAGATTTATTCGCGCTTCGAGACCAATGGCCTGAAGGTGATTGCCGCCAAAATGAAGTGGTTGTCGCGGGCCGATGCCGAAGGTTTTTACGCGGTGCATAAGGGCCGGCCGTTTTTCAACGATCTGGTGGCCTTCATGAGTTCCGGTCCGGTGATGATCCAGGCGCTGGAAGGCGAAAACGCGATTGCCAAGAACCGCGATTTGATGGGAGCGACCGACCCGAAAAAAGCCGAAGCCGGAACCATACGCGCCGACTTTGCTCAGAGCATAGACGCCAACGCGGTGCACGGCTCCGACGGCCCGGACACGGCGGCCGTCGAGATCGCGTATTTTTTCCCCGAGATGGAAGTGTATTCCGGCCGCTAATGATCAATCTGCTCGACTTCGACCTTGCTGGTCTGACCCATTATTTCGCCGAGATCGGCGAGAAGCCGTTTCGCGCCAAGCAAGTGCTGCGCTGGATGCATCAGATGGGCGCTGACGATTTCGGGCAGATGAGCGATTTGGCGAAGTCGCTGCGGGAAAAGCTCACGCAACAAGCGCTGATTAGCGTGCCGCAAGTGCGCTCGGAACATCGTTCCACGGATGGCACGGTCAAGTGGCTGATCGACACCGGCGCCGGCAACGCGGTGGAAACGGTGTTTATTCCCGAGGACGATCGCGGCACCTTGTGTATTTCTTCGCAAGTCGGCTGCGCACTGGCGTGCACTTTCTGTTCTACCGGCCGCCAGGGCTTCAACCGCAATCTGTCGGTATCCGAAATCATCGGCCAACTGTGGGTGGCGAATCGCGCGCTGGGTGGTACCCCCTCTCCTAACTCTCCCCCGCTAGCGGGAGAGAAGGACTCAGGCTCGCTTCGCGAGAAACTTGTTAAAGGCGAGCGCATTATCAGCAATGTGGTGATGATGGGCATGGGTGAGCCGCTCACTAATTTCGATAATGTGGTGACGGCGCTCAACATCATGCTCGACGATCATGCGTATGGTTTGTCGCGGCGGCGCGTGACGGTGAGCACGTCGGGCGTGGTGCCGGCAATGGATAGGCTGCGCGAGGCGTGCCCGGTGGCGCTGGCGGTGTCGCTGCACGCACCGAATGATGCGCTGCGCGATGTGCTGGTGCCGATCAACCGGAAATATCCGCTGGCCGAATTGATGGCGGCGTGCCAGCGCTATCTCACGGCGGCGCCGCGCGATTTCATCACCTTCGAATATGTCATGCTGGCGGGCGTGAACGACAGCACGAGCCACGCCAAGCAATTGATTGCGCTGACGCGCGACGTGCCGTGCAAATTCAATTTAATTCCGTTCAATCCGTTTCCGGATTCCGGTTATGTCCGTTCTACGTCCGAAGCGATCCGGCGCTTCCGAGCGGTGTTGCAGGATGCAGGCGATATCGTCACCACGCGCAAGACGCGCGGTGACGACATCGATGCCGCTTGCGGCCAACTCGCGGGCAAGGTGCAGGATAAAACCAAGCGTACCCAGCGTAACGTGGAGGTAGTGGAATGAATTGGCGAATAATGGTTTTGAGCGTGTGCTTAGGTCTATCTGCTTGTGCCGTTTCGGCCTCGCCGTCGGGCCCAACGCCCAGCGTGCCGGGTTTGCCGCCGGGTTATGTACCCACCACGGAAGAAGAGCGCGTCGCGTATGACCGGGCGAAGGTGCATACCGAGTTGGGATCGCAGTATTACGGCGTGGGGCAGATCGGCGTGGCTTTGGATGAACTCAACACCGCGCTGTCCGCGGAACCGCGCTACGTGCCCGCCAATTACATGCTCGGCTTGGTGTACATGGAATTGAAGGAAGATGCGAAGGCCGAACGTTATTTTAAGCGTGCGCTGGAGTTGGATAATAATAACTCGGAAGCGCACAATAATTACGGCTGGTTCTTGTGCCAGCGCGGGCACATCGACGAATCCATCAAGCAATTCATGGATGCCCTGAAAAATCCTTTATACGAAACGCCGGACAAGCCTTATGTCAATGCCGGTATTTGTTCGCTCAAGCGCAATGACGACAAGGGTGCCGAGGAGTTTTTCTTGAAGGCACTCAAGCTTAGCCCGAGCCAGCCGCAGGCGCTCCTGGGATTGGCGAATATCTACTATCGGGCGAAAGATTTTCCCGCCGCGCGCGCGGAAATTCTGGTTTTCATGCGGGGGCAAAATCCGACGCCGGAAGCGCTCTGGCTAGGGGTGCGCATCGAACATCAATTGGGCAGCGATAAAAATGCCGAGGCGAGTTATGCGCAAATACTGCGTCAGCGCTTTCCCTTATCCAAGGAGGCACAGGCGCTGGCCGCCGGCCGCTACGAATGAACGAAGCCCAGCCGCCTGAAACGCCAGCCGAGCTGCCGTATCCGGAGGCAGCGCAGCCTACGCTGGGCGAATTGTTAGTCGCGGCGCGCGAGCGTTGGAACTTGAGCGCCGCCGATGTGGCGCGGCAACTGCGGCTGGGCTTACGCCAAGTCGAGAATTTGGAAGCCAACCGCTTCGAGACGCTGCCGGGGAATACCTTCGTGCGCGGCTTTATCCGCAACTACGCCAAAGTCGTGCAGCTTGATGCGGCGGTTTTCCTCGATGCTTACGAGCGTTGCCGTCCGCAATTGCCGCCGCGGGAGATTGTGGCAACAGCGGAGCACATCGAGTTTACCCGCCGGCCCACACCACAGTGGGTGTGGTATGCGGCGGCCGTGGTGGCGCTGGCGGTGACGTTGCCGCTGCTTATATATTTCGCATTACATGATGAAAGTACGCTCTCTAAACCGCGTGCGCCGGTGGGTGCGGCGGGAATGCCCAACCAGGCGCAAGCATTGCTCGCTCTGCCTGCACCGCAAATCGTGCCGCAGGGTACCGGGCCGAATCCGGCCTCCAGTGTGGTGGCGAACGCGGCGCCAGGCGTGCAAAGTATGCCGATGCCGTCGTCGGCGCTTGGGGTGATGCCACTCGCCGTGGCCGGCGCTGCTGCATTGAGCCTGCATTTCAATGGCGATGCCTGGGTCGAGATCCGCAACCAATCCGGCAAGAAGCTTTTCTCGCAATTGAACCGCGCGGGCAGCGAACAAGTGGTGCGGGGCACGCCGCCCTTCGCGCTGGTGGTAGGCAATGCGGCGCAAGTCAGAATTACCTATAATGGCAAGCCCGTTGACCTTGCGCCGTATATCCGGGTCAACGTCGCGCGTCTCACACTGGAGTAGGCATGTTGCACACCCATCACATTCCCCGCCGCAAGAGCCGTCAAATTAGGGTCGGCCCGGTGGCTATCGGCGGCGATGCGCCGATCTCGGTGCAGACCATGACCAATACCGAAACCACCGACGTCGATGCCACCGTGGCGCAAATCGAGCGCGCGGTGAAAGTGGGCGCCGATATCGTGCGCGTCTCGATCCCAAGCATGGAAGCGGCGGAAGCCTTCGGCGCCATCAGAAAACGCTCGCCGGTGCCGCTCATCACCGATATTCATTTCGACTATAAAATCGCGCTGCGCGTGGCGGAACTCGGCGCCGATTGCCTGCGCATCAACCCCGGCAATATCGGGCGCGAGGACCGGGTGCGGGCGGTGGTGCAATCGGCCAAGGATCACGGCATCCCGATTCGCATCGGCGTCAACGCCGGATCGCTGGAAAAAGATTTACAGAAAAAATACGGCGAGCCCACGCCGGAGGCGCTGGTGGAATCCGCCTTGCGCCATGTGGAAATTCTCGACCGGCTCAACTTTCCCGATTTCAAAGTGAGCGTGAAGGCCTCCGACGTGTTCATGGCTGTGGAGGCGTATCGCTTGCTGGCGCAGAAAATCGAGCAGCCCTTGCATCTCGGCATCACCGAAGCGGGCGGCTTTCGCTCCGGCGCGGTGAAATCCTCCATCGGCCTGGGCCTATTGCTCGCCGAAGGCATCGGCGACACCATCCGCATTTCGCTTGCCGCCGATCCGGTGGAAGAAGTGCGCGTCGGCTTCGATATTTTGAAGAGTCTGCATTTGCGCAATAAGGGCGTGAATATCATCGCCTGCCCCTCGTGTTCGCGTCAGGAATTCGATGTGATTCGGACGGTGAATTTATTGGAAGCCCGGCTGGAAGATATCCTGGAGCCGCTCGATCTGGCGATCATCGGTTGCGTGGTGAATGGCCCCGGCGAAGCGCGCGAAGCAAATATTGGACTCGCCGGCGGGAAACCGAATCTGCTGTATGTGGACGGCAAGCCGAGCCACAAAGTGAGCGAAGCCGAATTGGTGGACGAACTGGAGCGCCAAGTGCGCGCCAAGATCGCGGCGGCGAAAGCCAATGCTGCTGCCATCACGATCCCGATCAAGGCGGTTGTCTAGTGTACTGTTTCACTCTAAACGGTACTTTCAGAGTTCCCCAAAAGCGCCAGGACAAGGCGTGGCGCGCAGGCAATGGCCATTCCCTTGCCAAGCGCCGCAACGCAGTCATGGCGTTTTTGGGGGACTCCCTTCGGGCGAGCCCCTGAGCGGCCATCCGCCGCGTTGCGCTTTCTTGAAATAGAGTGGCTATTCCTGCGAAAGCGCGTCTTGCGGCTGACTGCTCAGGGGCTCGCTGAAAGTACCGTTTAGAATGAAACAGTACACTAGTTCTCTTAAACCTTAACGAAGGCACGGCCTGCGCCGTGCGCAGTATCCATGAGCAAAACCCTACAAGCTATCCGTGGGATGAACGACATCCTGCCGGATGCCGCTCCCCTGTGGCAGCATTTCGAGCAGATCGTGCGCGATTGGCTGCGCGCCTATGGCTATCGCGAAATCCGCATGCCGATCGTGGAGCAGACCGGGCTGTTTAAGCGCGCCATCGGCGAAGTGACCGACATCGTCGAGAAGGAAATGTACACCTGGAGCGATGCGTTGAATAACGAGAGCCTCACGCTGCGCCCGGAAGGCACCGCCTCCTGCGTGCGCGCGGTGCTGGAGCATAATTTATTGTTCGGCAGTCCGCAGCGTTTGTTTTATACCGGCCCGATGTTCCGCCACGAGCGGCCGCAAAAGGGGCGCTACCGCCAGTTTCACCAAGTCGGCGTCGAATCCTTGGGCTATGCCGGGCCGGACATGGATGCCGAGCATATCGTGATGAGCGCGCGGCTATGGAAACAACTGGGACTTTCCGGCATCGAACTGCAGATCAATACCCTCGGCACGAGCGCGGATCGTGCGCGGCACCGTGCGCGCTTGATTCATTATTTGGAGCGTCAGCAGGATCAACTCGACGAAGAGGCCAAGCGCCGGCTGCATACCAATCCGCTGCGTATTCTCGACAGCAAACATCCCGCGCTGCAAGCCTTGATCGCGCAAGCCCCCAAGTTGCTCGACGATTTGGACGAGGTGTCGCTGAAACATTTCGAGGAATTGCAGGGGCTACTGCGCGCGGCGGGGATTGCCTATAGTATCAACCCGCGCCTGGTGCGCGGGCTGGACTATTACAACTTCACCGTGTTCGAATGGGTGACCGATCGGCTTGGCAGCCAGGGTACGGTCTGTGCCGGTGGGCGCTACGACGGCTTGGTGGAACAATTGGGCGGCAAGCCCGCGCCGGCCTGCGGTTTCGCCATGGGCGTGGAGCGCCTGCTGGCGTTGATGGAAGCGCAGGGAAATGTCCCCGCGCCCGCGGTGCCCGATATTTATCTCGCGCACTTCGGCGCGCAGGCACAAACTTATGCGCTCTCGGCCGCGGAGCAGTTGCGCGATGCCGGGCTGCGCGTGCTGTTGCATTGTGGCGGCGGCAATTTTAAGGCGCAAATGAAAAAAGCCGATGCCAGCGGCGCGCGTTTCGCGGTCATTATCGGCGACGATGAAGTAAGTGAAGGCAGGGTGAGTTTGAAATCGCTGCGCGCGCAGGCCGAGCAAGTCATGGTGACGATCGCGGAAGCCGTGTCCTTGGCGCGTAATTAAGATACTGGAGAACGAAATGGCATTGGATCTGGAAGAACAGGAACAAATCGACGCGCTGAAGATATGGTGGAAGGACCACGGCAACAAAGTCATGATTGGGCTGACGGTATTCGTGCTGGCGATCGCCGGGTTCCGCGTGTGGAGCGGGTATCAAGCGAAGCAGACGAGCGCGGCCGCGACCTTATTCGACGTGCTGCGCCAAGAGCTGGCGACCAATGACGTGAAAAAGATTCGCGATGTGGGCGGGCAACTCATCGACCAGTATCCACGTACCATCTACGCCACCGATGCCGCGATGATATTGGCGAAAGCGAATTTCGAATCGGGCGACGCCAAGAGCGCCAAAGCCCAGTATCAATGGGTAATCGAACACGCGAAACAAGGCCAATCCAAAGATTTGGCGCGGTTGCGGCTCGCGGTGGTGCTGCTGGACGAGAAAGATTTCGCGGCGGCGCAGAAGCAACTGGAAGGCGCGCATGATGCCGCTTTCGACCCGCTGTTCAATGATCTCAAAGGCGATGTGTACTCGCAGCAGGGCAAAGCGCGGGAGGCGCGCGCGGCGTATCAAGCGGCAATGGAAACATTGCCGCAAGGCAGCCCCTTTAAGCACTATGTCCAGCTCAAGCTCGATGCCTTGGGAGAACTGGGATGAGGCGCACGCTATTCGCACTGATCTTGATCGCGGAACTCGCCGGCTGCCAAACCGTCAGCGGCTGGTGGGGTGATTGGTTCGGCAGCAGCGACAAAACACCGCCCGCGCCGCTGGTGGCGTTCAAGCCCAGCCTCGAAGTGACGCTGCGCGCGCGTGCCGATATCGGCGGCGCGGGGGGCAGCGTGTTCACGCCCGCGCTTACCAAAGAAGGGCTGTTTGCCGCCGGCTACGACGGCAAGATCGCGCGTTTCGATGCCGATACGCTCAAGGAAATATGGCGCGTGAAGACGGACAAAAAACTCTCCGGCGGCGTCGGTGCCGGAGACGGCTTGGTGGTGGTCGGCACACCCAAAGGCGAAGTGCTGGCGTACGACATGAACGGCAAAACGCGCTGGCAAGCGCAAGTGACGAGCGAGGTCTTGAGCGCGCCGCGGGTCGCGGGTGGCTTGGTGCTGGTGCGCTCGGGAGACGGCCGCATTTTCGCGCTCGATGCCAAGGATGGGAAGCGCAAGTGGCTATATCAGCGCGCCGTGCCGTCCCTGACGGTGCGCAGCTTCGGCGGCGTGATGGTGGACCAGAGCGGGGTATTCGCCGGCTTCGGCGGCGGCAAGCTGGTGGCGCTGGATTTGGAGAACGGCAACGTCGGCTGGGAGGCGCCGGTTGCGCTGCCGCATGGCGTTTCGGAATTGGAGCGCATTGCCGATATCACCAGCAACCCGGTGGCCGATGGGCGCACGGTGTGCGCGGTGGCATTTCAAGGCCGGGTCGCGTGCTTCGAGATGCGCACCGGCAATTTGATTTGGGCGCGCGATATGTCGAGTGTCGCGGGCATGGCGATGGATGCGCGCAATGTGTATGTGTCGGATGTGAATGGCACGGTGTATGCGTTGGATAAAACTACCGGCGGCTCTTTCTGGAAACAAGACAAGCTGGCGCATCGCCAGCTTTCCGCGCCGCTGGTTTACCGCGGCTATGTGGTGGTGGGGGATATGCAAGGCTATGTGCATTTCCTGTCGCGCGAAGATGGCGCGTTCGCCGCGCGCATCGCGACCGATGGTAGCCCGATTCGGGCGCGGCCCGTGGCTTTGACGGACGGTGTTCTGGTGCAGACCAAAAAGGGTGGATTATTCGTGTTGGGATTGCATTAATCCCCATGAAAACCACCATCGTGATTGTCGGCCGGCCTAATGTCGGCAAATCCACGCTCTTCAATCGCCTCACCAAAACACGCGATGCGCTGGTGGCCGATCTGCCCGGCCTGACGCGCGATCGGCACTACGGCCACGGCGTGGTCGGCGCCAAACCCTATCTGGTGGTGGATACCGGCGGTTTCGAGCCGGTGGCGAAAGACGGTATTTTGCATGAAATGGCGCGCCAAACCTTACTCGCCATCGACGAGGCGGACGCTATTCTGTATTTGGTGGATGCGCGCCAAGGCCTCACCGCGCAGGATAAAAATATCGCCGACACTTTGCGTAAATCCGGCCGCCCCCTGTGGCTGGTGGTGAACAAGGCCGAAGGCATGCGGCGCGAGGTGGTGGCGGCGGAGTTCTTCGAATTGGGCTTGGGCGATCCGCTTCCCATTTCGTCCAGCCATGGCGAGGGCGTGCGCGAGTTGATGGAACTGGTGCTCGAAGCTTTCCCCGAGGACGCGCCTGCCGCAGCGGATCCGAAACATCCCAAGATCGCCATCGTCGGCCGGCCCAATGTCGGCAAGAGCACGCTGCTCAATAGCCTGATGGGCGAGGAGCGCGTGATTGCCTTCGATCAGCCCGGCACCACGCGCGACAGCATCTACGTCGAATTCGAGCGCGACGGCAAAGCCTACACTTTGATCGACACCGCCGGTGTGCGGCGGCGCGGCAAGGTGTTCGAATCGGTCGAGAAATTTTCCGTGATCAAGACGCTGCAAGCGATCGAAGACGCCAATGTGGCGGTGCTGGTGGTCGATGCGCAGCAAGACATCTCCGAGCAAGACGCGCACATCGCGGGCTTTATTCTCGAAGCCGGACGTGCGCTGGTGGTCGCGGTGAATAAATGGGACGGGCTCGACCCCTATGCGCGCGAACGGGTAAAAGCCGATATCCTGCACAAATTGAATTTTCTGGGTTTCGCCAAGTTTCATTACATCTCGGCTTTGAACCACACCGGTTTGCCGCCGCTCTTGAAATCGGTGGATGCCGCGTATAAAGCCGCGATGGTGAAAATGCCGACCCCGCGCTTGACACGCATTCTGCAAGAAGCGGTGACGGCGCATCAGCCCCCCAAAAATGGCCCGTTCCGCCCCAAGCCGCGTTTCGCGCACCAGGGCGGCAGCAATCCGCCGATTATCGTGGTGCATGGCGCCAGCGTGTCGGCGATCGCCGATTCCTACCGGCGTTATTTGGAAAATGTCTTCCGCACTGCTTTCAAGCTCGAAGGCACCCCCTTGCGAGTGCAATTCAAGCAAGGGGCGAATCCCTTCGAAGGCCGCAAGCCGGCCACGCCTACCGTAGGCGATGAAAATAGACGGCGGCGCGAAAAGCGCATTTCAAAACGAAAGTACGGCTAATTTTTGCGGGTGCAGCGCAAATACGCGCGAAAATGCATCGCCGTGTTAAGGCAGTATTGGGCGAATCTAGCTAAATTTCCGGTTTTTTTGGCCGATATCAAGGGATAAATGTGTAATGTGTCCCTATGACCCCTACTCCCGGCGCGGGCCGTTTACCTAGCAGTCCCTCACTGATCCAACTTGGCCGCCGCGGCTTGTGGGCGTTTGGGTTGTCGGCGCTGGTATTGGTGGCGGCGTGGCTGTGGCTGTCATGGAATAATGTGCGCCAGGCGCAGTTGCAGCGCATGACCATCGTGGTTTCCCTGGCCGCGGATCAAGCGCAAAGTTATCTCGATACGATAGGCGGCCATTTGGATGCGCTCGCCACGCTGCTGAGGCAGAAGGATGCGCTGCAACACCCACGGATTGCCGATGCCTTGCTCGCGGATTTCAAGGAAAAACATCCCGATTTGGGCGGGGTAACGATTATTTTACCTTCCGGCCAGATAGTGAATTCAACCGCGCACAAAGCCGGCGTCCGGCTGCCCAATATTACCGAGAACCCGGACTGGCGCCCCGATTTCGCAAGCAATTTGAACGCTACCGGCTTATCGATCAATCAGCCGCAGCGCAGCTATCTGCTCGATACCTGGATCATCCCCTTACGCTATACCGTGCGCGATACCACCGGGCGCGTCATGTTCTTGATACAAACCTCGATCCTGCTGGAAAAACAGCAGGCACTGTGGGCCGACCTGGGACTGCCGCCGCAAGCGCAGATCGGCTTATTGCGCGAAGATAATGTATTGCTGTCGATGTGGCCGCTTCCGGACCATAAGTTCGATCTGAAGCGCTTCCAAGTGGATGCGCTGGCGCAGTCGATCGAAACCAATGCGACCAATGGGTTTTACCATGCACCGGCCGCGCAGTGGCGCGCGCAGCGCGAAGGCGTGTATCAGCGTCTGCGCTCCTATCCAGCTTATGCGTTCTTGTCGGTGTCGAACGCCTTGTTACTGGGGCTGTGGTGGAAGATGGTGCAGGTGCCGATTTATGTATTGACGATTTTATTTGTATTCGGCGCGTTTACGTATAGCTGGCTGGCCAGGCGTTTTGCCATGCGCATGCAGTCGATTCAAACGGCCCTGACTCAAGAGAGAAGTCAGGCGCAATTACCCGCCAGCGGCGTGCGCGAGATTGACGAATTGTGCGCGGCACTCTCCGATACGCAAAACAAATTAAAAGCCGCGGCGAAAAACCGTGAGCGGCAGTTATTGTCGGCGGCGGATGCCGGCACCTATACCCTCAGGCTGCGCGATGGCGTAGTGGTTCATGCGGATGACGCTTTTCTCGCGATGCTTGGCCGCGCGCGCGCCGAAGTAGTGGACCGCTCGTGGGTATTGCTGTTCGAGGCAGGCGACGGTACCGAGGATGAGCGATCCGGCCAATATCCGACGCAAGAACTTTCACTGCGGGTATTGCGTTTCAAACACAAGCAGGGCAACCCGGTGTGGCTGTCGCTGGCGGAATATATCGATGTTTCGGAAGGCGAACCGCTGCGTCAAGGCTTAGCGATCAACGTCAGCGAGCGCGAGCAATTGCTCGCCAAAGTGCAAGTGCATTCCGACCGGTTGCGTACTTTGTGGAAGCTCGCCACCGAGCGCGATACGCAGGATATCGATAAGGTGCGGCAGATGCTGCACCTCGGACTGGATGCCCTGGATATGGAAGCCGGCATGATCTCCGAGCATGCAACGGGGTCAATGTCCGTGCGTTATAAAGTCGGTGCTCCCATCTTGTTTGAAGAGGGACAAACGAGCGCGCTGACCGATAGCTTGTGCCGTGAAACCGTGCGTTACAAGCGCAGCCAATTCATCGATGATTTGGCGCTGCAACAAACCTATCTGGCAAGCCGTTTGGTAGCCGATTGGCGGCTCCGCGTGTATATCAGTGCGCCGATTTGGGTGGGCGATCAACTGTATGGCACGCTGACCTTTTTTGATCGGCGGTTACACCAAAAAGCTTTTAGCGAAGAAGACAAAGTCTTCGTCGAATTGCTCGCGGCGTGGTTCGGCAAGGTGCTGTTCGAGCAGCATCAGCACAAAATGATCGAGACCATGGCGATGACCGATAGCCTGACCGGGCTTTCCAACCGGCGCGCCGCCGAGGCGCAGTTGGCCGGCGAACTGGCGCGCGCGAAGCGTGCGGAAGAACCGTTTGTGGTGGTGATATGCGACCTGGATCGATTCAAACTCATTAATGATCACTTTGGGCACGATATCGGTGACGAAGTGTTACGGCACATCAGCGGCATCATGCGCGGCGCATTACGCGAAGGCGATTGGGTGGCACGCTGGGGTGGCGAGGAATTCATCATCTTTTTGCACCGCTCCACGGGCGAGGAGGCGATCAACGCGATGGAGCGCTTGCGCGAGGAAATAAAGGCACGGCCGCTGGCGACGCGGCATGGTCATTTGCAGATCACCGCGAGCTTCGGCATCGGCGCCTATCGCGGCGGCGAGACCGATATTACGCAAGTGCTGTCCGAAGCGGATGGCTGCCTGTACGAGGCGAAGCGTCGCGGGCGCGATCGGGTGGTAATGAGCGAGGCGGCAACCAAGGGGCTGCTGTGGCAGGCGGGGATGTTGCAGCATGCCTTGCAAGAAAAGCGCATTGTCGCGGCGTATCAGGTGATGGTGGATTTGAACAGCGGCAACGTGGTGGCGGATGAGGCCTTGGCGCGGCTGATTCAATCCGACGGCAGTATCTTGACGGCGGCGGAGTTTGTCGAGGCGGCGGAAGGCATCAATCTGATTCATGTGGTGGACGATATCATCGCGCGTAGCGCCATCGAGCGTTATTGCACGCACGCTGCCAGCGGCACCAACGGCCAAGTCGTGCATTTCATCAACCTCTCGCCGCAGTTTCTGGCGCGGCGCGATTTGCTCGACGCTTTACTTGCCGATGCCAAAACGCTGGCGGAACGCTCAAGCGTGAATTTCGCCAAGCAGCAGCCGGTGGTGTTCGAGATTACCGAGCGCCAGTTGCTGGAAGACTTCGGCACGATGCGCGAAGATTTAAAACATCTGCTGGAATACGGTTTCCGGCTGGCGCTGGACGATTTCGGCAGCGGCTATTCTTCTTTCCTCTATCTGGCCGAATTGCCGATCAGCTTCCTCAAAATCGAAGGCTGGATGGTGCGCAATATGCAATACAACGACCGCATCCTGAGCATGGTCAAGAGCATGGTCATGCTGGCCAAGACCTTGGGCATGACCACCATCGCCGAATGCGTGGAAGACGCGCGTACCGCGGAAATCCTGCGCGACATGGGCGTGGATTGGGGGCAGGGCTTTCACTTCGGCCGCCCGGAGATCGAACCGGCGGGAACTAATATCGCTCAGACCCGTCTTATAGGGGCTTGATTACCTTCAAAAAGCCCTTATATCAGCTATGATGGTTAAGGGGCCGGGCAAGCCCGGTGGCGGCAATATTGCCAATGGAATATACTGCCCGGCCAAGCGTTATAATTCACAACAATATGGAGATACCATGAGCGGGAAAGGGCAATTACTACAAGACCCGTTTTTGAATACCCTGCGTAAAGAGCATATCCCGGTGTCGATTTACCTCGTCAACGGGATCAAGCTTCAAGGTCAAGTCGAGTCTTTTGATCAATATGTCGTGCTGTTAAAAAACACCGTCACGCAGATGGTCTATAAACACGCGATTTCCACCGTCGTTCCGGCCCGGCCTGTGAGTATTTCCGTCGATATGCCGGATGCTTGATCGCCCCCCCATCGGCGATCTGGAAGGGCGTCAGACGATCGACGATACGGCAGTCTTGGTGGCCCTCGATTTCGGCGAGCCGGATGTCGAGGCAAGCCTGGAGGAGTTGCGCCGCCTGACCGAAAGCGCCGGGGTGTTGCCGGTGGCCGTGGTGCAAGGCAAACGCGCGCGACCCGATGCCGCGTATTTCGCCGGCACCGGCAAAGTCGATGAGATTGCCGGCGCCTTGCAGGCTACCCATGCCGCCATCGCTATTTTCAATCATGATTTGTCTCCCGCGCAGCAGCGCAATCTGGAGCAGCGGCTAAAAAGCCGGGTGGTGGATCGCACCAGCTTGATCCTGGATATTTTCGCCCAGCGCGCAAAGTCGCATGAAGGCAAGGTGCAAGTGGAGTTGGCCCAGTTGGAGCGTCTCTCCACGCGTCTGGTGCGCGGTTGGACCCACTTGGAGCGGCAAAAAGGCGGTGTCGGTTTGCGCGGCCCGGGCGAGACGCAGTTGGAAACCGACCGGCGTTTAATCGGCAAGCGCGTGAAATCGCTTAAGGAGCGCTTGAAAAAACTAGGCCGCCAGCGTCAAACGCAGCGCCGTGCCCGTGCTCGCAATGCGGTGTTTTCAGTGTCGATCGTGGGCTATACCAATGCCGGCAAATCCACGCTCTTCAATCGTTTGGCGCATGCCGGCGCCTACGCAGCCGATCAGCTTTTCGCCACCTTGGATACCACTTCGCGCCGCGTGTTCGTGCCCGAAGTAGGGCAAATCGTCGTGTCCGATACCGTTGGCTTCATCAAGCAACTGCCGCATGATTTGGTGGAAGCCTTTCGCGCCACGCTGGAAGAAGCAGCGCAAGCCGATTTGCTGTTGCATGTCGTGGATGCGTCGAGCGCGTTGCGGGATAGCCAGATCGAACAAGTCAATATCGTACTGGCCGAGATCGGCGCCGCCCATCTGCCGCAAGTGTTGGTCATGAATAAGATCGATGCCGCGGGGAGGGTTCCGCGCGTGGATCGCGACGAGTATGGTAAAATCGCGCGCGTTTGGGTCAGTGCGGCAACGGGCGGCGGCATGGATTTGGTGCGGCTTGCTTTGAGCGAAGCGGCGCGCACCCAAACAGCGGCACAAACCGAACTCACGCTTTAAGCCTTCCATCACGTGTAGGAAAATCTATGGCCTGGAACGACCCCAATTGGGGCAAAAAAGGAAACAATGGCGGCCCGCCCGATCTCGACGAGTTGTGGCGCCGCTTCAACGAGCGCTTGTCCGGCCTCTTCGGCGGCAAGGGGAACGGCCCGGCGGCGCCCGGCGGCGGCAATCACTCCCCCAGCCCGGTGAAGGGCGCGCTCCTGCTCATCGGCATCATTTTAGTGGTTTGGATAGGCAGCGGTTTTTACATTGTGAATGCGCGCGAACGCGGCGTCGTGCTGCGCTTTGGCAAGTTTTCCGAGATCACCTTGCCGGGCCCGCGCTGGCATATGCCCTACCCGATCGAATCGGTGGAAATCGTCGATACCGCGCGCAACCGCGTCACGGAAATCGGCTATCGCCAGAATGAAAAGAACATGAAACCCGATGAAGCGGCCATGCTCACCAAAGACAAAAACATTATCAATGTGTTGTTCGCGGTGCAATACGTGGTGAGCGACCCGCGTGCGTTTTTGTTCGATAACTACATCGGAGATGACACCGTGTTCGTGCGCCAAATAGCGGAAAGCGCGATGCGCGAAGCCGTGGGTAAAACCCTGGTGGATTCGGTGCTGACGCAGAGCACGGAAGTGGCGATCGAAGCGCGCAAGTTGATGCAAGCGACACTGGATCGATACAAAGCCGGCATCACGATCGCCAACGTCACGATCAGCCAAGTGCAACCGCCCGAGCAGGTGCAATCGGCGTTCGATGATGCGATCAAAGCGGGCCAGGACCGGGATCGGCAGAAAAACGAAGGCGAGGCTTATTTCAACGATATCGTGCCCAAGGCCAAGGGCACCGCGGCGCGCTTGCTGCAAGAAGCCGAAGGCTACAAGCAAAGTGTGATTGACCGCGCCGAAGGCGATGCATCGCGTTTCCGGCAGTTGGATGTGGAGTATAAGAAGGCGCCGGGCGTGACGCGCGAGCGCTTGTATCTCGACGCCATGCAGCAGATTTATTCCAATACCACCAAAGTCTTGGTGGATCAGAAGTCCGGCAGCAATTTGCTCTATCTGCCGCTCGATAAATTGATGCAACGCGCAGCGGAGCCGCTATCAACCGCTCCTGCTGCCAAGCCTGTGACCGGAGAGACCCCGCGCGCCAGTGAGTTCGATCGGCGCGATGCGCTGCGTAACCGGGAGGACCGGCCATGAATCGCAAATTTGCTTTGTTCGTCGTCGGTATAATCGTGGTACTGGTGGTGTTGAACTTTACCTTCTATACGGTCGATCAACGCAAGCAAGCCATTATCTTGCAACTCGGCGAGATTATCGGTTTGCAGAAAAAGCCCGGCTTGTATCTCAAAGTGCCTTTTCTGCAAAACGTGGTGTATGTCGACAACCGTTTGCGCACGCTGGATTTACCGGAACCGGAGTTGATTATCACCAGCGAAAAAATCAATATGCTGGTGGATACCTTCGTGAAGTGGCGCGTGATTGACGCTAAGCAATATTATATCAGTGTGAGCGGAGATGAGCGGATCGCCGAGCAGCGCTTGATGAATGTGGTACGCGATGGCTTGCGCGCCGAGTTTAATAAGCGGACGGTGGATGAGGTGGTATCCGGGCAGCGCGAGGAAGTCATGAAGGGTCTGCGTCAAAACGTGGATCGGGAAGCGCGAGCGATCGGTATCCAAGTGGTCGACGTGCGGCTGAAGCGCGTCGATTATTCCGAGAAAGCGGCAGATTCGGTATTCGAGCGTATGCGTTCGGAACGCTTGCGGGTGGCGAATGAACGGCGTTCCACGGGTGCGGCGGAGAAGGAAAAAATTCAAGCCGATGCCGAAAAGCAGCGCGATATTCTGGTTGCGCAGGCCTATCGCGAGGCGCAGCGCACCAAGGGCGAGGGTGATGCGAAAGCGGCCGCCATCTACTCACAGGCCTATTCCGCCAACCCGGAATTCTATGCGTTTTACCGCAGCCTCGATGCTTATAAAAAGAGCTTCAAGGACAAGGGGGATGTACTGGTGATCGATCCGAATTCCGAGTTCTTCCGCTACTTCAAGCACCCCGGTAAAGGGAGCAAGTAAGCCTCCATGAATAGCCTGCTTGCGGCCTTCGGGCTGATGCTCGTGCTGGAAGGCATGCTGCCGCTGCTCGCGCCGCGTCTGTGGCGCGAGACATTTCGCAAACTGTTCGAATTAAGCGACGGCCAGTTGCGCTTCATGGGCTTGCTGTCCATGCTCGCGGGCCTGGGCGTCGTATTGATCGCGCGCTAATCATGCATACTTGGCTGTTACCCGAATATCTCGAAGACATCCTGCCGCCGGCGGCGCAGCGCATCGAGCGCGCGCGGCGCGCGGTGCTGGACGTGTTCGCCACGCATGGTTACGAATTGGTGATTCCGCCCTTGCTGGAGTACTTGGAATCCCTGCTCACCGGCACCGGGCGCGATATGGAACTCGACACCTTCAAGCTCGTCGATCAATTGAACGGACGCTTGATGGGCGTGCGCGCCGACATCACGCCGCAAGCGGCGCGCATCGATGCGCATTTGCTCAACCGCCAGGGCGTGACGCGCCTGTGCTATGCCGGGCCCGTGCTGCACACCCGGCCCGGCAATTTGCAAACCAGCCGCGAGCCCTTGCAGGTGGGCGCGGAGTTGTTCGGCCATGCCGGGCTCGAAGCCGATCTCGAAGTGCAGCAAATGCTGCTCAAAACGCTCAAGGTGCTGGGCATAGATGCAGTGCATTTGGATCTCGGCCATGTTGGCATTTTTCGCGCCTTGATGAACGCCGCGCAGGCCGATGCGGAACGGGAAGCCGAACTATTTCATGCGCTGCAAGCCAAGGATGTGCCGGCCATAGACGAATTGACGCGTGATATGAACGCTAGCATACGCAATGCGCTGCTTGCGCTGCCCACGCTGTATGGCCGGCGTGAAGCCTTGGCGCGTGCCGCGCAGCTATTGCCCAAGCTGCCCGAAATCGGGCGTGCCTTGGATGCCTTGGAAACGCTGGCCGACGATTTAGCGGCCAGCGGTGCCGAGTTGTATTTCGACTTGGCGGAACTGCGTGGTTACAACTATCACAGCGGTGTGGTGTTTGCCGCCTATGCTCAAGGCGCGGCTTGTGCGGTGGCGCAGGGTGGGCGCTACGACAATGTGGGCCAGGTGTTCGGCCGCGCGCGCAGCGCGACCGGATTCTCGATGGATTTGCGCGCGCTCGCGCCGTACATGAAGCTGCCGCCGGAAGTGCGCGGCATTCTCGCGCCGCATAGCGCGGATAGCGCGCTGGCGGCCAAGATCGAGGCGCTGCGCAGCGCGGGTGAGATGGTGGTAGTGGAACTGCCGGGGCAAGCCGCGCATCGCGCGGAAGCCCGCTGCGATCGCCGTTTGGTGTTGAAAAACGGCGCGTGGGAGATTGAATAACAATGGATAGAAGCGCAGGTAGAAACGAATGACTAAGAACGTGGTGGTTATCGGCACCCAATGGGGCGATGAAGGTAAAGGCAAGATCGTCGATTGGTTGACCGATCATGCGCAAGGCGTAGTGCGCTTCCAGGGCGGACACAACGCCGGACATACCCTGGTGGTGGGCGGCAAGAAAACCGTGCTGCATCTGATCCCCTCCGGTATTTTGCGCGACAGCGTCAAGTGCTACATCGGCAACGGCGTGGTGGTCTCGCCGCAGGCGCTGATGGAAGAAGTGGATATGCTGGAACAGGCCGGCGTGGAAGTGCGCGGCCGGCTGATTATTTCCGAAGCCTGCCCGCTGATTTTGGCGCACCACGTGGCGCTGGATCATGCGCGCGAAGCGGCCAAGGGCGCGGCGAAGATCGGCACCACCGGGCGCGGCATCGGCCCGGCGTATGAAGATAAAGTCGCACGGCGCGCGATCCGCATGCAGGATCTGTTTCACCGCGAACGCTTCGCCGCCAAACTGGGCGAAGTGCTCGACTATCACAACTTCGTGCTGAAAAATTATTTCAACGCGCCTATCGTGGATTTCCACAAGACGCTGGACGAGACCATGGCCTTGGCCGAGCGCATCCGGCCGATGCTGGGCGACGTGCCGCGTCAATTGTACGAGGCCAACAAAGCCGGCAAGAATCTGCTGTTCGAGGGCGCGCAAGGCACGCTGCTCGACATCGATCACGGCACTTATCCCTTCGTCACCTCGTCCAATTGCACCGCCGGCGGCGCCGCCACCGGCGCGGGCGTCGGGCCGCATACCTTGCATTACGTGTTAGGCATCACCAAGGCCTACACCACGCGCGTCGGCTCCGGGCCCTTCCCCACGGAGTTGTTCGACGATATCGGCAAGCATTTGGCCGAGCGCGGGCACGAGTTCGGCTCGACCACGGGCCGTGCACGCCGCTGCG
>Ga0315268_10001246_pt1 | contig 29163 bp, 29 predicted proteins | sample C1_top_MG_FD_204535 | JGI IMG/M metagenome (GOLD analysis project Ga0315268, IMG submission 204535) | Sediment microbial communities from Yellowstone Lake, YNP, Wyoming, USA - C1_top | ecosystem: Environmental > Aquatic > Freshwater > Lake > Sediment | place: USA: Wyoming | collected 2017-08-01
TCCCTTGTTGAGCGGAATAACCGGGAATGTTGTTAATGGTCGTCGCGAGATCAGTCACTTCAATGTTGGGGACATTCGCAATCAGGCGCTGTTTGACAATTTCAATTTGAGTCGGGTCAGCCAACTTGACCGCGATAATGTTGGGATATGGCGTATCGTTTTTTAAATCCGCTTCGGTTTGCGGGCGGATTTTTTCCCACGTTGCGGGCGGCACGAAAATGGTCGGCTGGAACAAATACGACTGACCCTGAGTAAGCCCCACCACTTTCAAATTGAAGAATTGATCCTTCGTGCCTTGTGTGGAACGGATGCGAATCTCATCGCCAATTTTGATGTCGGTGCGAAGCGCGACGTTACGGTCAATCACCGCTTCACGCGCTACTCCGCCGCGGAACTCGCGTCCTTCAATGATGACCGGCATTCCGGGACGACCCGGCTCCGCACCCAATAAAGATACTTTAAGTGGAACTGGCAGAGAAACGATTTGGGTGGTGGATGTGTAAATTGGGCCCGCGTCAGCTACACCGTCCACGCGCCGAACCGTATTAGTAGTATTCGTCTCCAATCGGCTGGCTGAAATGATGTAGTCCGATTTATCGAGGAACACAATCAATTGCGCGTCCAACTGCGAAACATATTCGCGGTTACCGTTGGCGAGTCCCTCGCCAAGCGCGGCGATGAATAACACCAGCAGGGTGATTAACGCAATCACCAGACTGACGAGCAAAAATCGCCAACGATTGCGAAGCACTTCTGTAATCGCAAGATAAAAAGCTAAAAATATATTTTTCATTTTATACCGGCGACCCGTCTAATGATCTTTTCCAATCCACGCCCATCACGCCATGCAAAAGCAAATCAACCGGCGGATGATCGGCGATGTTATCGTAATAATATGGCAAGCGGATTCTGCCATCGGGCGCGATTACAAAAATTCCAGACATTTGCATCGCATCCTGACCGTTAGGCGGCAGTTCCGGCGTCCAGCCTTTTTCACGCTTGAGGCGATTATTCGAACGCAAAACGGTCAACGAAAGAAAGCTTTGCCAAATGGATGCATGTTCAAGTTTATAAGCAAAATAAGACTTGCATTCCGCGTCCGAAAGACAAACAACTCCGGGCGCGCGTTGCGCGCAGAAAACTTTTGTCTCTTCAGGCGTTCCCTGTGTGATGAAAACCAGCGCCAAATCTTTTGCTTTGAATTCCGCTTGCGCGCCGACAAGTTGATCCACCATTTCCTTGCACTGTGGACAACCGAAATGCCGCGTGAAAGCCAGCACAAGAACTTGTTTTTCCCACAAGGCAGAGAGCTTGACCGGTTTGCCTTCCATGTTGAGAAGCTCAAGGTCTGGCGCGAGATCATTGAATTTAAGATGTTGTAGGTTTTTCATATTTAGACTCTCTTACGCAATATGAAGCGTGGACTTGACCACTTTTCCGTTGACCTTCTCCAATCTGCACCAACTGCTATTGTCGTTCAGGCTGATCCAGCGGCGTTCTTCCGTACGATAAAACCAATCCTTATCCTGTTGATATAACACTTGCGCGCCGATTGATTCCCAGATATTCAAAATCTCGTTGCTGTGCGCGTGCGTGTCGTCAAAGTCTGTTGTAGCGCGCTGACCCATTTCACTGTACAACTCATTCAGTTCCAACAAAAGCGTGTTGATCTCAGGCTCCAAATGTTTAACCTTGAGACCGATTCTCTGCGCTTCGCTGAATAAAATCGGATAACCATGCGAAGGATATTTCGCGTTCAACGCATTGGCGATTTGATCCGCCTCCGCTTCATCCTTGATGTGATAGGCAAGCAATTCCTTACACAACATAATCGAAAGCGACTCGGCGCGATCCACCGCGCCGATCACCAGCGGATGGACATGCTGAAAAAGTTCCTGATACGGATTCTGTTGCGCGTCCCCATTTTGCGCCTGCCATAAACGGACGACGCGCGTCAACTCGTCCAGGCTGACGCTGACGCGGTCGTTGTCGCGGTCAATCGGCGAAAGCGAATGTGTCAGCGAAGTATCCACCGGCGTGAGATAAGCCATCGGTCCCATTTGAATTTCATTCGCGCCCAGCGTAATCATGGTCGCGGCTGAGGCACATTCCAACGGCACAAGCGCCACCACATTATCGCAATACTGGCGCAATAGATTCACCAGCCGCAAAGACGACTGTCCATTGCCGCCGCTGGATTTAATGAACAGATAGATCGTCTCATTCCTGCCGAGTTTTTCCAGCAACTCATACAATGCCACCACATCATCGTGACAGATACTGCCGCGCGGATTATTGAAATACGTCACCAATGTTCCGCCAAGCAATGAATTCAACTTCTTGATGATCGCCTGAGTCTTGCCGAACAACATCGGAGGCTGTTTCTTATCTTTAGGTTTGGGGTTGATTTTTTTTGCCATAGTCGTTGATTATAAACTTGCTTCCTTTTTTAATTCAAATTCATTCATATAAATACGATACCGAAAACAATCCATGCCGAAATAATTATTTCGATCCACGCATGACATGCCGCATTTCAAAGCCACGCGCTGAGAAGCGGCATTATCCGGATGAACAATGGCGATGATCGAATCAATGTGTTTCGTCTCAAATCCAAAACGCAAGCTGGCATACGCGCCTTCCGTTGTCCAACCGCGTCCCCAATATTCCTTGCTGATCAAATAACCGACTTCGATCTCGTTTGTATCCGGCAAAAACTGCAAGCCATTCCAGCCGATCAATCCGGGCGCTCCAAGTTGTTCCACGCCCCACCAGCCAAATCCATGTTGTTCCCAATGGAGCGACTGTTCATCAATAAACCGCGCCGTTCTTTCACGCGTCCACGGATTAGGATTGGGAAAATAACAAAAGATATTTTCCTGATTTGTGATCGAAAACAAATCATCAACATCCGCCGCCGAAAATGGACGAAGACGAAGATGCGCGGTTTCAATTATCGGAATGCTCATTTATCCTCGCGGTTACTACAAAGATTTTACTTCCATATTTTCGCCAAGCGCCGCGTGTACCGATTTCCTTAAACTCAACGGACGAATACTGGCGATATTAATTTTCTTCGCTTCTACAAAATTCGCAAAACGCAAAAGTCCACGCGCCAGCGCGGTTGCAAAAGCAGGCTCTTTTATCGGCGCGTCATCTTCGTGCCAAAAACCTTTTATCTGCAAAGTCATCGTCGCGCGCTCCAGCTTCGGGTCCAGCCGCGCCACGAGATCATCGCCATATAAAATCGGCAGTGTGTAATATCCCCAACGGCGCTGTTCCAACGGCTTATAAACTTCCCACAAATATTCAAAATCAAAAATTTTCTTCGCCCGTCCGCGCGCGCTGACAATATCCAACGGCGCGAGAAAAGTGACTTCATCCAAAGTATTTGTATCAATCGGATTCCACATCTTCGGGATTTTTCCCGCTTCCAAAGTTTTTAACAAGCTGATGTCTTTGCCCAGCGCCAAATATTTTTCGTTCTTTTCTTCGACCTTAACCTGCGCCGCGTACCCTTCGCTAATCCAACGCCCAAGCAATTTCTTCATCTCCTCAAGCGAATACTTGCGGCGCAAAAAATATTCCAGGCTGGTTTTCAAACTCCCCTCTCGGATCAAACCCATAAAAGCAATCGCCTTGCGGATAAAAAATTCTTCGGACTCGCTTTCACTGGCAACATAGTCAAGTTCAGGCGGCGCAACATTCTCGCGGAAATCATACACGCGGTCAAAACGGTTGCGGTGATGGATCATCAACTCACCCGACAGCCACATGTCGAATAAAGCCAGCGCGGTATCTTTACGTCCGCGATAATTCAACCCGACCGCGTTACCGGCAAAATCCCGATTCCCCAACGGACCGCGTTGCTTCAACTCCGCGCGGACGCCTTCAAATAATTCCTCGCGCATAAACACAAAATCTTCCACGCGCTTTTCATACGAACGTCTTTCCATGTGCGCGCGCCAATACGGCAACTCAGACATTGGGTAAACGTGCAGATGTCCGCCGTAATCGAAAAACTTGCGTTCCTTATACATAACCTGATATAGATGTTCAGGCTTGTAATCCTGCACGCGGCTGTGCAAAAAAATATCCTGACTGCGCGCAATCACAACCAGCGGATCCAATTGTACAGCTTCACACGCGCGGATAGCTAAAGCTGTTCCCTGCTTGCCTTTCCAGCGACGACCGGGCCACAATCCCTGACGACCTAAAATGAACCGCCGCGCGGTCTGTTGCGAAATAACAATTGAATTCATTCCGCCGCGCCCACAATTTCAGTATTGACCTTCTCGATCATCCTGCAAAACGAACACATACCGGGCGCGGAGGTGAGTTGTCCGCATTTCGTGCATGGGTGCATATCGGCGTGTTCGATGTTTTTCTCGATAAACAACTCGCCGCTTTTACGCGCTTCCAAAAAACGCAGGTAGAAAATCAGCTTTGTGCCGGGATGGGCTGTTTCCATTTGGTTGAGAAATTCCTTATAGTAAATGGACTGCGAACCTTCCGCGAAGGGACATTCTTCATAGATATATTCAATGCCGCGCGCGATGGCATACGCGGTCATCTCGCGTTCGTAAAAGCGGCACAACGGCTTGACCTTGCGCGCCAGTCCCTCGTTTGATGGCAGAACCGGACTCTGCCGCAATAAAAAATCGCTTGCCCATGATAATGTGTTGCCGAAAAGAACCGCGGCTTCGTCGTCGAGATTATGGCCCGTCGCAAGCGCATCATACCCAAAGTCACGCGCGACGCGGTTCATTTCATGGCGCTTTGCTAATCCGCACACCGCGCACGGTTTACCATATCCACGATGAGATTTATTTGCCATAACCGAGATGGACTGTCCGTATTCTTTTTCAATATCCACGATATGAAGTTTCAAATTATTTTCGTTCGCAAATTTTTCGGCAAGCCGCTGTGACTCATGCGAATAATTTATCCCTTCGTCTATTCCCAAACCGATATAAAATCCATCCGCCTGATACCCCAAACGGACAAGAATATCCCACAACGAAAGCGAATCCTTGCCGCCCGAAACCGCCACCAGGATTTTTTCGCCGCGCGTGAACATATTATATTTCTTGATAAAGCGTTCCGTTTGCTCAGGAATCCATTCAAGATAATGTTCTTTGCATAATGCCAGTTTATGCTGGCGCATGTTGACGGAAGCCTTGGCTCCACATTTTTTACATTTCATATTTATCTCGGTTTCATTCTTGATATAACGCGTATGGTCACGTAATTCGTAATACGTATTCCGTAAATTACGGATTACACATTAAGCGCTTCCTCCCGAAATCACCGCGATCAACTTAACCACATCGCCATTTCGTAAAATCTCATCATCGAGGATCATCTCGCCGTCACGCGTCGCAATCACGGATTCAGGCACGATGTCGTTCTTTTTTAATGCAGAGAGCAAAGTCATGCCGGGTTTTACTTCATATTCTTTATCGCGTAAGATCAACTTGACAGCCACTTGAAACTCCTTGAAAGTCATTCTACCATAGCGATAAAAACAACTTGACATCCTTCCCTGCTTGCCTTAGCATATCAGTATGAAAATTGGCAAGGACACACACAACAAACAAATCGGTCAATGGGGCGAAACTGTCGCAATGGATTACCTGACCGAACGCGGTTATGAGATCATCGCGCGCAATGTCCGCACGCCGTTTGGGGAAATTGACATTATTGCAAAGCAAGATGATGTCATTATCTTTGTCGAGGTCAAAGCGCGTACATCAAATAAAATGGGATTACCCGAAGAATCCATCACCGCGCGTAAACAGGAACACATGCTCGCCTGCGCGCAGCATTACGCCGGAGAGAACGAAATTGACCATTGGCAGATTGACGTTATTTCAGTGGAAGGAAAGCCAGGGGATAAACCTGTAATCACATATTTTGAGAATGCAATCTAATCATCCCACTTGCCCCTCGTGGTGCTCCGAATCAAACACATGCGAGTGCATGTTCGCGATCCATTGTTTGCCATCCTCGGTCAGACTTAGATATAGAAGTGCGTCTTGAATATATGGGCTAACGCTATTCCAGTAAAACGAAGCGTAGTTTTTCCGCATATCATTCGGGAATTTATAACCAAGTTTTTCGTTCAAACCAAGTTCTTGAAATTCATAGAACAAGGCTGGGGTCTTTCGGAAATAATCGGGGTCGCCCAATTGACCGATAAAATCCGCCGCGCGTACCAGCCCGCCGAATCCCATTGTATCCTTATACACCTCACCCGTCGGAGAAGGAAAGCGCGTCATCTCAATATAAGAGGCGAGTAATTCCGTATCCAGATGTTTCGTTATATCCTGCTGAAGCAAATCCGTCTCAAAGCGTTCCTTCACGAAAAGTTTACTGCGATTAACATGATAAGGCGTAAGCGCTACATCCGTGCCATCAGGCGAAATAAAGACTGTCTCATCTCCCATGCCTGTCACAAAAAATCCATCCTTTCTATCATTCCTGCATGCCCCTTTTACATACCCAATATCATGGCATAGTACCGCGATCATATAGTGCATCCAATCGCGCGGCGTTACGCCTCCTTCGCGCAAATGCTTGCCTTCAATAATCGCCTGCCCCGCCAGCGAGACTAGGATCGTATGTTCAACATCATGATAGAGAGCATCCGAGTTCGCGATATTCGCCAGCGCCAACCGTCCACACCAGGCAACAATGCCCCCAAAATCCTTATCAATATCGCCGTATGTACGTTGGTACGCCGTCTGCAATTGCTCAACGAATGTATCAATTGTTAGTTCATGCCAGCTGATCATAATCTCACCTCGGCGCTACAATAGATAAACTTGATTTACGATTTTACACAGTTTACCAGAAAGATAGCCATTATCACAAATGCAATCAAAACTTCCTCTTATCATCATTGTTGGACCGACGGCTGTCGGCAAAACGGAACTTGCCATTCGACTCGCGGAAAAATTAAACGGCGAGATCGTCTCGGCTGATTCGCGTCTTTTTTACCGCGGCATGGATATTGGCACAGCCAAACCCACGCGCGAAGAACAGTCACGCGCGCCGCATCATTTAATTGATATTGTTAATCCAGATGAGACTTTGAGTTTGGCGGTCTTTCAGGAAAAAGCAAAGCATATCATCGCGGATATTCACGCGCGCGGCAAATTTCCTTTTTTGGTCGGCGGCACGGGACAATACATCCGCGCGGTGACAGAGGGCTGGACTCCGCCAGAAGTTATGGCAGATGAACGTTTAAGAGATGAATTAGCAAGGCTTGCTTCGCGGGATGAAAATAGCTCTGAGTGGCTACACGACAGACTAAATATACTTGATCCAGACGCGGCGGCAAAGATTGACGCGCGCAATGTCAGGAGAACCATCCGCGCACTGGAAGTTATTTTGACGACGGGAAGAAAGTTTTCGGAACAACGCGGGCGGGTCGAATCGCCGTATCAGCTTATCGCCATCGGATTGATTCGTCCGCGTAAGGAATTGTATCGCCGCGTAGATCAACGCATCGAGGCAATGTTCGCGAATGGATTTATTGATGAGGTCAAAGAGTTATTGGAAAAAGGATACTCCCCCACTCTGCCAAGCATGTCTGCGATTGGGTATCGCGAATGTGTCAGGGTAGCACAAGGCGAATTAACTGAGGAGCAGGCGAAAGTGGAGATGAGACGTGTGACGCGAGTTTTTGTCCGCAGACAGGCGAATTGGTTCAAGGAGTCAGATCCAAGTATTAAATGGTTCGATCCAAATCAAAAAACGATCATGGAGCAAGTCGAGAAATTCATCCGCAACTCTTTAAAAAGCCAGGCGCTCTAATTGACTTTTACTATTTTCAAGTATATACTATCTACATATCATCTTCACCAAAGGAGCGATTATGAACAACCGTCCGTGGTTAGCGCACTATGATAAAGGGGTACCGCAAACAATCGAATATCCTAAAGAGCCGCTGTTTCATTTTTTGGAGGAAGCCGCGCGCAAGTATCCTGACCACGCCTGCACCATCTTTAAGGGCGCGGTCATTTCATATCGCGAGATGAACGCGCAGACCGATCACATGGCGGCGGCTCTCGTTGAGATGGGCGTGAAAAAGGGAGATCGGGTTGGCATCTTCATGCCGAATCTACCGCAATTTGTGGTTGCCTATTACGGTATTCTCAAAGCGGGCGGCGTGGTGGTGGCGATTAACCCCACATATCCTATTGATGAGATCATCATGCCGGTAAACGACGCGAATATCGAGATCATGTTCACGCTCACGCGTTTTTATGACAGGCTAAAAGCGACCCGGGAAAGATCAAAACTTAAGAAGATCATTGTCTCAAATCTTAAAGAGGCGCTGCCGCCGTTCACGCGTTTGTTATTTACTTTGTTGAAGGAAAAGAAAGATGGAGATCGTCTCGATACGCTGGCAAGCGGCGATGTTTGGATGAAGGACTTGCTTGCAAAACATGCCAATTCGCCCAAGCTGAAAATTGACATTACACCTGACGACACCGCGATATTTCAATATTCCGGCGGGACAACCGGCGTACCAAAAGGCGCGGTTGCCATGCACCGCAATGTGGTTGCGAACACGCTCCAGATCAAATATTGGATGCCTTCGCTTGTACCAGGCAAAGAGGTGGTATTGATGGGGATTCCGTTATTCCATGTATATGGCATGGTGGCGGGAATGAATTTTGCAATGGCAAACGGCGCAAGCATGGTCATGGTGCCAAATGCGCGCGACCTGAAAGATGTATTAAATAATATCAGCAAATACAAGGCGACGATTTTCCCTGGTGTGCCAACGCTATATAACGGTATCAATAATCACCCCGACGTAAAAGCAGGCAAATATGATCTTTCATCCATCAAGGCTTGTATTTCCGGTTCTGCGGCATTGATGCGCGAAACAAAAGAACAGTTTGAAAAGTTGACCGGCGGAAAAGTATTTGAAGGATATGGACTCTCAGAAGCTCCAACCGCCACGCACTGCAATCCACTGGATGGCGTGAATAAAACCGGTTCCATCGGTTTACCTCTGCCTGATGTGGATGTAAAACTCGTCAACCTGGATGACGGCGTAACAGAACTCACGCAAGGCGAAATTGGCGAGATCATTGTCAATGGTCCGCAGGTGATGAAAGGCTATCACAACATGCCCACCGAAACAGCCAACAGTCTGCGCCAGATGAAAGACGGCAAGACGTGGTTATTCACCGGCGATATCGCGCGCATGGATGAAGACGGTTACTTCTATATTGTTGACCGCAAGAAGGAACTCATCAAACCGGGCGGATTCCAGGTATGGCCTCGTGAAGTGGAAGAGGCGCTTATGGCGCATCCCAAAGTGCTGGAAGTTGGCGTGGGAGGCATCCCCGATCCGCAACGCGGCGAAACCGTCAAAGCGTGGATCGTGGTGAAGCCCGGCGAAACTGTAACAGAAGATGAACTCAAGGCTTTCTGCAAGGAACGTCTTGCTCCGTATAAAGTGCCTACGCATTATGAATTCCGCAGCGAATTACCCAAGACAACGGTTGGAAAGATTTTGAGACGTGAATTGGTAAGACAGCATAAGGAAGAGAAGTAATGCGTATTTCGTAATCCGTAAGGGCTGTAAGAAAAAATCCCTCTGAGAAATCGGAGGGATTTTTTACGCATCACGAATTACGGATTAATGGTTTTACGCAACCTGCGGCGTACCGCTCTTCTTGCCATCTGGCGGCGGGAAGATGGCTTCGAACTCTTCACGAGTCAGCGTTTCCACTTCCAGAAGTTTATTCGCCACCGCGTCAAGCTGCTTGCGATATTTGGTCAACAACTTTCTGGTGAGTTTGTATGAGTCATCCACGATCTTGCGGACTTCAGTATCAATTCTCTGGGCGACAAGTTCCGAGTAATCGCGCTGTTCAGAGATTTCGCGTCCCAGGAAAATCATTTCTTCCTTCTGACCGTAAGTCATCGGACCCATTTCGCTGGACATGCCCAAGCGGGTTACCATCATGCGCGCAGTTTGCGTCACGCGTTCGATGTCGCTGGAAGCGCCGGAAGTGATGTCGTCAAACACGATCTCTTCAGCCACGCGTCCGCCTAACATACCAGCCATTGACGCGAGCAGTTTCTTGCGAGACATCAGGATGCGGTCATCTTCCGGGCGGGACCAGGTCAAGCCGCCAGCTTGTCCGCGTCCAAGTATGGTGATCTTTTGAACAGGATCAGCCTCGGCAATGGCATTCATTACAACAGCGTGACCAGCTTCATGGTAGGCAATGATGCGTTTCTCTTCATCCGAGATTAGGCGGGACTTTCGTTCTGGTCCCATTACGACGCGTTCAATCGCCTCTTCAAGTTCGGGTTGACCGATGGATTTCTTGTTGCGCCGCGCCGCTAAAATTGCGCCTTCATTGACCATGTTCTCCAAATCCGCGCCGACAAAGCCCGGGGTTCCACGCGCAAGCGTACCTAAGTCAACATTCGGTTCCAATGGCTTGCCCTTGGCATGAACTTTCAAGATCGCTTCGCGTCCTTTCATATCTGGACGATCAAGCGTCACGCGGCGGTCAAAGCGACCGGGGCGCAGAAGCGCCGGGTCAAGGATATCAGGTCGGTTTGTCGCGGCGATGATAATCACATTGGTATCTGTATCAAAGCCGTCCATTTCAACCAGCATTTGATTCAAGGTCTGCTCACGTTCATCGTGTGAGCCGCCCAAACCGGCACCGCGTTGACGACCGACTGCGTCAATCTCGTCTACAAAAACGATACAAGGCGAATGACGCTTGGCTTGCTCAAACAAATCACGCACACGGCTGGCGCCTACACCTACGAACATCTCGACAAATTCAGAACCTGAGATGGAAAAGAACGGCACACCCGCTTCGCCTGAAACAGCTTTGGCAAGCAGAGTCTTGCCTGTGCCGGGAGGTCCAACCAGCAAAACGCCTTTCGGAATACGCGCGCCAAGCTGGATAAATTTCTGCGGCTCTTTCAGGAACTCAACTATTTCAGCCAGTTCCTGTTTTGATTCTTCTATGCCAGCGACGTCGGCAAAGGTCACTGTAGGATGTTCCCCACTGAACATGCGCGCCTTCGATTTACCGAACGACATTGCCGCGTTATTACTGCCCTGCGCCTGACGGAAGATAAACCACAATACGCCCGCCATGAATAAAATTGGCAGAATATATAAGGAGCCGCTGATAATGCCAGCCCATTGCGACGGCGCTTTGACTTCGATCTTTATATTTTCAGGTGCGAGTCTCTCTGGCGCGACGCCCAACGCCAGCAATTGCTGGACAAGAGTCGCGTTGGCTTCTTTATAAGCCTCCACGCCTGCTTCATCGCCATTCTTATAAATGACAAGAATGGTGTCGTTTTCTTCAATGACAATGCGGGCAACTGTGCCATCTTGCACTGCTTGAGCCACCTGATTGATAGTCAGCGCCTCTTTAACTGCGGTATCCTGCCGAAAGCCCATGTAGAGCATGGCGCCAATGGCTATGATCAATAAGAAGTAAATCAGATACGACGATTGAGTACGTGAATTCACGGAATCCTCCAAAAAGTATTAAGCACATTATACCAAGCTAAACTCTTAGACGACATCGCACAAGGTTTTATTATACGATTCTCTAACATTGCCCTAATGGGGCAAAAAACCGTCAAAATAATCCAAGATATAGGTAGGTTGGCAGATTGGTAGATTGATAAAGCGGCGCTTGCTTTCCAAAAAGCTGATGTCCATTTTTTGGCGCGACAACTTGCAAAACAGAATTATCTCGGCTATAATTTGCGTTGCATTGGGTGCGTAGCTCAGCTGGTTAGAGCGCATGTATCACACACATGAGGTCGGGGGTTCGAGCCCCTCCGCGCCCACAATACCGCCTCTTACGAGGCGGTATTTTATTGCCACAAAAGGTCATCGCTCATGCGTAAAAAGCGAATGACGCAACAAAGCATGAAGCTATACGGCTGGCAAGTCGATTGTCAATCTTTGGTACAATCAAAATACCATTCTACAAAAATACACTGTCCTTTGCCATTTTCTTAACATTGAAAATCCCAATGAAAAATCGCGCTTTTTTTCCAGCCGTAGTCTTATTATTAAATATCTTATGGATTTGCGGATTCCTGATTGTTATTATTAATAGAACCTATCCTTTGCTCGGACATGATTACACATACGTCACTTCCCGCTTGCTTGACACTCATCTGCATTATCTGGTCAACGGATTAAGTATCCAGTGGTATACGCCCAGCTTCGGCGGCGGATTGCCCGCTTACGCAAATCCGCAACAAATACAATTTTCCTTGATCCAATTTCTGACCTTTTTTCTGGGACCCTGGACCGCGATCAATATTGCGATCATCATCTACACATCTATTGGATTTATTTGCTTCTATTTGCTTTCGACAAAACTTTTGGGCATGGATTGGAGAGCCAGCCTGCTCGGTTCAGTTTTCCTGACAGTGACCGGATTCTACATCGGACGCATGATCACCGGACAATTGGGCTTTATGACCTTTCCGCTCATCTCAACGATCATTTTTATTTTGCTGTCACGGAAATGGTCAGACCTGATCGCAGGAGTCGCGCTTGCATTGATCGTATCAAGCCTGATTTATCAGGATGGGTTTTACATGATCGTGGCTTTTATACTTTCCTGCGCCATCACACTTCCCATTTTATACATCATAAATCCCGAACTGATACCGCTGAAAGCGACCGGTTTCCGGTTATTAATTGCCGCGTGTTTTATCCTGTTGATTTCAAGTTCCAAGCTATATGCAGTTTATACATTCATGCGTTATTTTCCGCGCGAATATATTGACCAATACTCTCCCAATGTTTTCGGTCCGATAGGCTCATTGGTCGCGCAGATGTTAGGCACGATGACTCTCGCTCCGATGCTGGCAATTACCGGGACAGACCCAAATTCTCTCCCAAACATGTTGACCATCATCAGCGGCTCGGTCTACAGTTTATGGGAAACAGATAACGGAATTTCGCCCGTATTAATTGGAGTCTTCTTTGTCTCAGCCATTAATTATCTTTTATCCAGAAAAAGATTCTCATTCAAAACCTGGACAAAAAACAAGTTCATTGCTCTGGCTATCGTAATGGGATTTACCTGGTTCACGCTTGAATTCATATTGGCAAAAGGCATACTTTTTCCTTTGGTGCAAAAACTTCCCATCATCAAATCACTGCACATCAACTTTCGATTTATTTCCGCTTTGTTCCTGCCACTGTCATTACTGGGAACATTAATTCTAGACAAATGGTTCCGAGCCAACATAAATAAAAAAGCAAATTTCGTATTTGCAGCGCTCAACATCCTGGCGCTGCTCAGTCCGCTATCGTATTATCTTTACACGCAGGATGTTCATCGAAGAATTTTTGACGTGACAAATGTTCTTCAAGTCTATCAACTCAGCCGGCAGGGAGAAACATTTCCAATCACTCATGTCGCCAATACAACAGATTGGAATTCCTTCATAGAAAACGCAACGACAATAAGACCCTACGAACCTATTTTCGGTTATTTCCTTGAAGAGTTCAAACCAGAAATCCATGTCGGCGAAATTTTTGATATAACGGATGGGTACTTCAACTTGACCAACCCAGCCAGCCTAAACTTCCCCGACCAAAACGGAGGCAGGCTGTTCAGCCGCTTCAAAGAATCGGAGCGTGAAACTGTGACGCGGTTTACCCAGCGGTACCAGCTCGATTGGCGTCTTCCATTAATGCAAACAGCCTTGAATGCCATTTCTTTATTGTCTTTATTCATTTCACTGGCAATCGTTATTTATGGAATCACTCGCAGAAACTCAAATAAATTATGACACTCACACAACTCAACACCCTCTCGCAATCATCTTTACAGGATTATGCCGATTGTCCGCGCCGCTTTCAATTGCGCTACATCGAACGGCTTTCCTATCCCGCCGCTGAATCTGAACCGGCATTGGAAAACGAACAACACCAGCAGGAAGGCGAATATTTTCATCGTCTCGCGCAACAGCGCTTCATCGGCATCCCCGAAGATAAACTGGCGCGGCTCGCGAACACGCCAAACTTGAGTCGTTGGTGGGATAACTTTATCAGCGACGCGAATGTCAAAGAACTGGAGCAGGCGTCTGGGCGGTATGCCGAATCGGCTCTTTCATCGCCTTTGGGAAAATTCCGTCTTATTGCAAAATATGATTTGATCGCTGTATCCGATCATAAAGTTTTCGTCTACGATTGGAAGACATATCGCAAGCGCCCAAAAAATGAATGGCTGGCGATCCGCTGGCAGACGCGCGTTTACCGCGCTTTGCTGGCGCAAGCCGGCGCGCATTTAAATAACGACAAATCTTTTGAGCCTGAACAGATTGAGATGATTTATTGGTACGCAGAATTTCCCACCGAACCGGCGCGCTTTCCTTACAATGCCGCTCAGTTCAAAAGGGATTGGGGCGCGTTGGAAAAACTTGCGGATGAAATTGCTGGCGCTTCATCATACCCGCAAACGGATGACCGCCAAAAATGCAGTTATTGTCCCTATAGGTCTTACTGCGACCGCGGCATCCGCGCCGGAGATTACGCGGACGCGGAAAACGAAATGGAAGCGGAAGAATTATTCGACGTTAACTTTGAGCAGATCGGTGAGATCGCGTTTTAGATTGCATCCTGTCATTTATTGGAGACAAAATGAAATTAAATTCCCTGCGCTTGATTGTGATTCTGCTCATGGCGATTTTGATTTTCACAGCCTGTGCCGCTCAACCTACTCCGCCGCCTGTTGATTACATGGGGACAACCATTGCCGAATTAGCTTCCGGCATGCTGACTCAGACTGCCGCCGCATATTCGCCAACTCCACCGCCAATGACATCTACACCCACGCCAATTCCCACCGAGAGTCCCACACCCACCAAAAAGGTGGACAAGAATACTATTATCGTCATCAACCTTACGCCTTGTTATTTTGGTCCAGGATCTAGTTATGGTTTGGAAAGCTATATACCCAAAGATAAGAAAGTCTTTCTGTTGGGACAAGGCAGTATTCAAGGCTGGTACATCATCCACAATCCATATTTCCGCCAACCATGCTGGATATCTGCCGCGGACGCGCAAGTCGACTCGGATGTAGATTTATCCAGATTTCCGATCATGACGCCGGGACATTAATTCAATATATGGCGCTGTGTATAAAACCAATTTAGTAGGAAGAATCTCTACTGTCGGCTCACATAATCCCGCGCGCTTTAGACAGTGTTAGAATTGCCGCCGATGGAAATCTCTGAAAAACTGCTAGGCATCCTTGCCACGCTTCCCACCAAGCCGGGTTGTTATATCTATCACAACGCGGCAGGTGAGATCGTTTACGTTGGCAAGGCAATCAGCCTGAAAAACCGCGTGCGTTCCTACTTCCACGCGGACTTAAGTCACGACGCGAAGACACGCCGACTCGTGCGTGAGATCGCGGATATTGAATGGATCGTCGTTGGCTCGGAGCTTGAGGCGCTCATTCTTGAGATGAACCTCATCAAGAAACATCGTCCCAAGTACAACGTCCGCCTCAAAGATGATAAGCGTTATCCGTACATCAAAGTCCACTGGCGCGAACCATTTCCAAAAATCACTGTCACGCGGCAAATGCTCGAAGATGGCTCGCGTTACTTCGGTCCCTACACATCAGCCTGGGCTGTGTATCAAACATTGGATGTGCTTCGCCGCGTTTTCCCGTATTTGACATGCGACCGCGAGATTACCGGTGAGGATAAACGGGCGTGTCTTTACTACGACATCAAGCTGTGTACCGCGCCCTGTATCGGCGCTGCGTCCCAAGCCCAATACCGCCAAATGATTTCCGACTTAATGGATTTCTTAAGCGGACACGGCGAAGGCATCGTGCCGCGCCTCGAATTGGAAATGCAAAAGGCATCCGAAGAAATGCGATTCGAGAAAGCCGCCGCGTTACGCGACCAACTCAAAGCAATCCATTCCATTGTCGAGAGACAGAAAATTATTTTCGCGACAGATTACAAAGACTCAGATGTGCTTGCCATGGCGCGTTCAGACGGCGAAGCCTGTGTGCAGATATTTTTCATCCGCGGCGGAAAGTTGATCGGACGCGAATACTTTATCCTTGAAGGCACAGAAGATACAGCCGACTCTGAAGTGATGACCGAATTCGTCAAGCAGTTTTATACCGAAGCCGCCAACATTCCGCAACAAGTGATGTTGCCGCAGGAAATAGAAGAGGCAAAAATAATCGGACAATGGCTCAGGTCAAAGCGCGGCGGCGAAAAAGTGGAATTCTTCGTCCCGAAAGATGGACAGCCTCACGATCTGGTGCAGATGGCTGCCGAGAACGCCACCGAGACTCTCGCCGCGTTGCGCGCACAATGGCAGGCAGACGCGCATAAACAGGAACAGGCTCTCGCCGAATTACAGTCCGCGCTGAATTTGTCCGCGCCGCCGAATCGAATTGAATGTTATGATATTTCCAACACGCAAGGAGTTGCGATCATCGGCGCGATGGTGGTCTTCACACAAGGCGTACCCGATAAAAAGTTATACCGTAAATTCAACATTGAAAGCGTGGTCGGCATTCCAGATGACTTCGCTTCGATGGAGGAAATGCTCACGCGTAGATTCCGCAGGTGGAGCGCGGGACAAGACGCTTCGACTTCGCTCAGCGCGGCGCCAGGTTCCAAGCTGGACGCATCTTTCTCTTTCCTCCCCGACTTGGTCATTGTTGACGGCGGCAAAGGTCAACTTGGACGCGCGGTAAGCGTCCTCGAAAAATATGGACTGTCCGGCAAAGTCCCGGTGGTGGGACTCGCCAAACAGCAGGAGGAGATATTTTTTCCGCACAAATCGGAATCCCTGCTTTTACCGCGTCATTCACAGGGACTGTATCTGATACAGCGGATTCGTGACGAAGCGCATCGCTACGGGATTACCGCGCATCGCAAGAAACGCACGAAGTTAGGCATGGCTTCGCAATTGGATTCGATCCCCGGCATCGGTCCCACGCGGCGCAAGTCCCTCTTGAAACATTTCGGTTCTGTGGATAAGATTAGGACAGCGACAATGGAAGAACTGTCGGCAGTCAAAGGCATGAATGAAACTGCCGCAGAAAGTATTAAGGCGCATTTGGAATGAAAAAAGTCTGGGTCGTTGACGATGACGAAGAAATGGGACGCGCGGTCAGTTTGATGCTCCAATTACTGGAATGTGAAACCAAGACCTTTCTCGGCGCGCGTCCCGCCGCGCAAATGTTGTTGACCGGAAAAAAGCCCGACCTCCTGATACTGGATATTAACATGCCGGAAGTAAGCGGAATTGACCTGCTGGAATTCCTGCGCCGCCGCCCCGAATGGAAAAACATGCCCATCATCATGCTCTCTTCCGAAGCTGGAGATACAATCATAGATCAGGCATTAGCTATGGGAGCCGACGCCTACACAAAGAAACCCGTGACCATTGAAGAACTTGAAAAAGCAATGTCACAGGCATTTTATAAACATATTAATTGGTGAGATAAAAATGGCAAACAAAACTTCTAAAAATAAAATTCAAACCCAACCCGCTCGTAAAAGCAATCGTCCCAGCGGATTACAGATCGCGATCGTTATCATTTCAGCGATTATCGTCCTTTCCATGGTGCTTTCGCTAGTCATGAATATCTAAACCCGCATGAAAAAATATTTTATGCGATTCTGGTATTTGGCGTTCTTTGCCGCGTACCCAGTTTTGACGTTGCTTGGCTCCAATATACGCGAAGTAAAAAGCGACGTGGTCTATCGCCCGTTATTGGTTTCCATTCTTTTTGCCGCGCTTTTGTTCGGCATGGTCTGGCTCATTTTACGTGAACCGACAAAGACCGCGCTCATCACCGCCTTATTTCTATTTGTGTTCTTTACCTATGGTCATATTTACGAGATCACGCATTATTATGGATTCCTATATTATTTCGGCGGCGCGCATGTTGCATTAAGTATTCTCTCGCTCATTATCCTCGCGCTTGGTACGCGCTATATCCTGCGCGCCAAAGATCACGTAAATTTAATACAAGCCTTAACTTTAATCGGCGCGTTCCTGACCCTATATCCGCTGATACAGATCGGGATATTCTATTCGCAAAAAGAATCCGCGCCCGCGCCGCTTGAAACAAAAGCGCCAACTTCACAGTCGCCTGATATTTACTACATCATTCTGGATGGATACAGCCGTCAGGATACCATCAAAGCGCTTGGAGGCAACAACGCTGATTTCATCAAAGGACTTGAGAACGCCGGATTTTATGTCGCGTCCTGCGCGCGCAGTAACTATCGCGGCACGCTTCTCTCTTTAACTTCCAGCCTGAATCTGGACTATGTATATAACGCCATCCCGAATAACGACCCGGCAGACGCGAACCTTGAACCGATTTATCACGCCCTGCAATACAACGCAGTCCGCGCGGCGCTGAAAGAACGCGGCTATCAAATTATCTCCTTCAAGACCGGCTACGAATGGGACGAATGGCGCGACGCCGACCAATTCCTGTATCCGCCATTGGAGGAAACGCCGTTCTTATATCCAGCCATTCAACCTTTTGAATATTTATTTTTGCAAACCACCGCGCTTCGTCCCTTTTTAGAAAACGGATTTCTTGCCAAAGAACGTTTCATTGAACATTACAACCGCGTCAGCTATATGCTGGATGAATTGCCAAAAGTCGCTTCGCAACCCGGACCGAAATTTGTGTATGCCCATTTTTTAGCTCCCCACGCTCCATTCATTTACCTGCCCGACGGCTCAATCAACCCGGACTATAACTATTACATCACCGAAGCCGGCATCGGCGCGGACGATGAACATATACGCGTCGGCTATTTGAATAATGTTGAATACATCAGCAAACAAATCTTGCCGGTTTTACAGCAAATAATCGCCAACAGCAAACAGCCGCCGATCATCATCGTTCAAGGCGACCATGGCTATGTATCTGAAGAACGGAAATACAACATTCTGAACGCCTATTATTTTCCGGGTGACGCGGTACAGAGTCTGTATCCCACCATCACCCCTGTCAACACCTTCCGCTTGATCTTCGACAAATACCTGGGCATGGACTATGGCTTGCGCGACGACAAAAGCATCAGCACCGACCCGGGACGTCCCTACCGTCAACGTTTGGCGCCGCCCTTCCCAGCGGAGTGTCCATAAGGATATAATAAAGAAGCGCGGCGCAATGCCGCGCTTTATTTCGCAATACGTCATTGCGAGCAATTTGTGCGAAGCAATCTCCATGATGTTGATGGAAGATTGCTTCCCGAAGGCGCAATGACAATAGGAATAGTTATGCTCGATAAATTGCAAGGAATTGAAGACCGATTTGAACAACTAGGACAGGAACTGCTGGAAGTAGGCAGTAACTATCAACGCGCAGCGGAGATCAACAAAGAGCGCGTCGACTTGGAGTCTATTGTCGCAAAGGCGCGCGAATATCGTCAGGCAATGAAAAGCCTCGATGAAGCCAAAGCAATCCTGGATTCCGAAAAAGACGCGGATCTATTGTCGCTGGCGAAAGCGGAGATGAGCGAACTCACTCCAAAAATCGAAGCGCTGGAGAAAGCGATCAAAGGCATGTTGGTTCCGAAAGACCCGCGCGATGACAGGAGCGTCATCGTGGAAATCCGCGCCGGCGCGGGCGGAGACGAAGCCGCCATTTTCGCCGCAGATTTATTCCGCATGTATACCCGCTACGCCGAAGGTCAACGCTGGAAACCCGAAATTCTTTCAGAAAGTTCGATCGGAGTCGGCGGTTATAAAGAAGTCATCTTTGAAATTAAAGGTAAAAGCGTTTTTTCAAAGTTGAAATATGAATCGGGTGTGCATCGCGTGCAACGCGTGCCTACCACCGAATCACAGGGACGCATTCATACATCCACAGCCACCGTTGCGGTGATGGCTGAAGTGGATGAAGTTGAAGTTAACATTCCAGATAGCGATATTGACATCGAAGTCTATCGTTCTTCAGGCGCAGGCGGACAGAATGTGCAAAAGAATTCGACAGCAGTGCGAATCCATCACAAGCCGACCGGCATGATCGTGACCTGCCAGGATGAACGCTCACAGTTACAAAATAAATTACGCGCCCTGAGCATTCTGCGCGCGCGCTTATATGAACTTGAAGAAGAAAAGCGCCATTCTGAAATCGAAGCGGACCGCCGCTCGCAAGTGGGAACCGGCGAACGGTCCGAAAAGATACGCACTTACAATTATCCCCAAAGCCGCGTCACCGATCATCGCATTGGTTTCTCAAACTATAACCTGCCCGCAGTGATGGACGGCGCCATCGAACAATTCATCGAAGAGCTATCCACGCGCGATGAAGCCGACCGTCTCGCTTCAACCGGCATGGACGATAATGACGAATAAATTATCGGAAATCGCAAACCGACTCGCCCTCTTCAGCGATACGCCTGAATTGGACGCGTCTGTATTGCTGGCGCAAATTACCGGCAAGCCGCGCACCTGGGTCATGGCGCATTCTGAAATCACGCTTACAACCGACCAAAAAAAAATTCTCGTCCAATCTCTTAAACGCTTGGGTGACGGCGAAGCCTTTCCGTATGTGATCGGTCATTGGGAATTTTTTGGATTGGACTTGGACATCACACCCGATGTCTTGATCCCGCGCCCTGAAACTGAATTGCTTGTCGAGAAAGCGATTGTCTGGCTGCAAACTTCCAACCCTTCGACTTTGTTCAGGGAGGAGCAAAGAGTTGCAGATATTGGAACAGGCTCTGGCGCGATTGCAATATCCATAGCGCTGCATGTTCCCAACGCACACGTCGTTGCCACCGATATTTCAAGCGCGGCGTTGGACGTCGCCAAAAGCAACGCGCGAAAACATAATGTTCAAGATCAAATTGAATTTATTGAATGTGATTTGCTTCCAGAGTCGAAAATCAAAGGTCAAACGTCCAACCTTCAACTTTCATCCTTCAACTTAATATGCGCCAACCTGCCATATATCCCCACAGAAACTCTACACAACCTGCCTATCTATAAACGCGAACCGACTCTCGCCCTTGACGGCGGAACAGACGGTCTCGATCTCTTTCGCCGATTACTAGACATCGCCCCAAATTGGCTGGCTCCGCACGGAATGATATTACTTGAGATCGAAGCCACGCGCGGCGTCAAAGCCACAAGCCTTGCCTGCGATATTTTTTCAAACGCAACCATTCATCTCCATCAAGACCTCGCGGGTCGGGATCGTTTGCTTGAGATCATGCTTTGATGAACACACGAATTATTCCGACAGATTCAAATCTCGCCATTCAAGAAGCGCTGAAAGTTTTACGCGCAGGCGGGCTGGTCGCTTTTCCCACCGACACCGTTTATGGACTCGGCGCGCTGGCATTTGACAACACAGCCATCAAAAATATTTATACAGCCAAAAATCGTCCCGTTGAAAAAGCCATTCCGATTTTAATCGCAGATGTGGATGATTTGGAAAAGATCGCGATAAATATTCCCGATATGGCGCGCAGATTTGCATCCCGCTTCCTGCCCGGACCTCTAACCTGCATCATCCCCAAGAATCCGAATCTCCCCGAATCCATCTCTGCCACTTTCACCGTCGCAGTCCGCATCCCAGACCACAAAGACGCGCGCGCCTTACTACGCGCCGCGGGACCCATGGCAGTAACCTCCGCGAACATCTCCGGCAAACCGAGTCCATCCACCGCGCAGGAAGTCCGCGAACAACTTGACGGACGCATTCCATTGATTTTGGATGGAGGTAAAACGCGCGGCGGAATCCCATCCACGCTGGTGGATTGCACGGGAAATGAACCCGTCATCCTGCGCGAAGGTCCCATCAGCATGACCGAACTTTTATCCGCGCTATGAAAATAAAAAGTGGACGAGGCGCCTCGTCCACTTTTTATCATATATGATGTATCAACTACGGATTCGCCTGGGCGCAATTAAGGGTCAAGCTAAAAGTTTTTTGCTCAGGCGTAAGTCTCTCCCAGCAAACTGCAAACGGTTCATTTCCCGAACACAGCGAACTATCCGATGGCTCAGACCGAACCGACATCAAACATAAAAATTTGTCTTTGGTATAGGCAATGGCATAACTTCCCGCGCCTGAAGCGCCATAGCTCTGATTCTGCCGCCAGCCCTGAGTTTGCAAAGTGCTTTCCACAAGATTGCTAAGACCGGTGTAATTAGTAAGCGTTACGCCGGTCGCGGAAAAACTGAGCAGACATCCAGCGCCGCTTTTGGAATTGACATAATCATTGAACGCGGCAGAATAATTAAGTTTGCCTTGAATGCCGGTATTTGCAGACAATGCCGCGTTCAGTATGGAGCAATCGTCCGCGCTCATGGGAGTGTAATTCTGCTGTGAACCGGCGAGGCAACCTGCGGATGCGCCCGCGATCGCGGCGAAATTTCCATCGGGAGAAGCAGGCACACCAAAGGAAGGTCCGCATGTTGTTTGGGTGGGAGTCACCAGATTAACGGCAGATACGGTTTGATTCGATATTACAGTCACAGCGGAAAGAGTCTTGCCATCCAGCGAATAACCAGCGCCCGATGGAAAAGCAAATATCTGGTAAGTTCCCGGCGCTAATTCCAGCAGATATGGAGTCTCGCTTCCGCCTCTCGACACCGCGATTTTAACCCATAGACCACTTGCATAATCCACAGCATAGACCCAAAGCGAAGCGTCAGCTTGGAAGTTGATCGTGCCTGTGACCGTTCCATAATATGGCGGCGGAGTATTTGTCGCGGAAGATTGAACAGTCTCGGCAGTGGGACTTGGAGCAGGCGCCTGCTGTACTGAGACATTTGTCGCGGTCGGCAAAGCAGATTGTTGTTCCAGCGCCATGGCGGTTTGTGTCAACGCGACAACAACAGCTACATCGGCATCCTGATTTCCTCCACAAGACGCGGCAAGCAGGGAAAACAGGAGCAAAATAGTAATGACAAATATTTTCTTTGCGTTCATAATATCCTCAAAGTTAAGTGATAGGATTAATCATTTCGCCCGCCGCCGTTTTGAATTTACATGGCGGCATTGCCTTTGTCAAAAGCATAATCACAGCATATCAAAAAACAAAGAATCCATCGCCTCCATTCTTTACAAACCAAATCATTTTTCATTCCAAAAATTCTCATCCGATTCTTAAGAGAATTTCAGGCTTAGCTCATGCCGCCGCGTATAATAATGATTACATTCTCCATTACCAACCGCCTTTAGCTTGGGCAAGCTAAAGGCGGTTGGGTTTTAATTAGGATAAGGGCCAGGTCGGCGTCACATCAATATCCAAGCCAGCGACATGACCCAGCGCGAAGCGATAATATCCCGCCGCGGCAATCATGGCGGCATTATCTGTGCATAGAGAAAGCGGGGGAATATGAACCGGAAATTCAGTCTGCGATTTAAATATTTGACGTAAAGAGCGATTGGCAGAAACGCCGCCAGCCACCAAAATTTCCTGCGCGCCAAATTCACGCGCGGCTTGCATTGTTTTCTTAAACAACACTTCGATGACCGCATTTTGAAAAGAAGCCGCCAAATCTGCCACTGGCAATGAATTACTCTTTTTTTGCAATTCACGCACTTCATATAACACAGCCGTTTTCAAACCGCTGAATGAAAAATTAAATGTCCCATCAAGCCATGCGCGCGGAAAATTAAAACGGTTTGGATTCCCTTCCTCTGCCGCGGCTTGGATGGCGGGTCCGCCTGGGTAGCCAAGTCCCAGCAGTCGCGCAACTTTATCGAAAGCCTCGCCAGCCGCATCGTCCAGGGTTGAGCCGAGACGCTGGTAAGTTAAATGGTCGGTCATCAAGTTTAGTTCGGTATGTCCGCCTGAGACAAGTAAAGCCATCAATGGAAATTGCGGTTCAGGCGTTACGATTTCATCCGCGTTGTAAACCCAAGCCGAGTAAAGATGTCCTTCCAAATGATTGACGCCGACAAGCGGAAGACCGGAGCCGAGCGCGAGACCCTTCGCCATATTCATGCCAACGACCAGCGAACCAGCCAAGCCGGGGCCGCGCGTGACTGCGATCGCGTCAACTTCTGCGAGAGTTAGGTGAGCCTGCGAAAGCGTTTGCTCCACGACCGGCGTGATGGAAAGCACATGCTGGCGCGAAGCCACTTCTGGAAAAACGCCGCCATAACGCGCGTGGATTTCCATTTGCGAGGCGACAACGGATGAAAGCAACGCGCGTCCATTGTCAATGATCGCGCAGGCGGTTTCATCGCAGGATGTTTCAATTGCAAGGATACGAGCGGGTCTTAGGTCAGTCATTGTATGTAGTTACGCATTACAGATCACGCAGTATTTCGTATTACGTATTCCGTTTCTTGCGACCTCTATTTCTTCTTCCACAACATGGAGAAATACACTAAGATTTAATGATAGCAATGATCTTATCAATCACTTCATCCATTTTGGGATTCTTTATATCACCCGCTTTATAAAGAACAATACGCGCATCAGCGGTAAAAAGCCGATTTGGGCGTATAAAACTATTTTGATGTAAAGTCCCAGATTTGAAATCGGCATTTTGCAATGAGATGGAATAATCGTCCTTCTTCATCTGACTGGTAATCTGGCATAAGATAACATCATCGCCTTCCAGCGGAGCAATGACCAATGCAGGGCGCTTTTTGCTGGTTGTCAAATCAGAATAAGGAAACGGCGCGACAACCACATCTCCTTTTATAAATTTGCCCATGCCGCATCCTCCTCAGGCGAATCCCAATCACGACGAAGCACAGCCTCGGATGCCAGCATGGTATCTATAGAATACGACTTCCCCGCTTCGCGCAGGTCGGTTTTGGATTTCTCACGCGCGGAAAGAAAAACGATAAAGTCATAGACCTCGACAAGTTTATCCGAAGGTAAACTACGAAGAGATTTATTAATTTCAGAAATGGTGATTGTTTCCATAATCATTAACTCCTGACAATAGACTTTATCGGTAATAAGGTTTGGACGCTGAAAAACGCTGATTTTCGCTGATTCAAAAAAGAAATATCTGCGTTTTCTGCGTGAATCAGCGTCCTGATTTAATTTCTGATAAAGTCTAACCTTCATTTTACCGCGAAGGGTGATTTTTATTTCTTCTTCCACTTCTTCATCGGCAAAACAAAATCATAAGGATATTCTGCCAGTCGTTCCGCGACTCCATCGGGATTCATCCAATAGGAATCTTCGATGCGGATGCCCATGCCTTTTTCGGGATAGTATAGACCCGGTTCAATCGTGAAGACCACGCCCGGTTTGAGAATATTATCGTCAGGTTTGGTATGTTTACTCCACGGTCTCTCGTGGACGTTTAATCCAAGTCCATGTCCCAACGAATGGACGTAGCCATGAGTCAACACGCCTTCATTATGAATGGGCGTTTGATGTCCGCCTTTCTTGAATTCATTACAGACATACCGTTCATATTCCTTGAAGATAACATTCATATCAAGGTTATTTATAACTTTATCGTAAACGCTTCTAACTTCATCGTAAAGTTTCTGCGCTTCGGGCGTCGAATATCCAAGCGCCCATGTCCGCGTAAAGTCATAGAAATATCCGCCGCCGGCTTCGGCTGGAAAAATGTCAAAGACGATGGTTTGACCCAAACGCAGAAGATCGGTTGGAGTTCCAACGGAATGACAAATGCCGGCGTCGCGGCTAATGGAAAAGATACAACCTTCCACATCTGCCGCGCCGCGCTCTGCCAGCCAAAGGGAAATCTTGCTTTTGACATCCGCGATTGTAAGAGGCGAACCATCTTCCTTCAACAGAACTTCATCGTCGCGGACTTCGCGGGAGGTGATGTAATCCGCGACCAAGCCGACGACTTCAGTAGTCACTTTTCCCATGCGGCGGATGCGCGCTACTTCGGTTTCATCTTTTGATTCCATGGCGACCATGAAAATCGTATTATCCTGATCTTCGCCGACCAGTTCAATTTCAGGCAATGCTTTATTTATCTTGTCGAAAATATACAGAGCCATGCTGACATTGGTATGTCCGTACACGCCCACGCGCCCGGATGCAATTCCTTGTTCGGCAAAAATTTCCCTTGGGCGAATGGCAAGATCATCCAGGGGCCAACTTCGCAAAGGAATTATCTTGAGTCCGCTTTTCTCGGCTTCGCCGCGTTCCATGGCGTTGCAATATAAAACGGCAGGTTCGTTTTTCTTCTTGATCAAAACAGCCTTGCTTATATGTCCGCCGCCGGTCAAATAAGTCATCGGCGGATTATGCTCGGCATTTCCGAATACCATAATTGCATCCAAATTTTTGGCTTGCATGAGAGCGTCAATATCTGATTTCATTTATCTCCATTTTTTAACGCGAATTACGCGAATTTTTCTTGTTGTTTCGTATTAACAACTCGCGCGGCAATCTCTGCCATTTGTAATCCTTTCGCGCTTTTCGATCTTTTCGCGGCATTCGCGTTGGATAACTTGACACATTCAACAATGACAAAGTTTTGCCGATTCTAAATCTCAACGCGAAAAACGCGAAACGGGCGAATTACGCGAATTTTTCTTGTTGTTTCGTATTAACAACTCGCGCGACTTGCAAACGATGCGCGCCAAAATTAATGACCATAGCAATTTGTAATCCTGTCGCCTTCAAATACGATAGCGCCTGCTGCTTATAAACTTGCGCAATTTCGGCAGACGCCTTTAACTCCAAAACAATGCGCCCATCAACGATCAAATCAATCCTATGAAGCCCTATTTCATGACCTTGAAAATAAATCTTTACGCACTTTTGTCGCTCAACTTCATGGCTATATTTTTTCAGAACGATTACCATCGCTTCTTCGTAAATATTCTCTCCAAATCCTGGTCCAAGCCCATTGAATACTTCGTATGCCGCTTGAACGATTTGATAAGACAAATCTTTTTCGACAATCTCTGCCATTTGTAGTCCTTTCGCGCCTTTCGATCTTTTCGCGGCATTCGCGTTAAGAATTTATTACATTCTTCAAGCCAACAAGTAAAGCTCCTTCTTCTTCGGGCAATACGGTGCGCGGGTCAATTAAGACTTGATCGTTTTCGGTGCGCGCGATGATGGCAGGATTTTGCTGGCGCAATTTTTTCAGGAATTTATCCGGACTTTTGACGTTCAACGCCAATAGGAACGTGGGCAGAGTCTCGCCGGGCAAACTGCCTCCGCCTACCGTTGACTCGCCTCTCACTACTTTGCCTTGACCCAATTCCTCTGCCCACCGCTCAGCCTGGACTTCAAGCTGTTTCAGCGATAATGACACCATCTTCCAAATTGGGATTTCGCGCTCCGCCTCATCCTTGAGATAATGTAATAATGTGGCAGTGAGTCCTGCCAGACAAACCTTATCCGCGCGGACGGCGCGCGCCAGCGGATGTTTTTTTATCTTCGCAATCAAGTCTGCTTTGCCGATAATGATTCCAGCCTGCGGACCGCCGAGCAGTTTATCGCCTGAAAAGCAGACCAAATCCACGCCCATGGCTAGGGATTCTTGAACAGTCGGTTCGTGCGCGAGACCGTATTTGGCGGTATCCAACAACGCGCCAGAGCCGAGATCATCTACAATGAATACATCCGCTTGATGAGCTACATCCACGATTTCTTTTAATCCCGGTTCTTCTGTAAAACCGATAATCTTGAAATTACTGCGATGCGCGCGCATGACCAGCGCGGTCGGTTCTTTCAAGGCTTCTTCGTAATCGTTGAGATGAACGCGGTTGGTTGTTCCAACTTCAACAAGTTTCGCGCCGGATTGTTTCATTACATCCGGCACGCGGAATCCGCCGCCGATCTCGACGAGTTGGGTGCGCGAGATGACCACGCGTTTCTTATTCGCTAATGCAGATAAAACAAGCAAGAGAGCCGAAGCGCAATTATTGACTACCATCGCGGCTTCGACGCCGGTCAATTTTTTCAAAATGGATTCGACATGGATCAAGCGCGAACCGCGCGCGCCGGTATCGAGATCATATTCAAGAGTCGAGTAATTACGCGCGACTACATCCATGGCGCGCAGGGTTGATTCGCTAAGAGGCGCGCGTCCGAGGTTTGTATGCAGGATCACGCCGGTTGCGTTGATGACCGGGACAAGAGTCGCGGTTGTCCACGCGGAGAGATAAGATTCGGCTTGGGTGAGGATCAGGTCGGTTGACGGCGCGTCAGTTTGCAGGATGGCTTTGATTCGCCTCCGCACTTCATCCAACGACACGCGGATCGCGTCCAGAGTCAAAGGTCTGCCATAGGCAGCGATTAATTCAGCGGCAGTTTGAGTCTGCAAAAGTTGTTCGACAGAGGGAATATCACTGAGTTGGTTCATCGGGGTTTAAGGGAGGTTTCCAGCGGGCGCGTTCGCGCATTCGGAGAAAATATTCAATGGCGATCAAACCGCCAGCGAGTCCAAAGATCACATAAAGAGTGACGAGGCGACCCAGTTGAAGCCAGGCGAGGGTCGCGCCATAAATGCCGACCCACAGCGCCTGACGCACGATGACGTTTGGTTCGGCGGGAGGGTCGCTGGGAAATTGTCGATTGGCAAAATATGAGACCGGAAGCGCGACGCCGGTGAGCGCCATGACCCAAAGTAAAAAGAATCCCCAACGCGGTAAAACGGTTGGAACCGTGAATAGTATCAGCGCGGCTAACCCGCCCCAGCCAATGACGATGAGGAAAAGCGTGGATGTGAAATATGCGCGAAAGGATGGTTGAGGCTGCATAAGCGAATTATACTCCGAGAGGGAAAGAAAGAAGGGGGAAGAGAAAAGAGAGAAGAAATGAGAAACGAAAAATAGGATTTATAAAAAACACCCTTGCACAAAAGAGATATGGCTGTTGCAAAGCCGCTGAATGGTTGCTACCAGCCGTTGAACAAATAAGCAAAGTCGCTTGACAAAAGAGCCATGTCCTGACTTTGCAATAGCCATGACAAAAGGGACATTTACACTGTACAAAATAAAACATATTGTGTAAAATACATTTGCCCCAAACAGGATGCCCCCCTCATCCTGTTTGGGGCATTTTTATTTACCTGCCCAATCTTGTAACTAAACCCATAAAGTGGCCGCTTTGGCCACTTTATGCTTCCAGAACGCATAATTTGGAAATGGCACAAAACGCAGACTACTTTGCCAATTTCAA
>Ga0315268_10001247_pt1 | contig 29139 bp, 28 predicted proteins | sample C1_top_MG_FD_204535 | JGI IMG/M metagenome (GOLD analysis project Ga0315268, IMG submission 204535) | Sediment microbial communities from Yellowstone Lake, YNP, Wyoming, USA - C1_top | ecosystem: Environmental > Aquatic > Freshwater > Lake > Sediment | place: USA: Wyoming | collected 2017-08-01
TAAAAGGTAGGTTTCTATGTAAGTAGCAATTAGTGCTTTATTATAGCAAAGAATCTCATGTTTTATTGATCCCCTTGATATTTGTGTTATCATATTTCAAAATATCACGCAGGATTCAGGTTAAATTAAAAAATAGGGCACTAAATTCTGAAAGTGGAGAATCTATCCTCGGCTTTCAAGATACCGGTAGCCACGCATGCTATATGATATATGGCATCCTAAAGCCAAAAGAAAAAGGAAGGTTGGTAAAACCCGGTGAAGGTCACGAAGAGATTGTTCTTGCTGTGAAAGGAGATTTAAAAGTGACAGGGTCTTGTGCAGGAAGCTTAAAAGAAGGTTTTGCCTTGTATTTGAAAGATGAGCAAGAATGTTTTCTTGAGAATACAGGTGAGTCTGAAGCTGTATATGTAATTGCTGGAGGTCATTCGGTGGGAGGCCATCACTAACCCAGGTCATTCATAAAAATTGTTACAAATCCAGCAAAGGATTGGAGATATAGTATTCTCGCTCTCCACCTTAGGCGGACTCGTCTCGACCCCGAAAACTTTCGGGATCGAGCCTCCGAGGTAAATCCGCCCGAACACTATTTCCCCTAATCAAATTTATGAATAATCTGAGTTAGTTTTTTGGCAAGCTATGCCATGTTTTGACCTAAATATCTGATATTGACATAATTTGTCTTGGTCTTTCGGTTTAATCTATGTATAGGTTCTTTTTTTATCTTTAAATTCAAGAAGTTGCATAGCTATATTTTTGGCACAAGACTTGTTGTGTTTAAGACAAAGGGATATAAGAACATGAAGAGTTTAGAGATTGCCTGGATATTTACAGCACTAACTATAATCGGGACATTATCGGCAATCCACAAAAAGTGGTGGTGTTTTTTGATTTTTGCAGCAACCAATACCTATTGGATTTTTTACGATATCAAATATGGGGCATTGGCTCAGGCTACTGTGTTTCTCGCGTATCTTTTTATAAACATGTACGGTGCATGGAAGTGGTTAAGGAATGTTTAAAAGGAAGGGCCACTGTGTTAAATGATTTAGAATTTGAATTATTCGATAACATACTTAAGCAATTGGATGAGTTGAAACAGTGGTGTGAAGACATGGACAATAGGTTAAAGTGGATAGAGGAAGCTATAATGCTATCTAAAAATGGTACGCGTATCAAAGTTCCACAGTGGTATGAATCATAGTTATCAGAAAAAGGTTAATAGTAGTCCCTTCTAAGATTCTACCTCTTATATATTCCTCGATGGACAGATGCTATAGAGGATGCATTCTTTGTGGTTAGGCTTTTTTGCCTGGCAGATCTTTCTTCCATGAAAAATTAAGAGATGTGAAAGGTTGCCCCATTCTCCTTGTGGAGTTATCGCCATAAGGTCTTTTTCAATCTTGACCGGGTCTTCATTCTTTGTAAGGCCAAGTCTATAAGCCAAGCGTTTAACATGGGTATCAACAGCGATACCTTTATTGATTCCGTAAGCATTAGAAAGTATTATGTTAGCAGTTTTTCTCGCAACACCGGGGAGGTTTATAAGTTCCTCCATTGTTTTAGGGACCTTCGATTTAAATTTTTCAACTATTATCTTTGCTGAATCATGAATGTTTTTTGCCTTGGTTTTGTAAAAATTTATAGAACTTATATCTTTCTGGAGGGTTTCGATCGAAACATCAGCATAATCTTTAACAGATCTGTATTTTTTAAAGAGATTTTCCGTTACCTTATTTACGTGGGCATCAGTGGTCTGTGCGGAAAGAATGGTTGCAACGAGAAGCTCGAAGGTGTTACCGAAATGGAGGGCTGTTTTGAGATTGTGATACTCTTTCTTTAATTTTTCTATGACTTCCACTGTCTTTTCTTGAATATTCATATAATCTCCTCAAATTTGTGTTAAGATGATTTATTTATAAAGAACTACATGATTATTCTAACTTTTCAAATTATATCACATAACCTCTTTCCAGAATAAATTGCGGGTCAATACAGTAGATGCTGACCAAAGTATTCAATATTGACTTCTAATAAGATTTGTTTACATACTGATAATATATTTTTAGGAGGTGAAATTATGGCAAAGAAAAAATCAGAGGAGTTAGTAAAGGTTGAGCCAACAAAAACCCCTTCACACCTTGAAGAAATGGAGAAGTGGTTTGAGGATTTTTTCAGGAGACCTTTTTCTTTAATGCGACCGTCGTGGTTTCCACGGTTAAGGATGCCCGAAATTGAAGAAGTCACACCATCGATAGATGTCTTTGAGGAAGGAGATGATGTGGTAGTAAAGGCAGAGTTGCCCGGAATGAGTAAAGAAAATATCGATGTAAAAGTCACGGATGATATCGTAACTATTTCTGGAGAAAAGAAGAAAGAAGACAAGGTCGAGGAAAAGAATTATTACAGGATGGAACGTTCATATGGCTCCTTCACACGATCATTCCGCTTGCCTTCCGAGGTACAGACGGACAAGGCAAAAGCAAAATTTAAAGAAGGGGTTCTTGAAATAAGGATACCAAAGACTGAGGAGGCTAAGAAAAAAGAGAGGAAGGTTTTGGTTGAATAAACGATAGAAAGACTAACTATATAATTCAATAGAGTCTGTTCAATTTTTGATACCCTGTGGTTTTGCCACAGGGTCATTTATTTCTGGTATCAAAAGTTATACCTCATTTTTTTCTTCTTTAAAGGGTATAATTACCAATCTAAACTGTAAGATAACTGCAGATTTGGCAGTAATTTTTAGATTAAAAGATGATAATAGGTTTTTTCAAAAGGTTAATTATAAGGTTAATCATTAAGAACAAGGCATTTATACTTGAAGAGGTTCTCGCGGTTAAAGGACTTATGCAGTTGCTCATGAAACAGAGAAATACGGATCAAAAATGGACAAGAGAAGAAAAAAGGGAAATGAAAATTCACCTTAAAAATATCTCTAAGCTCGTTCCTGCACTTATCATCTTTTTGCTTCCAGGTGGTTCTTTACTTCTTCCTTTTCTTGCTGAAGTACTTGATAGAAGGAAAAGCAGGAGACCTCTGGTGCAAAAACAAAGTGCGGATGAACATTTACAATAGGCTAATATGAGAAGTCCAGTAGGCATGGCAAAGCCAGTTGTACCTGTTGTTTACATCATTGAGGATATTAAGAAACATTTCTCGATCTTCCTCATCCAGGAAGATAAGTTTCCTTTCATTTCCCCCGTGAAGTTACATGATAGAGGGCACCATCATACTCTATTCGTAAAGGCCTTGACACAGAATATTTGTATCACATTACACAATATAATGTCAAGATTAAAGACCTGACCCTAATCCCCTAATCAGTACTATGGCGAAAGAGAGAAAAAAGACCCTCCCTGAACGCTCAGATACTTTTCTTTGTATTGTTAGCCTGTTTCAGTTTTTCTATATGATCAAAAAGTTCTTCATCATCAGCCCAACCCATGAAGTGATAACACAACATTTCAAATGTTCGTTTGGTGGGCTTGCGGCCAGTCCAGAGCGTTATTAGCATGCTGGCTATAAGGGCGCAATAGACCTGTATTGAAACTCCGTTTTGTGATAGAGATAGCAGATGGCTACACCCAAGAATACATTTAAACCAGCGAAAAAATAATTCTATCTGCCATCTGTAACGATAAATAAGTGCTATGGTCTCAGCAGATAAATCCATACGGTCTGTTAAGAGAAGTATGGTATAGTATGAATCAGTAGTGCGAAATGTTTTCTTAGAAGAAACCCTTGACCTACGAGGTCTGCCGGATGAACCCCTATGGTAAATCTCTATTACCCTGACATTGCCGGATAAATCATCCTGAAGTGCTTTGCTGCCCAGACGAACAATCACATCCTTCTGTACACCTGCTAAACGGTCAGTTTCTGTAATAGGTTTTTCCTCTATGGTTTGCCATACAGCATTATCTCTGAGACGGGCCACAAAGGAACTTTTAGCTTTGCGAATATCCTCAAAAAGACTATATTGACCATACCCAGCATCTAATACATAGAGCTTGCCGCTACTGAAGGATTTTCTGAGGTTGTCTTTTTCATTAGCGTTTGCATCTGTTACCTCGGCCCTGACAGGAATACCCTTTATGATATCGAATTCAAGGTGAAGCTTTGCCGCCCTGTGCTCATCATCAAGCCATAAGGCCCAGAGCATCTTTGGTAAGGCAGAAATAAGGGTGCCATCCACAGCAACCAGCATCTGTCCGATGTTCTTAAACTTAGGGTCCGTTTCTAACGGAATAGCTTGCTCAGCCAGTTGTTGTATTATGGGTGTAATAAGCTGTGAGTCAAAAACACTGCTGGCTTCAGATAATGAGCCAAGACTCGTTCTTTTTACTCCAAGAACCTTTTGTACCTTCTTTAGTTCAGAAACCTGTTGAATAGCCCGAAGACTTGTGATAATGGGATTGAAAAAATAAAACAAAAACAGAGCAATATATTGGTCGAAGCAGAGTTTTCTGTTGTGGTGGTCTTTTTCTGAATGCAGACGTTGCAGTACGGAAGATAAAACCTTGAAATATTTGAACCCCCGAAGTGCGCTTTCTGGAATGTCTCTCTTACTGTTTCCTTTACCTCTATGAGCTGAACCGTCAGGCATGGTTTCATTTTTGCACAAAAGGCATGGAAAAATCTAGAATTATTTCTTCTTTTAAAATTAATGTGTTACATCATCGTACTGGAATGTTATATTGATATTGCACTAAGCTAAGCATATTTTATGCCGAACAGTATTGTCGCTGTCCCTATTTTTCCCTGAAGTAACATGATACAATGCCCCATCATACTCAATCCTTAACGGTCTCGCCATGAAATATATCATGCATATCTAAGACTTAAAGAGCAAGATTAAAGACCTGACCCTATTTATTTCTATTTATTTCACTATTTATTTCAAGATCATCGATGTCAAGGCATTTGTCGAGAGGGTGAGGAAGGGGTAAGTTGGTTAAATTGGGAACGTCCCCTATTGCTTAGGAATTACCTCTTTTCCTTCTTATTATTTAGTTCAATTAGTCAAGAAGATTCCTTAAGTTTTTTCGATTTTTCCATTCTGAGAGGTTGTGCCATTGGCAATCATTCTAAGATTAAATGCATCGGTTGTCAGATGTGTAGACCTGACCCTGATTTGCTATGCCAGTTCCGGTATTGCCCTGCCAAATCTGCAACAGGACTTAGTCTGAAATTATTAACTGCTCATACTTTCCATGTTTGTAATAGAACGCAATCGCACTTGCTTCGATATGCTCATAAATTATCACATCTGTCTTAACCTTCACCTTCTTCTCTTTAACATAGAAGTCCCTGTGTGTTCCCGGTAGTCCCCTATGGATTGCAGGGAAATTTGTCACATCGTTTTCCTCGTAAATGAGCGAAATCTTGTACTTGCCAAAGTGATTCCTTTTCAATAGTAACAACTTTGCATGTTTCTTAGGTGCATGTGATATAATGAGAACCGCGAATGTCTTCTTATTGCCACCACCATCAAAGTTTCCAACTGCGACCCCAGGACACTCCCCGCGTCGATATTTATCCCAGAGCATCTGGTCATCAGGAATTAAATCTGCTTTCTCTAAAATTTTCCAATCCTTATAGCTCTCCACAATCGCTTCTATAGCACTCTTTGGCAACAACGACGGACATTCATAAAGTTCAATGGACTGGGCACTACAAGCATTGCCATCAATCATGAAAAAAAGAAATGTGACTATCAACGCATTTTTTCTTAATAAATTTGTTTTCTTCGCCATTCTTATTCACCTGCATACATATTTATGACAAGTTAACAAAATGTATTGCTCTACTTAGTACAACAGTCTTTAGCCGGTAGATCACGGCGGCTTCCTCCGAGGCAATGTCCAAGCTGAACATGAATATGTGGTCCAGTGGAGTGGGCTGAAGGATGTTTCAGTTCATCGATACCACACCCAGCTCCGCACTTCGAAGCACTACACAATAATTTACCCGGATTTGACGGATACCTGATATCCGCGGCTTCACCTCTACCATGAGGGCTCGCCGGTGGGTGATCGTTCGTCGTGGCAGTAACTACAAATGAACCGTAGTATTTTTCAATGCATTGCAGCAACTCAAGAAGCCGGCCAGTTGCCCGAGGTACACCTTGCTTATATTCAAACAGCCCGCTTGGATCTGTTGAATTAAGCGGATTGTTTCCAACGTAAGCATACAGATTAATGCCACCTTCCAACCCAATAGGATCCTTACTTATAAACCTTCCAATTTTCGCATCATAGTATCTTGCCCTGTAGAAATACAACCCGCTTTCAGGGTCATATTCTCTGCTTGTATAAGTATAGGGCTGTATGAAATTCGGGTCTAACATATAAGTAATATTTCCAAAACTATCATAGTTATATCTTTGTACAACATTCCCTGTAGAATCAGTAATTCCCGTCACAGAGCCAAGTCCGTCAAAATGATAGAAGTAGCCTTGGCTGTTCTTTACCATGGCAATAGGCTCATCTATCCGAGGGTCATGGATGTAATGGGCTACAAGCTGGTTGTTACCGTCATACTCTGCAATTATGTCTTCATCACTATATAAGTATTTAGTTACTGTCCCATTCACATTCTTCTCTATTCTTCTTCCAAAGGGGTCATATTTGTATGAAGCCACTAAAGTTGAGCAATCAGGTTTAAAGCCATTGACGCCTGTAAGCCTGTTTTCTGAATCCCACGTATATGTGGTTGTGCCACAGGAGTCGCCCCTGCTTATTATGTTTCCATTAGCATCATAAGTGAATGTCACTCCATTATAATTGAGCAAGCGATTGGCATTGTTATAAAAATATGAATTACCTGAAGTATCGGTAAGTCTATTGCCTGCTTGGTCATAGGTGAATTGCTCTGTCGGTGGTACAGGATGTGTTGCCTGAAGAAGCCTGTAAATAACATCATAGGCATAGTTGTGTGTTCCTGCCATATCAGTCATGCTTGTCCTGTTACCAACCAGGTCGTGAGTGTATGCACAAGAATTCACAGTTAATTGCTGAGAGTTTTGCGTCAGAAGATTCAGAAGACGTCCAATGGAGTCATAGGTGTACGATGTCGTTACCCCATTCGAATAAGTAAGTCGAAAATCTTTTTAAAGATTTCACGGCCTCCTCCAATGAACACCATTTGGTTAATAAATGCAGGGCAAAGTTGTACCCCCTTTAATTACAAAACTTCTGAGGTTATTAGAAGTGTATTGAACTGTTTCGTAAACACATGCGTCCCCCAACGCTTGCCAGTATCTAACCTTAGTCCATAGTCCATTTAATTTTTCAAGTTAAAAGTTTTTATCTGATTAATAAAGTTCTGTTATTGAATTTTTAAAGGGTATCTGTTGCTAAAATGCTTAGGTATTTCTTATTATTAAACGAGGAAATTTATATAGGGAAAAGATGGTGTTTTCAGAAGAAGAGCTTAAACGATACCACAGGCAGATGTTGATAGGTGGTTGGGGTGAAATAACACAGGAAAAACTCAAGAATTCTACTGTATTTATAGCAGGTGCAGGAGGTTTAGGCTCTCCTGTGGCTATATATCTTGCCGTTGCCGGAATAGGCCATATAAAAATCTGTGATTTTGATAATCTTGAATTGACAAACCTTAACAGACAGATATTACATGACCATACAAGAATAGGCACAAATAAGGCAGTCTCCGGAAAACTTACCATTGAAAGAATGAACCCCTACACAAAGGTAACAGCACTTCCAGAAAAAATATCTGTCGAAAATGTAGATAAACTTATCGGCAATGCAGATATCATTGTTGATTGTATGGACAATTTTCCAACGAGATATCTTTTAAATGAATCAGCTATCAAGAAGGGTATCCCTCTGGTTTACGGAAGTATAAGAGGCATGGAAGGTATGCTTTCGTTCATAAAGTCCCCAGAAACGCCTTGTCTCCGCTGCCTTTTTCCCGAGGCCCCTCCGGATGAGGTCTTCCCAGTTCTTGGAGCAACTCCGGGTGTTATAGGCTCTCTTCAAGCTCTTGAGACACTTAAGTATTTAACCGGTCTTGGCACAAATATCAAAGGTAGACTCCTGTTCTGGGATGGGAGCAGGGTTGAATTTAAAATTTTTAAGGCCCAAAAAGATCATAACTGCCCTGTATGTGGAAACAGTAAACAGAATAAATAATGGATTTAGGTGCAAGTGAAGTATAATTCTACATGTTTGGAGATGGTGTTATAGTATTCTCTGAATTTTTGATAAGTCTGAGAGGTGAAAAATGACTGAAATCAGATTGAACTTAATAACACGTACATGGGTGATTATTGCAAAAGATCAGAGTAAGAGGCCAGAGGATTTTATTGTAAGAAGAGTAAAGAAAAGACTCCCGGAATTTCTCGAAACATGTCCCTTCTGTCCCGGAAACGAAATTAGAACACCAGATGAGATATTCAGGATCCATGGGGATTCTGTATGGAAAATAAGAGTCGTTAGGCACAAATTTTCAAAGCTTTCTGAAGAAGGCGAGAGAAAAAGATGGGACTGCGGGTTAAAAAAAGGTGTCAATGGAGTAGGTATACACGAATTGATTGTTGAGACCCCTACTCACAACTTAACAACAGCAACTATGTCCGCTGATCAGTTAAAAGATGTAATACAGACATGTAAAGACCGTTTTGTGGAAACGTATAAAGATTCAAGAGTGGAATATGTAATTATATTCAAAAATAGTGGGTCCTCGGCAGGGACTTTTGTAGATCATCCCCTTTCTCAGTTAGTAGGGATGCCTATAACACCTCTTCAGATAAGAGAAAGATTTGAAGCATCCATGAAATTTTTCGATGAAACTGGTGATTGCCTGATGTGTAAAACTATACAAGATGAGTTAAATGATGGAATAAGGATTCTTTTTAATACGGAACATTTTTTATCCTTTATTCCGTATGCAGCGCTTTCGGCATTTCATATCTGGGTATTTCCTAAAAGGCATTCGGGTTCTTTTGCTGATATACGACCGGAAGAGATGTGGGACCTCGCAATTAATCTTAAATCAGTCATGACAAAGTTATATCATGGATTAGATTGTCCTGATTTTAATTATTTGATAAGATCTGGAAAACCAAGCAATGCAGATTCAGAGTTTATTCACTGGTATCTGACTATTGTTCCTCGGGTGGAAATGACTACAGGTTTTGAACTTGGCTCAGGTATGCATATAAACCCATTGTTACCTGAAATGAGTGCGGAGTATTTAAAGAACGTAAAGATACCTGAATATTAATTAGGTGAGATTTTTAGAAGGGTTAGCAAAACAGCATTGGAAATAGAAATAGAAGAAAGTGCTTAACCTTTCATAGATGAGGATATAGAATCAAGTGAAATTAAAGCGAGTGTCATTAAAGCGAGTTCGTTCGGATACCGTTAGCCAAAATCAGCCTGCTGGGGCTCGACCTGTTGAGGCAGAAATACTGGATGCTTATTCACAGACTGTAATTCGTGTAGTCGAGCGCATTGGTCCTGCTGTTGTAAGTGTGGGATTGGCTATGCGTGCACCAGAACAGCTAAAACGTCGCGGCATACCAGAGATCGGAGGTGTTGGGAGCGGCGTAATAATTACCCCGGACGGATATATACTAACAAACAGTCACGTTGTTCAATCTGCAGAGAAAATAGAAGTTCGTCTACAGGATGGACGAAATTTTCCTGCACGGATTATTGGCAATGACCCGCATAGTGATTTGGCGGTTCTCTCGATCTTGGAATCCGGTCTTCCCACAGCCGAGTTGGGAGATTCAGCTAAGTTACAAGTAGGTCAGCTTGTGGTTGCTGTTGGCAATCCTCTTGGGTTTCAAACTACAGTGACGGCAGGTGTTATCAGTGCTTTGGGCCGTACCCTTCGAACACAGACAGGAAGGTTAATTGAGAATGTGATCCAGACTGATGCAGCACTTAACCCAGGTAATTCTGGTGGCCCATTGGTAGATTCTCGCGGCCACGTAATTGGCGTTAATACAGCTATTATTGCTGGTTCACAAGGGATCTGCTTTTCTATGCCTATAAATACAGTTAAGTGGGTTGCCGCGCAGCTTATTCGCGAAGGTCGCGTGCGGAGGGCTTATCTCGGTATTTCAGGGCAGACTGTAAGTTTAGATCGTCGCCTGATTGTTCAATATCGTCTAAAAAGTTCCACTGGCGTGTTGGTGACCGAAGTGCAGCCAAACTCGGCAGCGGCTGTTACTGGATTAAGGCCGGGGGACATCATTATAAAAGTAGGCGATACATCGATTGCATCTCTTGATGACCTTCAGCTATCTTTATCGCGGCATCAGATTGGAGTTCCCTTAACAATTCATGCCATTAGAAACCGGGAGCGCATTTCTCTTGAAGCTCGCCCCACAGAGCTTCTGGATACAGAATAAAGTTTGGGTTTATCCAAGATTACTCATACAACAAGCTATATTTCCAGAAGGAGACTGCATTTTCGCTCTCCGCCTCAGGCGGACTCGGTCGTTCCGACCTCTCTACGAGTCGTAGACCGAGGAATTTTCTTGAAAAAACATTTATTTTTTCAAGAAAATAAAACCGCTCAAACACTATATCCGCCATTATAGATGATCGGTTTATGTTATTAATTTATAAAGATCTTAAAAGTTATTCAAGTTTTTTGATTGTTTGTCATTCCGCACTTGATGCGGAATCCAGAGAATATAATAAGAGAATATAATAAAAGTAATACCTCTGGATTCCCGTTTTCACGGGAATGACAACCATTGGGACAGAGTTCGCTATGAATAAAGTGGATTAAATTTAAGCAGTGTAGATTTTATACTAGTGTACCAGATTGCTTCTGATAGGTTTTCTTTTCGATGTATGAAAGGCAGAGTTTATAGCCTTCTGGGTGTCCGATGTCGAAGACAATACCTGGAAGACGGCAGCCGAGAAATCCCTTTTCCTTAAGTATGAGACTTCGCACCGGTACATCCGTCAATTCGCCATCCGCAACTAACTCCCTAATCCTTTTTATGTATTCAAAAATGTAAGGGCTTGATATTACAATGCCACAGGTGCGGAGCTCTCCCTTGAAGCGAGGAACAAAGTAACCGTTACCTTTAGGAAGAAATCTTTTAATATAAAAGATGTTGTCCTCTAAAGGTGAGAGGTCTACTCTTCCAGAGTTACCAAATCCATAGACATTTTCTTCCCTTACCTCTGTAAGGGCGGCAATATCTTTTTTGTATTTTAAAAAAGCAGCCTTTAAGATCTTTAATGCACCTGGTGCAGGTAAATAGATATTGTCAGGATAAATAATAGCTGCGATATGATTTCCGACAACATCCTCAGCAAGACTTATGGCATCGGATTCACCTAAAGGGTCTTCCTGATACAGAAAAGTAATAAGGCACTCATTTTCGATCTTTCTTGAATCCCCAAGAGCAGATGGGAAAAATTCCTGTCTGAATCTTCTATCTGTAAAATACCTGCGGATTATTTCCTTTTCCCTGTTGATGATAATAACAATATTTTGAATACCAGCTGAAAGACCTTCTCCTACGGCATACTGTATGGCTGGCTTATTGCCTATGGGCAGCATCTCCTTAGGCATTTTTGGATTGACAGGCTTCATCCTTTTACCAAGCCCTGCTGCTGGAATAATAAGATATGTCGTTTCGTCCTCCATTAGCTTCATTAGATAGTGATCTCCATGAGATCCTCTGCTAGCGATACATCGCCGTAAAACTCTACTCTACATTCCTTTAACCTTTCAGAATCAGGATAGGAAGAAGGATAGAGATGAGAAAGAATGAGTTTTTTTACTTTTGCTTTTTTTGCAATAAGACCGCATTCCCTTGGGGTTAGATGCCCCTGTACCTTCAAGGCGTCTGGAAAAGAGCAGTCTATAATAAGGAGGTCAGCATCCTTTGAGAGTTCAACTATTCCTTCGTCATAGTCACAATCGCCAGTGAAAACCACAGATTTTTCTCCATCCTCAAATCTGTAAGCAATGCTGTTTTCTGAATGTACTGTCTTTTTTGAAAAAACATGAAGATATTTTAAATCGAGCTTATCTTCAATTTCTATTACTTCGATGGTAAAGGACTTCGGCTTTTTCATAACAGATCTTATGATAGATTCATATGTCTTTTTAAAGCCTTTTGGACCTACTATTAATAAGTCTTTTTCTCTCTTGAAATTAGGTGTGGCTAAGAGGGCATGTATAAAGGGCATGAGATCCGAGATGTGGTCAGGATGAGGGTGTGTAATAAAGACTGCATCGATATCTTTATAGCTTTTCCCTGCCCTCTCAAGCTGAAGAAGTATCCCACTACCACAGTCTATAAGGATTTGCTTGTCAAAAATTTTTAGAAGGTATCCAGGGGCATTTCTCTTTAAGGAAGGTACACAAGTTCCGCTGCCTAAAATGATAAGATTCATCTATAATTGACTTGACTCACTTATGATCTTTAAAATTATTGAGACTCTAAACTCTACCTATTATACCAGAATATAATCTCTCTATTCGGTATATTGATGGATTTTGTAGATGGTTGATAAAATATGGTTTGAAGAGGCTGAATAAGAAAAACAGAAAATGCGGTGAAAATATATCTCATCAAAAAATTATTTCTATTAATTCCACTCCTTATTGGTGTCACATCTCTTACTTTTGTTCTTACAAAATCTTTGCCTGGGGATCCTGTTTTAAATATGGTTGGTGAAAGGGCACAGCCTGAGGTTATAGACAAGATAAGAAAAGAACTTGGTTCTGATAGAAATATTTTCATCCAATACGTCGGGTATATAAAATTGCTAACTAAAGGTGAATTCGGTCGTTCATACTACACAAATAGAAATGTTTTTGATGACCTACTCTTGAAACTTCCAAACACCTTGAAACTCGCATTGGGAGCTATGCTTATCGCTATTCCTCTTGGCCTTCTTTTTGGTTTTGTCTGTGCTTACAAAAGGGGAACAATCACAGACGGACTTATATCATCTCTCTCTGTAACTGGCTTGAGCATACCTGTTTTCTGGAGTGGACTTTTGATTATGCTTTTTCTTAGTCTCAGGCTTAAACTTCTACCTCCTTCCGGGACAGGTGACATAAGATTTCTCATACTCCCTTCTATAACCCTTGCTCTACCTGCCATTGCAACTCTCACAAGGGTTACGAGGACTACACTTGTAGAGATCTTCGGTTCGCCTTTTGTTACAGCAGTGAGAGCAAAAGGTATAACAGAGCTTAGGATAAATTTTTTCCACGTGTTTAAAAATGGACTTATCCCCCTTATAACTGTAATAGGACTTGATTTTGGAAGTTACCTTAATGGAGCAGTACTAACAGAGACGATATTTGGATGGGATGGCATAGGAAGGTTTACAATGGAGGGGATAATAAAGAGGGATTATCCTGTGATAATGGGATGCATAATTGTCGGTACCATTATCTTCGTTTTTGTCAATCTCTTTGTAGATATCCTTTATCATTACTTTGATCCGAGGATAAGGTTATATGAAAAAAGCAGGTAAGATTTCTATAACCCTTTTGTTTTTTATATCTTTACTTTCTTTTTCTGCGCCCCTAATATCTCCTTATGATCCTAACAAAATAGACCTTGACAGCATAAAGGAACCCCCGAGTCTTCAGCACATCTTTGGAACTGATAATAAAGGCAGAGATATCTTTTCGAGGATACTTTATGGAGGTAAGATTTCAATAAGCGTTGCTATTGTGGCTGCATTTCTGTCCATGGGGATAGGCTTGATTGTTGGCCTTTGTTCAGGATATTTCGGAGGTAAGATTGACACGTGTATTATGGCTATTGTTGACTTGATACTTTCCTTTCCGGCATTCCTCCTCGCTATAGGTATCACTGTTGTTCTTCCACCGGGTATTTATACTGTTATGATGGCGATTGCTGCAGTCGGGTGGACCTCATTCGCGCGGCTTATAAGGGGACACATTCTTACTATAAAAGAAACCACTTTTGTAGAGGCTGCAAAGGCTCTTGGGTGCAGTCGGATAAGAATCCTTTTTGTACATCTCATGCCCCAATGCGTTCCTCTGTTACTTGTAATGACAGGATTGAAGCTTGGGAGTTATATATTAACAGAGGCGTCTTTGAGTTTTCTGGGATTAGGGGCTCAGCCTCCAACAGCAACATGGGGATCTATGGTGAGTGCAAACAGAGCTTATATTTCTACAGCTCCCTGGATGATACTCTTTCCCGGATTAATGATTGCCATTACTGCTTTATGTTTTAATGCTTTGGGTGATGCCTTAAGAGACCGGTATGATTTGAAGATAAAATGGTAAAACTACATTTCCGTTAATCTTTCTTCTTCTTCCTGCTGCATTTTGCATTCGATACACATAGTGGTGACAGGCCTTGCCTCGAGTCTTCTTACATCTATCTCTTTACCGCACTTATCACAGATGCCGAAAATTCTTTCTTCTATTCTTTCTATTGCATTCTCGATTTTCTTCAAAAGCCTTCTTTCTCTTCCTCTTAGTCTCAGCATAAAGCTTCTTTCTGTTTCTGCTGTTGCCTGATCCCCAAGATCTGGGAATACAGTTTGTCCAGGGAGTTCATTGAGAGCTGCCTCAGCTTCTTCAAGGACAGCCTCTCTCCAGGCTATAAGTTTTTTCTTTATCTCCTGTATCTTCTTTTCCCTGGGAGTAAGTCGTTTGGCGGGAGTAAGTCGTTTGGCTTTTTTTGTTTTCGTCGCCTTGGTCTTTGCCTGTTTTATCTTGGCAGTTTTTGTCTTTGTTTGTTTAGTTTTAACAATAATTTTTTTCTTTGGCATAAAAACTCCTGAAATAAATTTTATTAAGTTAACAGAAAGTTTTGCTTATAGTCAATAGCTCATAGGCAAGGGTGAAGGAAAAACTGATATAATACTGCAAAAATAAGATCATTAACTATAAAGATGCATAAAACATCATAAAGGATATTCTTCTAAGATGCTTAAAAATGATCGGTGGATAAGAAAGATGGCAGCAAAGGGTATGATAAAGCCTTTCAGTGCTAAACAGGTAAGGGAAGGGGTTATCTCTTTTGGTTTGAGCTCCTATGGTTATGACATGAGAATCGCTGATGAATTTAAGATATTCATAAAGAAACAAGATATTATCGATCCTAAGGCACTTGATCCTAAAAACTTTACTGATTTCAAAGGGGACACATGTATTATTCCTCCAAACTCATTTGTTCTTGGTCGGTCAATTGAATATTTCAGAATACCAAGGGAAACTATCGCGATATGTCTCGGAAAATCTACCTATGCAAGATGTGGCATTATCATAAACGTAACACCCCTCGAACCTGAATGGGAAGGGTATGTAACGATAGAGATATCAAACACAGCACCTGTTCAAACAAAAATATATGCAAACGAAGGCATAGCCCAGATCCTTTTCTTAGAAGCCTCAGAGGTTTGTAAAACATCCTATGCTGATAAAGCAGGAAAGTATCAAACCCAGAAGAAAATAACCTTGGCGAAGATGGGGTGATCAGAAAGATGTCTGCAAGTGAGAAGTTGATACTTGCTCTTGATGTAGGTGACCATAATCATGCAATTGAGCTGGTAGAAAAATTCCAAGATTATATCGGAATCTTCAAAGTAGGCCCTGAGCTCTTTATATCCTCTGGCATAAGGATTATTGAGGATATTAATAAAAGGGGGAGAAAAGTCTTCCTTGATCTGAAGTTTTACGACATACCGAATACTGTTTCAAAAGCAGCTGTTGTTGTAACGAGGCTTGGGGTCCATATGTTTAACGTGCATACTTCCGGCGGATTTGAAATGATGAGAAAGTGCAAAGAAAGTGTTGAAGAGCTATGTCTTAAGGAAAATCTAAATCGGCCGAAGATTCTTGGAGTTACGGTGCTCACAAGCATCTCAAGGGAAGTTTTTTTAAATGAGCTCGGCATTCAGCAAAGCCTGAGAAATCATGTGAAGCATCTCGCAGCTCTTGCTATGAAAGCTGGACTTGACGGCGTTGTCGCATCGGCAAAAGAGGCATCAATGATACGAAACCATTGCGGAAAGGGATTTCTTATAGTTACCCCCGGTATCAGGCCCTCATGGACACCTCCCGATGACCAAAAGAGGACTATGACACCAAAAGAGGCAATAAGGGAAGGGGCGGATTATCTCGTCATAGGGAGAGGAATACTCCAACATGCCGAACCTTTTAAGGCTCTTGAGCTGATAAATCTCGAGATACTTACTGCCTGAGATCGAAAGACGGTAGGTTGCAAAAAGGTTTATATTTCACATTATTTTATATGATATGCCTTGTTAAGGCAAGACCACTCTAAATGTAATTTCACAACTAATGATTAAGCCTTTGAAAAGAGATTTCTTGGAATTTGTAAAGAATGGGAAGTCCCCGCCTCTTTATGAGGAAATACCTTTCTTACCACCATATTTAATATATGAATCTTTAACCTCTCCAAATAGTTTTCTCCTTGAAAGCATTAAAGGTCCGATGAAAATAGCGAGATACTCATTTATAGGTTTTGATCCCTACGCGATATTTAAAGTAAAGAATGGGGTTATAGAGATTGAAACCCCTCTGTGTCCCCCCTTGCTAAGGGGGGAATTAAAGGGGGGTGAGAGGGGACTTGAAAAAATAGTTTCCGCAAGAGAAAGCATATCTACTGGCAAACCTCTTGGCATCCTAAAAGAACTTATTACCTCCTATAGACAAATACCCTCTGAAAATCTTCCTCCCTTTCAGGGTGGCGCTGTAGGAATTTTTAGTTACGATTTTGTCCAATACTTCGATAGTCTGCCAAAGTTTGCTGTAGATGATATAGACTTGCCTGATGCACACTTCATTTTGATTGATAGGCTTGTTGCCTTTGACCACCAGTACAGAAAATGCTGGATAATCGTATGCCCAGGAGCGAGAAATATAGAGAATGATTTAAGGGATTGGTCGGAAAAGTACGATGAGGCGGAATATGAAATAGATAAAATAGAAAAGAAAGTTAATTCCCCCCTTACCAAGGGGGGATTCAGAGAGGTTAAGGGGGAGCAAGAGGAGATTACTAAAATAGAGATTACCTATGAAATGAAAAAGAGTGACTATATGGATATTGTTAGAAGGGCTAAGGAATATATAGCAGCAGGAGATATTTTCCAGGCAAACCTCTCACAGAGGGTTTCAGCAAATATAGGAAATATAAACCGGTGGAGTATTTACAGGGCATTGAGCTCTATAAATCCAGCCCCCTTCGCAGCCTTTATGGATTTTGGAAACTATCAAGTAATTAGTTCTTCGCCAGAAAGGCTTTTACGGGTAAATGATGGAATTATCGAGACAAGACCCATCGCAGGAACAAGGCCAAGGGGAAGAAACTATACAGAAGATGCTTTGATGCGTGCAGAGCTTCTTTTAAATGAGAAGGAACGGGCAGAGCATATTATGCTGGTAGACCTTGAGAGAAACGACATCGGAAGGGTTTCCAACTATGGCACGGTTACCGTTGACGAGCTCATGATTACCGAGGATTGTTCACATGTAATACATATTGTATCGAATGTCAGAGGAAGAATTGCAGATGGAAAGGATTGTTTTGATGCCATAAAGGCTGCTTTTCCTGGTGGTACTATAACGGGTGTTCCGAAAATAAGATGTATGGAAATTATAGAGGAGCTCGAACCGGTGAAGCGCGGTCCATATACTGGGTCAATAGGTTATATCAGTTTTGCAGGCAATATAGATTTGAATATCGTTATCAGGACATTTGTTATTAAAGGCGAAAAGGCCTATGTTCAGGTAGGCGCCGGAATTGTCGCAGATTCAGATCCTGAAAGGGAATATTACGAAACGCTCAAAAAAGCAGAAGCCCTAATAAGGACATTAGAGGGTATAAAATAATTATAAAAATCTAAACCATCTCTTTTTTGTCTTTAACTTCTCGAAGTTTTTCCTTAAATCCCTGAGCTGGGCGTTTATTCCTCTGTGTTCTTCGGTTGTCTCTTTAATTACCCGATTCATATCTTTCAAGGTATGTAAAACATCATTGATGTTTTTGACTATGATATCAAGCTTTTCCAGTAATATAGGAGGGACCTCAACCGGTTTCTTAATAGCAGCCTCCTCAAAAAAGGTGGACTCTTTCTCAATACCAGCCAAATCGGGTTCTTCTTTTAGATCAGGAATCGCATATTTGTTATATTCTATATCAAAGGGATCATACATAGTTTGCTCAGGTATTTGATCTGCGATTACAGGTTCTTTAACCATAGACTCAGTAATATCAACTTCTATAGGAACTTCTTCTTCCTTGTCTTTTATAGCCTCAGACTCATACATAGTTGTCTCAATTATTGGACTTGTGGTTGCAAGCTCTTGATTTTGTGGCTCGCTGATGCCAACTTCTATGGGGGATTCTTTTCTTTCGTGGTCTTTAGCTACATCTTCGGGAGGTGAAAGATCAACTTTCTTTTTCATTTCTTCTACTGCGACTTTGGTTATGTTCTGAAATGCCTCCTCCACACCTTCACCATCTATAGCTATTGCTTCAACATATTTATATTTTCCGTCTTCGTTCAGGTCGTTACTCAACTCATCAATGGATAAGATGTTAGGGAGGTCTCTCTTATTATATTGCAATAGAATTGGTATTTCATCGGGATTAATATTATTAGCGAGGAGGTTTTCTCTCATATTTTTAAAGCTATCTACATTCTGGTCCCTCATCTCATGCTGTGAGTCTGCAACAAATACAACAGCATCTGCCCCTTTAAGAACGAGTTTCCTTGTTGCGTTATATCTGACCTGCCCAGGTACTGTGTAAAGTTGAAACCTTAAAGAAAAATCCCTTATCTTTCCTAAATCTACTGGCAATAAGTCAAAGAAGAGTGTTCTGTCTGCCGCTGTTGGAAGGGATACGAGTTTTCCCTTCTCATTAGGATTCAATATGTGATGGAGATATTGAAGGTTTGTTGTCTTGCCGCTTAGTCCAGGTCCGTAATAAACTACTTTGACAGTTATCTCTTTTGTGGTGTAATTAAAAAGTGCCATTTTTATATTATAGCGTAAACTCCGTTCTTTGTATGATATTTAACTTTGTACATTGCCTCATCTGCAAGTCTCAAAAGTTCATCTTTGGATTTTGCACTCTCAGGACATGAAGCAACCCCAAAGCTTGCAGTTATTCTAAGGGCATAACCTTCTTTTTCAAGAAATATATTCTGCTCAACAGCCTTTCTTATCCTCTCAGCAATCTGTGCCGCAGCAGCAGGAGCGGTATGTGGAAGGACAACGACGAACTCATCTCCTCCATATCTTACAACGACATCAACAGACCGCAGATTTCTTAAAAGGAGCTGCCCCATTTCAGCAAGGATCTTACTTCCTACAAGGTGACCATGATTATCATTTACATGTTTAAAAAAGTCAATATCCATAAATATAAGCGAGACGGATGTGCGATATCGTAACGAACGCTGTACCTCCATCTCGATCGTCCTATTAAGGTATCTTGTGTTAAATAGTTTTGTTAGATCATCTGTAATGGATAATTCCTCTACCTTCTGATATAACAGGGCTCTTTCTATAAGAATTGATACCTGGCCGAAAAGTTCGATTAATTGATTAAAGTCTTCCCTTGTAAAAGATTCCTTTGTTGTTTTATTGAAGACTTCGATAATACCTAATAGTCTTTCTCCACTTTTTATTGGTATACAAATTATTGATTTTGTTTTATGTTTTGAATTATGGGCCTTATCTATCTTTTTAAGAAAACGTTTATCACGAGAGACATCTGAAACAAGGATGGGTATACCCTCCTTTACAACCCATCCAGCTATACCCTCTCCAATTTTTACTCTAAACTTCTCAGTATCCTTTGTTTTTTTACCTTCTGTCCTCGCGAATACCAGTTCTCCTATACCTTCATCCATGAGAAACACAGTCCATGCCTCTGCACTGGTCATTTTTTTAGCTTTTTTCATTATTGTATCGAGGATATTATTTAGATCTGTGGGTGATGTGATAACCTTACTGACCTCTTCGTAGAAGTTCGATTTGTGCCTTAATGTATAGGGGTTACTTTTTAATCTATTCTTATTAAGAAAATGTTTTTTTTCTATAAGTGCTCTGTTATGCATTGATACCACAGCATTTTTTGTATTTCTTTCCACTTCCACATGGGCATGGTTCATTTCTGCCGACCTTTTTCCCACGCCTAACTGTTTGGACTGCAGCACCTTCGCCTCTGTTATAACTTAATTGCATCTGCTTTTGCTCTCTGCTAAGGGTTTCCTGTTTTTGTATCTGTATTTTGAAGAGCCTACTCACAACCTCTGTTGATGTCCTTCCTGTCATTTCAGCAAATATATCAAATGCCTCTTTCTTATATTCCACAAGGGGATCTCTCTGACCATAACCCCTGAGCCCAATGCCTTCCTTAAGATAGTCCATAGCGAGCAGATGGTCCTTCCACTGGGTGTCAACAACCTGCAGGAGAATAATTTTTTCAAGATACCTCATCATCTCGCTTCCGATTTCTGATTCTTTTCTTTCGTAGGCATCCCTTATCTCCGAGATCAGCGTTTCTCTTAAGGAATTCAGATCCATAGGTGTAACATTTCGCATAATAGAGAATATGCCATAGACTGCATCGTTAAGCCCTTTCATATTCCATTCTTCTCTATGTTTTTCTTCCGGGCAATAAATGCTGAGTACTTCATCTACAACTTCATCTATCATGTTGTAAATGTGATCTTTGAGGTTTTCACCTTGCAGTATCTCCTTCCTGAAAGAATATATCTCCGTTCTCTGCTTATTTATTACATCATCATATTCAAGGAGATGTTTTCTTATATCGAAGTTATGTGCCTCAACACGTTTCTGTGCGTTCTCTATAGCCTTTGTTACCATCCTATTTTCTATTGGAATATCCTCATCCATGCCGAGCTTACCCATAAGACCTGATATTCTGTCTGAACCAAAGATCCTCATGAGTTCATCCTCAAGGGAAAGATAGAATCTCGAAGAGCCAGGGTCACCCTGCCTTCCTGTACGACCTCTTAATTGGTTATCTATTCTCCTTGCCTCATGCCTCTCTGTGGCAAGTATATGAAGGCCTCCCAGAGATAACACTTTTTCCCTGTCTTTTTTGCAGATATCTTCTGCTTTTGAAAGGGCCTGTTTAAAATCGTCTTCGGTATAATCTTTTTTGTCTTTCAAGAATTCCCTTGCGAGTCCTTCAAGATTACCTCCAAGTATGATGTCCGTACCTCTACCTGCCATATTCGTTGCTATCGTAACAGCGCCGCTCCTTCCTGCCTGAACAATAATTTCTGCCTCTTTCTCATGGTACTTCGCATTCAGGACAGAGTGGGGGATGCCCTTTTTCTTTAAAAGATGGCTTAATATTTCCGATTTCTCTATTGATATAGTGCCCACGAGAACAGGATGGCCCTTTTTATGAAGTTCTTCGATCTCTCCTATAACAGCATTGAACTTCCCCTTTTCCGTCTTATAAATTACATCAGGATAGTCATCTCTTATCATGGGTTCATTAGTGGGCACAACAATTACTTCAAGGTTATATATCTTTGCAAACTCTTCTGCTTCGGTATCAGCAGTGCCAGTCATGCCAGCAAGTTTTTTATACATCCTGAAGTAATTCTGGAATGTAATTGTTGCAAGGGTCTGGTTTTCACTTTCTATCTTGACACCCTCTTTTGCCTCTATTGCCTGATGAAGACCGTCTGACCACCTCCTGCCAGGCATAAGCCTGCCTGTGAATTCATCTACTATAATTACCTCACCATCTTTGACAACATATTCAACATCCTTCTTAAAAAGGGTGTGTGCTTTTAGTGCCTGGAGTACATGGTGAACAAGCTCGATATTTGCAGGATCGTAGAGGTTACCTGCACCCAGCAGTCTCTCCACTTTTATATTGCCATCTTCTGAAAGAATGGCAGTCTTTGCTTTTTCATCAACTGTGTAGTCAACATCTTTCTGAAGTTTTGGGATAATCCTGTCTATCTTGTAATACTTGTCTGTGGATTCTTCTGATGGGCCTGATATGATAAGGGGTGTCCTGGCCTCATCTATAAGGATGCTGTCAACCTCATCCACTATCGCATAATTTAATTCCCTCTGGCAGTAGTCAGAAATTTCATATTTCATATTATCTCTGAGATAATCAAACCCGAATTCGTTGTTCGTCCCGTATGTTATGTCTGCTAAATAAGCCTCTTTTCTTGAACATGGCTTAAGAAACTCTAACCTCTTATCTGTAGAAAAATATGATGGGTCGTATAAAAAAGAGCTGTCATGCTGTATGACTCCTATAGAAAGACCGAGGGAGTTATATATCGGTCCCATCCATTGTGTATCCCTTTTTGCAAGATAATCGTTGACAGTAACGACATGGACACCCTTTCTCTCAAGGGCATTCAGATAGACGGGTAGGGTGGCAACGAGGGTTTTGCCCTCACCTGTTTTCATCTCTGCGATTTTACCCTCATGAAGTACAATGCCACCAAGGATCTGAACGTCGAAATGTCTCATTTTAAGTGTTCGCCTGGATACTTCACGCACCACTGCAAAGGCCTCTGGAAGTATGTCATCCAGGGTCACTTCTCCCTCGAGTCTTCTTTTGAATTCTTCTGTTTTGTCTCTGAGCTGTGGATCGGAAAGACTTGTTATATGTGACTCAAGAGATGTTACCTGTTCAACAATAGGCCAGAGTCTTTTCAGCTCGCGCTCGTTCTTAGTACCGAAAACCCTTCTCAATAATGTACCAACCATTAATATATAATAAGGTGAGGGGGTTTAATATTTCAAGAAACAGTTTGAGCTTCAAACACCTCTTTTTCCGTGATGATAATCACAGCTCACGACAAATGCAGCTATAGCTGGCTTCCTTGAGCGTAGGAGATGTGATCTTCTGAATTCTATGCTATGCAAAAATACTAAAATTTAAAGTAAAATTTTAATAGGATGAAATCGGAAGAAAGTATTTTCGAAATGATTAAAGAAAAGGTTAAGAAATATCTCAAATGGTATCTCTATCCGTTGTTCTATTTTGTAGTTGTAAGTATTGTCTGTGCCTATGCCTGGTATAAAAATCCGCTTTCTCAAAGAACAGGTATTAAAATCATCTTCAAAACTATCGGCATTATCCCAACCATTGTTTGGGTTGGAGCGATAACACTATGGATTTTTATTTCAATCTTCTTCATTGTCGTTTTGTTTTGGTCGAAGAAAAGTTTCCCAGGGATTTTTACTCGGAGCGGATTTGATAGGCTTGCAAAAGATGAAAAAGCCCCTAAAAGTTTTAAGCGGAAAATTATTAGTTATTTTTTGTACGGGATAGGATGTATATTAATTTTTGTAGGTATTACTCTTGGTATATGGATTACCCGTCCTTATATTACACTACTTCTCTCTTCATCAAAGGTTGAGGTATTGGAGAGAAAGGTAACTTTGGGACAGATTCACGGGAATCAGATCATTATCCCTTCTGTATTAGTGGATGCTCCTATTATAGAGGGGGTGGACAAATCTAAGCTTTCCCAGGGGGTTTGCCATATTTCAAATTCTTTAGCTCCAGGTGGGGGAGGTAACTTTATCATAGAAGGTCATAATCTGGCTGAGTTTGGATGGTGGAGATCCCAGAGCTTCTTTAGTCTCCTTGAAGTAGTGGGAAAAGGAACGCCTATCTATGTTTTTTACAATGGCAGGAAGTATGTTTACAAGGTTAAAGAAAAGATTTATCGAAATATAAATGATCCAAAACTTTACGACATCACGCCAGGAGAGCGCTTAACGCTTATAACCTGTGTCTCAACCTGGTCACCTACTATCTACACCAATAGGCGGACAGTCATTATTGCCTATCCTGAGTTTTGATATAGATAATCGGGAGTTGATGCAAAAATGCATTGACTTTTCCACATTTAGGTAATACAATGTATTACTAAAGGGAGATAATGTTTGAAGATAAGAGGGTTTGAGTGGGATGATGGGAATGTGTTACATATAGAACTTGGTCATGGGATAAGGCCAGAAGAGGCTGAAGAGGTTTTTGCAGTAAAGCCCCTCTTTTGTAAAACCAAAAAAGGCCATTATGCGGCAATGGGGTTGACCCTTGAAGGTAGATATCTTACAGTGGTTTTTGAATTAAAAAAAGACGGTATCGTCAGGGTAATCACAGGATGGGACATGAACAGAACTGAAAAAAGATACTGGCGTAAACATAAAGGTGAATAAGTTATCAAAGGGAGGGTTTAATTTTATGAAAAAAAACGCAATGAAAAAAGAACTGACTGATAAGGAGTATTATGACTCCCATGGCATATTGGGAGATATTGTGGATGAAGATGTCGACCTTAGCCTTGATGATACACTCAGAAAGGATATAATAACAGGCAAAAGGAAAAGAAAACTTAGGAATGTTTCAATAAAAATAGACCCTTTGTATCTTCAGTCCATTAAGAAGATTGCTACCATGAAAGGTTTCCCTTATCAGACACTCATGAGACAATGGCTTATAAAAGAAATTAAAAAAGAACTGAAAATCGCTTCATAGAAAAATTTATGATATTATGACTTCACTCTTGGAAAGTGACTAACGCCGATAACGTGTGTTTCTACCTTGTCTCCGGCTGTCTACACTAATAGGCGAACAGTTATCATTGCCTATCCCGAATTCTGAAAATATCCCTCTTTAATCTTGCCCTCATATTGTCTGACCCCGGTGACGCTTTTTGATTAAAAATACGCCTGTAGAGATAGCGAGAAGGGATAAAAATAAAATCGTATATGTGTTAGCGCCAGTTGAAATTGGCGGTGGTGGGGGTGGTTGAAAAGTATAGCCTATTGAATAGACACCTGTTGTACTTCTTCCGCTGTAATACATTATCCAATTTGTTCCATCCGGCATTACATAAGGAGTATATGTTCGGTCATTTCGCCATGAGGGAGGAGAACCACTTGTCGAAAAAATTGGATTGCTAATGCTCTTTGTAAAGTTTTGTCCGTCAGTTGAAAATGCAACGCCTATTCCCTGGTTAGAAAATGGCCCACCGCTCCCATAAAAAATAATGTACTGACTGCCTGACTTAATGACATGAGGAGAGGTGAACGCTGTTTCCCATGGTTGAAGTGGACTACCCAGAATATTATGTGCCGTTCCTGTCCAAGCTATGCCGTCAGTTGATGTGTAATATTCAACGTATCCTGACCCATTGTCTGCATAGGCTTTCCAGGTCGTTCCTCCTTCATAGAGAACGTCAAAATTATAGATTGAGGAATTAGACGAATATGAATTAACACCTGTACATGCCCCTATATCAGTCCAGGAATTCCCATCTGCTGAATGAGCAACTCTTGGACTTACAGTCCAATCTGCTCCAGTCGTGTAGTACATCAGAAAAGGGCCAGCATAAAAGTTACCACCAATATTCCATCCACCTGAATTGTAAAGTACACGGGGATGGTAAGCTCCAAGACTTATTCCAGTCACTGCTGTAGCAGGGAATGTTACCCCGATGAAACCAGGATTTGTACTGCTGGAATGTCTTGTGTTAGAACCATCACCGTACCAAATGTGGTAGATAGAACCTACTTTTATAACGCATGGATAATATGCTCTGTTTACACCGTCAGTTGCACCTCCAAACAGAGGATTAGAAGTTGACTCTGTCCAAGCAGTAAAATCAAAAGCTTGAGCCAGTAATAAAGGCAGAAAAATTAGCATCATAAGTGGACACAAACATACCAGAAACCGTCTGAAAGCTATTGAAATCAAGACAATTTTCCCCCTTGTATTATGATTTATGAAAAATGTTTATCTGTCAATCCCCAAAGGTTTGCAATTTACAAAAAAGAGTTTCAAGGTTTTTTTAGAACTAAAGTATTAAAAGCATAAGACGCCCTAACAACCTTGCACCAGCTTCAGTGAGAATATTGATTCTAAAAAGTCTGAAATAATAAGAAGAATTTTGTTGAGGGTGTGAAGGGAGAAAAGCTATAATGACGGCACTTTAGTCCTTGCTTGAAATTCTAACGAAAGCGAGGGTGGGTTTGGAAATAATTCATTAGGTATCTTACAAAATTAACTACAAAGGAGACATTCATGGAAGATGAATCAGTTCAAATTACTAAGTTAGAAGTAATTCTTATTATAGGTATTATCGGCTGCATGCTATTTGCAACTTGGGAACTCGGGCATCTAATGGTTGACAAGTGGTTTCAGCATTGGGTAGATAAAAATCCTTTCACTAATAAAAGAATAATTCTTTACGGGATAGCCTTCTTAATGTCAATCACTTCGCTGATCATAACAACGACTTTCGTAACTAAGTTTGGTAGATTTGGCAATACCATAAATCGTGCTTTTCTTTGGTATGGAACCCTTTTGTTAATTAGTACAATTGCAATTTTTGTATTTGATTGTTTACCTGAAGTTTTTGCAGGATTTATAGGCGCGATTGTATTTATAATTGCGATTTATATTTTACAAAAAAAATATTATACAAAAGAGAGGATTGTTAAAAATAGGTTAGAAAAAAACAAATGTTTTCAATGTGCGCATGAGTTATTACCAAATTCTCTATACTGTTCTACTTGCGGAGAGCAGGTAGGCAAAAAATGCCAAAAATGTGAATCATATACTAAACTTAAAGATAAATATTGCTCTCAATGCGGATCAGAACTTTAGGTTTCATATGCAAAATATGGCCAATGATTTGTAACAATATTCTTCAAGTCACTTTAGCACCTTCATAGGGGGAGACTGAGGATGTCAAATTAGCCCATTTTGGGTTTATAGAAAACCAAAGTGGGTTTTTGTTTTTAGAAAGGAGATAACAAATGATTAAACATTTAATGATTGTAATTTTAATAATACTTCTGACTGGTCTTATTGGCTGTGAGATTAAGACTCCTGAGATCAGAGGAGTGGTTTTGGATGCGGAGACCAAAGAACCTGTTGAGGGGGCGTGGGTGAGGGCGACATTAGAAATTAAAACAAGGACTGTTGGAGGAGATGTACATACTGTTTTGTCATTAGGCCCACCCCACAGTAGAACAAATAAACAAGGCCAGTTTGTAATCCCTTCAAAAAGTTTCAAAAAACCGGCTTTTCCTGTTGGGTTTGGGACGGAGGCAGTCAATGTTGGTATTGGTGCAAGTACTGTTGATGATAGAGGAGGTCGTATAAATTTTAAAGAAGAAAAATTAAAAGAATTTTTGGGAAAGAGTAGGGTGGAACTAATTATTTATAGCACACCTATTGAAAGAACCGAAGGTGAATATTTTACTCACCTTCAGTCACTTTACAACTATTGCCTTACAGGTCGTTCAAGTGTAGAAATCCCTTCAGTTGAAGGTGGTTGCGATGCTTGGGAGCTGGATTATGTTATTAGAAAGCATGAAAGGTATTTAGAAAGATTTAAGAACCCTAAAATAATTGAAAATCCGCCATATGGTGTTAATAAACTTGAGGAAATTTTACACCACAGTGGTATCCAACAGCAATTAGGCGATCTCCTTAAAAAGAAAGGAGACTATGAAAAAGCTCTAAATATCATCAAGCGAGTAAAAGAGTTCGATAAAAAATACGGCCTCTCGTTACACTTAAAAGACTATGAAAATCAAATCAACGAACTTCAACAACTACTCAGAAAAAACAGAGGTAAAATATTGTGATAGCAAAGAGGATTACTACGATCATTTTTTCATTGGTGGTAGTTTTTTCTTTAGTTTCTTTATCAGAGGGTTTTGATAATAATGCGAATAAGGACGAGGCTACAGCAGACCCAAATGACCAACGGCCCTACACCCGTGAGAATGCCCTAAAGCCCGTAGATCAGGGTGGCTATTACGGTGGCCATGACACTCTTACTGCTGAAGGGATGCTGTTAAAGAAGGAGGTACATAAAGATGACATAAAATTTCAAGAATGGGTAAATGATAAATTTGTTTTCCCCTCTCTCCGTATAGGTGCACATGATGAAGACTCCACAAAAACATTAGGCATTTATTTGGGGGCTGAAAGACCTTTTGGTGAAAATGGGGATGGAAATTTTTACCAGCATTTTTACAATCCTGAAACAGGTAAAGGACTCAAGGGGATGCATAACCCTGCAACTCGGAGAGCAAGGGATTACTTAAAAGAGATAAAGGGGCTCTTTTGTAAATCCAAAAATTCTCCATTAACAGAAGAGGAAAAAAGGAGGTTATATGACTATTTTGGCAGGATATTACACCTCCTTCAGGATATGGCTGTTCCATCACATACAAAAGATGATATACATGCCTTCACAAAACCCTTTGAGAATTATGTAAATAACCACTGGACTGAAATAGTTAATTTGGACACCTTCAAAGAAGAGGTTACCGTAGATAAATATCTCAGCTCGAGTTGTGCTAATAGTTCTCAAGAAATAAGTAAGCTTATGTTTGACCTGGCAACAAAAAGCCATACATATCCCAACGAAGAAGAGCTTTATGATGAATATAAGGATGAATCGGGGGAAACGTATAGTGTGCTTAACGAAGAGAGACTTATGAGAAATGTAAAGGATCTTATCCCTGAAGCAATCAAATATACTGCTTGTTATATAGATTCTATATATAAGTCTGTGACCGAACCTAATATAGATCCATCTGATTGCAGGATATCATATCTTAGCCTCTTTGGCTTCTTTAACCCTGGTGGTGATCATCCAGATGACAGTTTCGACGTTTCAGATGAATTCTACTGGGAAAAGGAGTTCGGGCTCTCTGAATTAGATCTTACAGATCTTTACCTCAGGACAGCTATTAAAAAAGGTAAAATTGGCGTTTGGTATAAAAAGCGGTTTATGGAAATACTTATAGAAGGAAGGACAAAGTACAATGACGCCCCTCAAGAAACTAAGAATCAAATAGAGGCAGAGTTTCAAAATGTAAGTGAGAAACTTGAAGAAAGGAAAAATCAAGTACAAAGCGACTGGGAGGGCGCTCCTGACATTGCCCTCTTTACAAATGGCTTTTACAACCCTTCAATTTCTTTAATGTTAAAGATGAAAGAACCTGTGGCTTTTAAAGGATTAGATTTTGACCCTTCAATAGTAAAAGACCATCCGGTGATGATTGTGCCTTCAGGAGGGTTATTTGGTTTAGAGAATTCTGAGATTTTAA
>Ga0315268_10001248_pt1 | contig 29139 bp, 30 predicted proteins | sample C1_top_MG_FD_204535 | JGI IMG/M metagenome (GOLD analysis project Ga0315268, IMG submission 204535) | Sediment microbial communities from Yellowstone Lake, YNP, Wyoming, USA - C1_top | ecosystem: Environmental > Aquatic > Freshwater > Lake > Sediment | place: USA: Wyoming | collected 2017-08-01
CTAAGAATTCATGGAAAAGTGAGAGAAGCACCTGAAGACCTGAACATACAGGGAACGTATCATACCGTCAGTGTTCAGCCAGACGACCAGTTGACAATAGCAAAAGACCACTGGTACGACTACCAACTTGAGAGGCTGGAAAAAGCGCAGATTGAGGAAGAGCCCATAATTGTTCTTGCAATAGACTCAGATGAGAGTTGCATAGCAACCGTTAGAACATATGGCGTAGATGTGAAAGTCGAGATCAGGTCTAGGCTCCCTGGAAAACGCGAGTTTCAGAAAAGAGAGGAGGCACTTCAACGATACTATACTGAGGTGTCTAAGGCACTTGAAAGGACACTTGCCGGAAGGATCGGCAGAATCGTGATCGTTGGACCTGCCTTCGCCAAGGAAGGCCTTTGGAAGCATCTAAGCAACAATTTCGCCGACACTGCGAAGCATGTTGTCTCAGTTAAGAGTGTCAGTTCGGGGGGACTATCAGGAGTGTACGAGGCAGTTCGGTGTGGCTTGATCGGGAGTATTGCCAAACATGCTAGGGTGGGGAGAGAGACCGCTATGGTAGAAGAGATGCTTGCAAGGCTCGGCGCCTCAAAAGGAGATGTGTCCTATGGTATTTCAGAAGTGGAGAATGATGCAACATCGGGCGCAGTTGATACTCTTTTGGTTTCACATCAGAAACTGAGAGATGCAAATGATGAAGAGAGGAAAAGGATTGAAGATATTATGAGAACCGTTGAAAGCAGAAACGGCAGGGTTAACCTGATAAGCTCGGAACATGAGGGAGGCAAGAAACTCATTTCAATTGGTGGAATAGCCGCACTTCTGCGTTACTCCAAACATCGATATCAATAGAAAGATGACAACTCCAAGAGATTACGTGAGCGTTAGACCAATGGAGAAGAAACGCGGAGCCGAGAAGCCGACAAGGATGTGGGATCAAATCGAAAATAGATATGATGCCGCGCATTGGGAACTCTTGCGAACGTTGAGAGCCAAGGCATTAGCTGTGATGACAACGCTTGAAGAAGGACAGATGTCATCGATAGTTCATGGAAGTGTTGCACGAGGAGATGTGGACTCCTACAGCGATGTTGATGTTGTAATTCCCTACGTTGTTCCGTCTCACCGGGTCGAGATCTCACTTGGGTTGAGAAGGTTTGAACTGTATTCGAGGAGGATAGCTCAAGCGACACCCAGTCATTCTCCAAAAGGACACATCTACTTGGACCCTCAGGAGAAAGTGTCGGTCACGTTCCCACTTTTAGATCTCCGTTCACTTGAACTTGATTTTTTCAAGTTTGGCGGCATCGTTGATATCGAATCATTGAAAAGGGAAGTTAGAGTTTCGGGATGTACGAAGAAACTGACTTTGATTGAACCGACTCCATACGGTCACATGGAATCTCCGGTCCTGAGACATGAAGCAGAGGTTGCTAGAAAGATAGGTGTGAGCGTCGACATAGTAAGCGAAAGGGTAAGAGTCCTGACTCGAAGAGATCGGATTGGACGGACAGGAATTTTCCTTTTGACTGACCTCGAAAAAGATGAGACCTTTGAAAGCGTAATGAAGAGACTGGTTGACACGAATCCTGCTGTGAGAAGGATTTACTTATCCAGAACCACATGAACGAGACAGAGCTCCCAGTTCAAAAGAATCATACAAGTTCAGAAAGGATTTGGAAACGTTTATGCCTTGGCCAGCCTCTCTGTCGGGGGAAACTCGATGAATGCGATCACCACCCTAGCGCTCTTCGTCGCAATTTGGATTAGCGTCTACGCGGTTTTGAGAGGCTTCAAGACAGAGCGATGGGGACTGACTGCCAAACCATTCTATATGATCTATAAGACGACTGCCTTGAACAGACTTATGGAGAGAGTAGCGCAGAAAAGAAGGTTCGGTTGGCTGGTCGTATGGAATATTGCATCAGCCTTGGCCGTGGGCCAGATACTCTTCATATTTTACAGCCTAGTCAAAAATGCATATTTCTTTTTCCAGAAACCCGAACAAGCATCCCAAGTGATGCTTCTGGTTCCAGGCCTGACAATCAGCTTGGATAGTCTACCGTACATACTTGTTTCACTTGTCGTTGTAGCTGTAACTCATGAGTTCGCGCATGGAATTGCAAGTCTTGCAGAGAAGATACCTCTTAAATCATCTGGAATCTTTCTCGCTGTAGTACTTCCTGGAGCATTCGTTGAGATCGATGAGGAGAAACTTGAGAAAGCAAAGTCCACAACGAAGCTAAGAATCTTCTCAGCCGGGGCATCTACCAACATAGCTGTGGGGATGCTTGTTCTTCTGTTGCTCACAAACTTCACTCTTACAATCAGCCCTCTCTACTTCCCTCAATCATCAGGAGTAATGATCACCGGACTTGTTGAAGGAGGAGCAGCCCAAAATGTTGGAATCAAGAAATGGGACACAATCTTCAGTCTGAATGGAACACCTGTCAGAAGTGTCGATGAACTTAGAGAGTACATGACCAATGTCAAACCTAACAGCATGCTTACAGTCGGCACTGGACGGGGAGATCTTGTTGTCAAGACTCAGACGAGCACTCAGGGCCCTTCAAGAGCACTCATAGGCATTGTACCGTTCAACTACTATCCTCCCAGAGTCCATTCACTGCCCAATGAACTACCCTATCAAATCTATCTCACCGAGAACTGGATGAACATGATACTTGTCAGCGTAGGATTGTTCAACATGCTTCCCATAGGCCCTCTTGATGGCGGCAAGTTTAGCGATACAGTTCTGAAGATCCTAAGAATGAAGAGAGCAAAGGAAATTGGAACCTTGATAACAGCGACATGCATCGTTATACTTGGACTGAACCTTATCCTATCATTCCTAAGGTTCGGCTTCAGCAGGATTTAGAGGATCCCCAAACTTGAGGTGCGTCGTCTGTAACTCAACGGAGACTTTCTACGTCAGAGAATACGAAGGGGTACCTTTCTGTCGTGAATGCTTCAAAGACAACTTCGAGAATAGGGTTCGAAGAACGACGTCAAATTATCACATGCTCGACGTAGATGATCACATTGCCCTTGCCCTATCTGGAGGAAAGGATAGCCTAACACTTCTGAAAGTCCTTCATAAGATAGAGAAGAAATTCCCAAAATCTCGACTTACCGCTATAACGGTCGATGAAGGAATCGGGAAGTATAGAAGTGAAGCGATCGATATTGCAGGAAACCAATGCCAAGAGCTGGGAATAGATCACAGAATCATTTCCTTCAAAGAACTCTATGGATATACATTAGACGAGCTAGTATTGGAGAGAAAACTTTCCTTTCCATGCTCGTGCTGTGGAGTTCTAAGACGAAAAGCAATCAACTTGATCGCTCGAAAAGTTAACGCAACCAAAATTGCAACCGCACATAACATGGACGATGAGATCCAAACATTCATTCTGAATATATTTCATGGAGATGTGCCACGAATAGCTCGCTCAGAACCCTCTCTAAAAGATCCCTCAGGCATGTTTCTTCCGAGGGTGAAACCATTAGCTGAATCTCCTGAAAAAGAAGTAGTCCTTTACGCATATGCGACAGGAGTTGATTTTCAAACGGTTCCATGTCCTTACGCCTCAACTGCTCTAAGGAACGATATCAGAACGATGCTGAATCGGTTAGAAGAGAAACATGTTGGAATAAAGTTCACAATCTACAGATCGGTGGAACGTCTCCGTAATCTCCTTGAAGCTTCAAAATCTGACTTAACCCTTAGGAGATGCAGTTCTTGCGGTGAACCCACAATTTCCGATACATGTGAAGCCTGTAAGATGCTTAAAGAGTAGACGATTAACGTCTCTTCGCTAGGAAAGTATATATTGAAAGTGAATCTCACTCTGATTTGGCGGTGGCGAGGGGTCGGGGAGTTAGCCGTTCCCTCTACCCGAAATCGGCTACATGCGGGGATCCGCTAACCTAGGTGAGCGGCGTTTCCGAACGGTTGAAGGCCCCGGCTGCCAACAATGAATTCCTGCCCTGTCGGGCCAGCGGAAGAAGGACTTTCTTCGAAGGAAGAAAGTTATTTCTCTGTCACTGAACCCGGCGAGGCTCGGAAGAGAGCGGTCGTAAGGTGAACGCGTAGGCGCTGGCGGGATCACAGGTAGGAGAAAGCGGTCAGGACACCGCGGCCGAGAGGGATGTCAATCATCTGGGGATGTCGCCACCGCTACTCGCTGGGGCATGCCTTGGAATCGGTCTTCTGGCAAATCGTCGCCATGCAATTCAAAACATATATTAAAACCCGACTCTACCTACAAGCCCATCTTCGAAAAGAGGCAGAGACCTGATTGAGCAAGGAGTCTAAGAAGCCTATCGACGTCAAACTCTTCGGAAAATGGCGCTGCGATGGAATCACTGTTGAAGATGCTGGGTTAAAGCGATATCTTTCTCTCAAGCCGGCATTGATACCTCACAGCGGGGGAAGACATGAGCATCAACGATTCAAGAAGTCAACTGTAAATGTGGTTGAACGGTTGGCAAATAACATGATGCGCCACGGGAGAGTGGGAGGTAAGAAAGCAAGAACAGTTGGAATTGTTAAGAATGCTCTTGACATAATTAATCTGAAGACCAAAAAGAACCCTCTTGAAGTCCTTGTGAAAGCTATTGAGAATTCAGCGCCCTGCGAGGAAGTTACTAGAATAGCTTACGGTGGAGTTGTCTACCCGATCTCTGTGGATATCTCACCTCAACGAAGGTTGGACCTAACCCTGAGGTTTATCAGTGATGGAGCGAGACAAGCTTCAATGGGCAATCCAAAGACAATAGACGAAGGCCTCGCTGACGAGATAATATTCTGTGCCGACAGAGATAGTAGAGGCTTCGCCATAAGAAAGAAAGATGAGATGGAAAGAATCGCACTGTCCTCTCGCTAAAACCTTATCTTTTTAGTTGAAAATTGGCCCAAACCGGCTTGACCCTCGTCTACCCAAGGCCATCTTCCCAAATTGACTTGGCCTTATCATCGTGCAGCTTAAATATGGGGTTGTCTTCTAAAACTACGAACCATCAAATTAGGAATGAAAAAGAATGAGTTCACAGAAACCCCACCTTAACCTCATAGTGGTTGGCCACGTTGACCATGGAAAGAGCACAATGACAGGCCACCTGATGTTCGACGCAGGTTTCGTTGACAAGAAGACAATTGACGACTATGCCAAAGAGTCCGAAAAGACCGGGGTTGGAGACACATTCAAGTTTGCATATGTTCTCGACAGTCTAAAAGAAGAGAGAGAAAGAGGCGTCACCATAGACTTATCATTCCAGAAGTTTGAGACACCGAAGATTTTCTACACCATAATTGACGCTCCTGGTCACAGAGATTTCATCAAGAACATGATCACAGGCACGAGTCAAGCAGACTGCGCCATTCTTGTCGTATCGGCAAAGAAAGGAGAGTTCGAGGTGGCTGTAGGACCTGGCGGACAAGGCAGAGAACACGCTTACCTAGCAAGAACGCTTGGAGTCGGACAGATTGCAGTCGCAATAACAAAAATGGATGATGCGACAGTCAACTATACTCAAGAAAGATACGAAGAATGTAAGAAAGAACTTTCAGAACTACTGAAAGTTGTCGGTTACGATCCGACGAAGATTACTTTTATCCCAGTCTCAGGATGGACCGGAGACAACCTCTTCAAACGCAGCGAAAAAATGACGTGGTATAAGGGACCTACCATCTACGAGGCGCTTGACAGTTTCGTCTCTCCACCCAAGCCAACGGATAAACCATTGAGGCTTCCAGTTCAAGACGTTTACTCGATAACCGGTGTTGGAACAGTTCCAGTTGGGCGGGTTGAAACTGGAGTTATGAAGGAGGGAGACAAGATCATCTTCATGCCCTCCAATGTGCAAGGGGAATGCAAAACCATTGAAACCCATCATGTGAGAATTCCACAAGCAGTGCCCGGAGACAATGTTGGGTTCAACGTGAGAGGGGTAAATAAGACCGACATCCATAGGGGCGACGTCGTTGGCCACGCTGACAAGCCACCAACAGTAGCAAAGGAGTTCATTGGACAAGTGATAGTAATATACCATCCAACCGCCATCGCCCAAGGCTACACTCCAGTTATGCACGCTCACACCGCAACCATAGCAGCAACATTCACTGAACTTACGCAGAAGATCGACGCCCGATCAGGTCAGGTTATCGAGGAGAAACCTGCATTCCTAAAGACTGGAGACAGCGCCATAGTGAAGATTCGTCCCGTAGCCCCCATAGCCCTCGAACCGTTCTCAGAAATCCCACAACTCGGAAGATTCGCCATAAGAGACATGGGCATGACAGTGGCCGTCGGTGTCGTCAAACAAGTAACAGAGAAGGGGTAACCCCTCTTTTTATCCCAAAATTTTTAAACATCATCCCTTTCTACCTACTGCCTCGTCGCGTTAGAGTGAATAGTGAATCAAAATGGTCAACAAAGCTCGCATAAAACTTTCAAGCATAGATCCTAAGGACTTGAACTCAATCTGCGACGAGATTACGAAAATCGCTGACAAAGCCGGAGTAAGACTTCGTGGCCCTGTTCCGCTACCAACGAAGAGACTAGTCGTTCCCACAAGGAAGAGTCCCTGTGGTGAGGGAACCCATACATGGGACAGGTGGGAGATGAGGATTCACAAGCGATTAATCGATGTTGACCCTAACGAAAGATTCCTGAAGAGACTTATGCGAATCAAAACTCCCGACGACGTCTTTATCGAAATCGAACTAATCTAAACTGGCTGAAGAAAACATCTAGTTAGTTTTCATGAAGCCAATTCTCTGACTTTTCTGATGTTGCCAAAATCGTCGCGGCGACTATCTATCGGCGTTTCCAATATCAAGGGTAATTCTTGGAACAGGTGATGCCTCAGAATGATCTTGAAGCCCTTCTCGCCGATATATCCCATTCCAATATGTTCATGTCTATCAATATGGGAGCCTAATCCACCCTTCGAGTCATTGAGATGAATAACTCTTAGTCGACCCATTCCTACCACATTTTCGAAACGCTCGAAAGTCTCGTTTAGCGACTTCTCTGTTCTTAGTTCATAACCAGCAGCAAAAGCGTGACTTGTGTCAAAACAGACTCCGACTCTTTCTTGGACCTGGATTTTATCAAGGATTTTTGCTATTTCTTCAAAGGATGTTCCTGTACTGTTCTTTGTCCCCGCAGTGTTCTCGAGCAATATCATTACCTTATCGGCAGGAACCGCTAGCGTAGCGTTCACTGCTTCGACTATCCTCTCCTGACCAATCTCCAACCCTTTTCCCATATGACTTCCTAGATGAGTCACGAGATACGGAATCCCTAGTAATTGACACCTTTCAACCTCTGAGATCAATGTCTTGACGGATCTCTTGTGGACAGGTTTGAAAGGCGAAGCTAGGTTGGGAAGATACGGCATGTGAGCAACAACTGGCCCGATTTCAGAGACTGCAAGCTTATTCTTGAACCTCAGAACATCCTCCCCGGAGAGTTTCTTGAACTTCCATCCTCGGGGGTTCCGTGTAAAAATTTGAAAGGTGCCACAGGCTCTTTCCTTCGCTCTGTCAACTGAAAGATCGATGGAGCCTGCGATCGACATATGCGCCCCAACTTTCAACGTTAGATCACTTCCAATTCTGATGCTGTGGATCAAGCATCTACAGTAGCGTTAACAAGACTAGAACTGTCTACACTGTTTGAATAAAAGTCCTGGGAGGTTGGATTACTACTTTTCGATGTATCGAGTGCGACGGCAACAGATACTTCCTTGGTATCTTCGAACAAACCTCGTGCATTTTCCACATTCTGTAACTAGAACTGGTTGGCCGTCTTCCGAGCAGGCAACGGTCTCTACACTCAGAACCCTATAACGCGGAGGTTTGGGACTGAATCCATGAAGCTTTACGAATTGTTCAACCGTAGATTCGGGAGCAAACAAGTCCTCCAAATCGACAACTATCTTGAAGGACCTTATCTCAATGTGAGATAGGTTGCTCACCTTCTCAGCTGACAAGCCTATCATTCTCCCGACCTCTCTTGGAGAGAACATCTATCCACGGATTATCTTTGATAAATGACGGAGCACCCTCAAACACCGGTGTAATCGGAAGCGACGTAACCGCGCCTACATGCGTAGCTGAAGGTTTCCAAGATCTGAGATAGGCGACTTCAGACTTTAACGATTCTATAGCTTCTTCAAGAAACTTCAACCTGCCTCTTAACGCACCTATCTCCTCAATCAAAGCTTGATGAGACTCTCCATTCGCCACGGTCATGGTGGAACCTTGGTTTGCGATTTGAAGGTATTTAGGAACGACCACCTCTTCAACGGTCTTCTGGTCGTAGACAACAAGACCGATCCCATGCTCTTCAATGATGTTGCTTTCGATAGTTGACGAGACCAACTTTGGCAAGGCCAGGTAAACATGGTTGACACGATTCATCAGAGAAGCTGTCGAAAGAACTGCTTCCAGAACAGAGTTCCTGGAAGAAAGCTCATCTTCTTCAAGAATCCTGACGGCTGAGATAATGTTGTTTCCAGAGAACATGAGGCAATTATTCTCAGGGTAACTATCGCATAGGGGCCCGGCCTCGCGCATATCCTTGGAAAGAAAGAAACTCTTCAGTCGCTCTATCAGACATGCATCAGTCGCCAAGCATATTCCAGCCTTCCATACGCTCCCAATTCCATTCATAGTCTTCAGGAACTGCATAGCCGTAGATTACGCATCCACGCCAGACTGAAAACTGAGGTAACTCTGTCATGACGCTCTTAACGTTGGTAACGCCTTTCTGTCTCAGAAGGATTCGCATCTTGTTAGTGGAGTCAGTAGCGATATCTCTCAGATTTTCAGGTGGGTTCCAACTGAAGTTGCCTCCTGAAAGAAGGATCTGCCTGTACAGGTGTTGCTGAAGCTCTATGGGGCAGCGTTCAACAGCTTCTACGACCGCCTCACCGAAATCTAGTGTGCCTTTGAATGTTGTATCGCCGATCTTAACGTCCTTTGGCCTACCCATGCCTCTAGAGAAGTAGCTTTGAAACAGTTCGTGGTTTGGATTGAAAACGTATTCGCCGATCAGGAATCGTGTCCAAGAGTTCTCCTCGAGATCTATGGAGACTCGTGTTCCTGGGAGTTTGAATTTTGCCTTGAACTTCTTCGGGTTCTTCTTTGCGGATGCCACTGCTTTATCCAAATCTATTGGGACGAGCCCAATGTTCTCCTTCACCTTTCTAACGACCGCTTCTTCTCTTGCAAGGTCTCCGTAACCCTGATCCTTCAGGATCTCGGCAGTGAGAGCGTTCGCGTCGCCGCCTCCTCGATTAATAGCTACAATAGCGTTCCGAATCGGATACCTAGAAATGGGGCAAACCTGAGTGTTGCCGTGACCTGACTCTATGACGACACAGGTTGTAGTTTTGTGGGCAATTGCGACCGCGAGAGGTTGCTGTATTACGGTTGCAGCCTTAACCAGTCTCTGCTCATTGTTGATCTCGCGGTAAATATTGAAGAGTCTCTCGTACATGTATCTTGGCGAAACCGATGAGAGCGATGAAACTAGGTAGAAACCTTGGAAATCGGGATCGGCAGGTTTGAAAGTGTCGAATCCATACCTCGATATCTCTCGAACAACGTTCCACGCTTGCATATCATTCTTTTCTATGACGCCATTCTTCATTGGATAGACCAGCCTTGTTGAAAGATCCTCGCTCGCTTGAAGGTAAAATGGAACATTCTTTCCGACAACTATTTCTCTAGGGTTTTCAAAAGTGGTGTACATGATTGATTCTTTGTCGGGAAAGTATCCGCGGTTCTCTACAATTTCCGGTTTCTCGCCACATGAGATCAGGCCATACTTGAAGTCACCAGTCCCGTAGTCCATTCCAAAGGTAAATTCCTGTTTGTAGGTTGCTCTCTTTACTTCAGTTACCATGTAGATTCATCTCCACAAAGTTATCAAGAAACTGACTTGGTTGCAGGCCTCCCCTCGTAAATGATCTTGACATTGTAATGAGATTCCTGCTGGGATATCCCGAGAGTCGCAGCATCTTTCCATCGTTTCGTATTCTTGTGCTAAAATTCCCATTAGCTTCTTCCCTGACATTACTGCAATGCGATCGGAGATTCTTCTTCAGACCCTCAAAGTCGATCATTTGTTCTCTCAAGAAAAACGATATGTCACATGTTTCAAAGTCTCTAGTTGACACATCGAATAATAAGTCCACGAAAGAAGGTTTTGAGTCCCTGAAGCCTGCAGTGAGCTGGGTGTATCCCTTCTGTTCTATCGGGTTCCCCACAGAAAATAATCTGCCACCCGAATACAGATGATATCCATACCTCTCTTTGCGAAATGTTGCCAGTTCACTAATTTTTCTTAGGAATTGATTCCAATAGCCTTGCCCGGAATTTCCATCTCTTCTTATTCGGCACGCTATTTGCCCTGAAATCTTTCTAATCCTCTTCATATCTTACCGTTACTCTCCACTATCAGTTTGCGCCCCTCTATTCGAACCAGCACTTTCTCGTTGGCCTCAAAGGGGAAGGATGAGTCTTTGACTATGTCAGCAGGAATGTACAGGATGCCTGTCTTGCCGCCTCTTGGTGGCATTATAATTCGGGTCTTCCCTTCCAGCATAATGCATATCACCGTACATGATGTCGTGTAGAATATCATGTGAAACCACTAACATAAGCAACAGAGAGTAGTGAAAGTAAAGAGAACCAGATCATGGTATCGAAGGAACGACCAATCTACACGAAAAAGTCTTAGGATCTAGGCTAGTTTTGAGACCTTTTTCCCTTTCATGAACCCTAAGGTAACTAAGAGACCAACACCACCAACAATGGCGATGGCCACTAAAAATGGATCAAAACTGAGAGACGAGGGTTGGAGGTTTTCTGGTCCCAGTTTGATCTCCAATCTTGGTCGATACATGTACATTTCCGCGGCTTCTCTGGAAAAGAATACGCTCGCATAATCGATGATAGAATCCTCTTCTGAATCCATGAGACAAAAGCCATTGTTCTGAACGTGTTTGTCAATCCAAGATCGAACGTCTGCTGTCACGTCCCACTGGTACCAGTATCCAGGTCGATCAACATGCGCCGAATTGATTGATGCTTCTGACACACGTGGTTGATTTCCCCAAGTTATGCTGGCCTCGCTCCATCGGCCTAACACTTCTTTCACCTCAATCTTCCTAATTCCAACATGGTTGCCCTCAATGTACTTGTAGAGGCGCAATGTTGCAGATACTATGTGAATCCCTTGATTCAACTGCGTCAGATCGAATTTCAAGTAGATCCGATGGTTGAAGGATCCTGACGCAGTTTTGAAACTCCTGATGCTGATAACTTCATCATCTCCATAGTTCGAGTTTGAATTCAGCTGGCTTACATATGCATCTTCAGATGATTCGAACATGTAAGTTGTTTGTTGAGCTGCAATGACCTTACTGTTGACGAGAGTGCATATGAGTGTGGTCGACGCTAGGAGAAGTAGTAGACCTGATCTGGCTAGTAACAGCGAATGCCACTTCTTACTCGGCACTTGAAAGAACAACCCGTTAAGAGACCCGTTTCTTCTCCATCATCTAGATCCGTTAGGCGCTAGACAAGAGTTTCTATCTCAGGTGTGCGCCCTCTCTTAAAGTGCCAGACTTGGGCCCTTCCATTGAATGCCTTCGCCCATGCTATCAGAGTTTTTCTTTCCGCTTCAGCAAGTCTGCCTCTGCCACTCTTAACTTGTATCATCAAAGTTCGACCATCTTTTCCAGCAAATATATCAACGGGACTATGGGATGCAGCGCTTCTGGTGCAGAACCAGCCATCATGGCGAAGCACTTGTAAGACACGGTACTCTCGGGCTCTTCCCTTGTAATAGTTGGTCATTCCCATGATTCTTCCCTGCAGACGCGGATTCATGAACTCTTATCCTAGATCAGGTGATATGCTCTAGTATCTCTAAAAAGCGTTTCACAAGGTACTTTTCAATATTGAGGGTTAACTTTCCTTAGATTGGACAGGACGATACCAAGATCATTCTTGTAGTAGATAGTAATATATTACGAGATGCCAACTCCAAGAACAGTTTGCACGCCAACTTACGGAATAGAGGGAGAATCTACGAAGAATAGGCGTGGCCGTCTCATATTCTGTTTCTTCTTGGTATTGATGGTAGGGTTACTTGTTACTAACTCACTTTCTATTAGAGCTCAGGGAGCGCTTGGAGCTCGAATCTTGGATGCAGTCTATGTTGCAAAGATCTATGATGGAGACACCGAGAACCTCAATTTCACCATATTGAACTTGGGTAGGAGAGACCTGTCGGGCGCGTCGCTCTTTTTCTTTAGGGTCTATGCAGACAGCGCCGTAGTTGTTGATGAATTCTCGTCACCATGGGAGTGTAGACCCGGACTTAGAGTCTCACATGATATCGCGATCGCGAACTTGAAAGGCCCTGATGATTATCTGATGCGGGCTGAGCTGTATTGGAAGAATCAGACGACAGCGGTTCTGGAGGATGTGCGGGAGTTCAAGGTTCTCGTCGTAAAATTGTATGTGACAGATTGGTCTCAATCAATCTCTACAGTTCAACTTGGTGCAAAGACCCCGTCGACGCTAATCGTCTCGTTTCAGAATGGAGGAAACGACAGAATGCTCTCAACATCTATTTCTCTCACCGACTCGTCTGGATTGCAGGTGAATCCGCAGACTCGGAGTATTGGCGACCTGGCGGCGGCTGAGACAGCCCGAGCAAATTTCTCAGTATCCGCTCCATTAACCACGTCTATGGGAACTCATGCACTAACCTTCGAAGTATCGTACTCAGACTTCAGGGGAACATCTCAAAAGGAGACTGTTTCAGTAACCCTCACTGTTACCAAGCTTGGCTCAAGTCTGGAGCTCAATGTATCTGAAGCAGTGAAATACAGTTATCCGATTAGAGTCGCGGCTAGGCTGCTTGACGCTAACGGAGATCCAATAAAAGATCAGACCATCAGGTTCTACGTCCTTTCCGGATCAGAACAAAGAGAAATTGGTTCAAATGTAACCGACTCATTCGGATATGCGAGGTTAGTGTACTCTGGAATTCTGGATGTGGGAGATTATCAAGTAGAAGCCTACTATGAGGGATCTGCATCCCATGATTCTGCAACAATGACGATAAGGGTTACGGTCCTCCCTATCCCGACTAAGCTGTCATCGAGTATCCCAAACTCGACAATTGTTGGACAGAGTATGAACATTACAGTCCAACTTACAGATGAGGTGGGTAACCCGATATCGGGACAGACGGTGGAGTTCTATGCCGACGCCCAGAAGTTTGGAAGCTCACTCACAAACGAGAACGGAGTAGCCTCCACCCTATACATTTCAGGAAGTAAAGGATCAACTCAACTTCGAATTACATATGAGGGAAAAGGAAACTTCGCAGGCACGGAATGGTCTGAAACACTAACTGTCGAACCTATTCGGACAACTTTGACACTCTTTGTGCAGAGCTTCGCCATTCAGGGTGACCACATTGTATTCAAAGCCGCTATCAAAGATTCAGCAGGCAACCCGATTCAAAGTGCAACGTTAAACTTCACTGTCATGGCTGGCAATAACAGAATTGGTCAGACACTGATGACGGATAGTGAAGGCTCAGCGTCACTTCCATTCAATGTCGTTTCAACTGACACCATAAGGATCGAGGTCATGTACCCTGGAGATCTACGGTACGACGAAAGTCGGGCAAGTGCAAGTGTAATGGTTTTCAACCCACTGTTGCTTGGTGGAGTTGTGGCTGCTATAATTGGAGCATCCATCCTAGGCATTCTTGGATTTATGAAATTCAAACTGAAGCTTGATCCTCTAGCATCGATTCGAGGAAGACTTGGAAGACGTTTGCGGCAGACGCCACAGACTAAACCCGTTGTGAGTACGGTTGTGGGAGAAGGTGTTGGACGTTGCACTAATTGCGGCTCACCGATGTCTGAAGCGGAGACTTTCTGTCGAACGTGTGGTTCGAGACGGGAAAGGTTGGCAACGGAGACAGACTTGGAAGAGAAAATCTATTCCTACATAGTTGAACATTCTGGTGTGATATCGCTGAGACAGGCTGCAACCGATTTAGGGCTTACACCTGATCAGGTGAAGGAAGTGGCTGAGAGGTTGAAACGAGAGGGAAGACTGGGCTAATTCAGTTAAGTTCTTGCAAACCTATTGTATGGATAGACGCGGCGGATTCTGGAGGAAATAGGTTACTTCAGTCTAACTACGGCTTCAGAATATTTGTCTTGGACGTTCTTTAGTACGGTATGAACAAAGTCCCCTTTGTGCAGACTATAATTGCTGAGTTTCTTTTCGGTCTCTATAGGTACTAGTTTCTTTTGACTTTCCTTGAACATCAGGATCTCCGTTGGCTTCATAGTTGAAAGTTCGCTGATCCGTTTCTGCAGTTTTGATGTTGAATTCTCGGCCTCTGAAAGGAGAATCTCGTACCGGTCAACAGTATTCTTTGCAATGCCATCTTTTCCGCATACCAAACATTTTGGATTCTTATTTAGTTCGATCTTGGAGTACCTGTTGAATCTTAAATCTATCAGAAGCACTCCTTTCAACGGTTCCCCCACTTGTGACGGCCACTTCTTCTCCTTCAGATAAGTCTTATATCCCAAGATTATTTTCGCGGCTTCTTGAGTTTGTATCGATGAGACCAATGACATTGATGTGGGGAGGGAGGGAATCTTCATCTCCTCTAATGGTGCGGTACAGGGATTTCTAAGACCAGCCATCTGTCCATAGTTTCCTGGGGGGAGGGGACAGATGGGGCAGGGATTGTCGGGTGGAATGTATGCTTGAACTCGAATCTCGTAACCTATCGTTCCCGCGTCTACCATTGGGATCGAATACCTGCGGGATACTGATGCAAGGTGCATTCTTGATGGAACATTGTCAAGACCTGACACGATCACATCCGAGTTAAGGTAGACTTCAGTTGGAAGATCCTCGACTCTACTGCGGTATACTATTGGATCAACGTAGGGGTAATTCTTCTGAAGCTTTCGGGAAAGAACCTCTGCTTTCGGTTTTCCAACATCACCCTTTTCGAAAAAAACAGTTCGACTTAGGTTTGAGGTTTCAACAAGATCGTAATCTACGATCACAAGCTTCCGAACGCCTAGCATAGCAAGGTTCTTTGCAACCTCATTTCCTATTGCACCTGCACCAGCAAGAAAGACTTGAGAGTTCTCGATCAGTGATTGACCGCTAGTACCCCAGAGGAGCAGGTGTCTAGCCCACATGTAGTCTACAGTCAGCTTTCGAGATTGAATATTGATTTCACTGAGGGTAACGTCGTCTGGCAGAAGCCTGCCTTCCAAAAGTAGCTCAGTCAGCTTCTCGTCAATTCCAAGCTTCTTACATATCTTCTTCTTTATGTCCCTAATCTTTGTCGAGTCTGAGGCTTTGACTTCGACTTCTCTAAACTGTGGGATCTCAGCCGTAACTTTCATCGATCTGCCTCTTGTCGTGTTCGACCGGGTATTCTAAAGGTTAGAACCGTGTCCGGTTGTGTGAGAGCTACTCCAGGTACTGGGATAATGTTGAATCTCATTATGTCTTCTGATTCTGGAGGTTTCTTCTGCGTCCCCCTATTCGGAAAACCATAGCTTCTACAAACCTTTGCGGCTTCTATGCATTTCGGATGGTCGAAAACGTTGTTTGGATTAGGGTCCGATAGAAGATAGTAGAGTGAGTTTATTACTGAAACAATTTTTAGGTCTGGGCGCCAAGCTTCGCCCAGGACCGAGACGCATACGGCGCCGGAAATGTTTGGAACGATGTTGGGATGAGCGATATCTGTCAGCCAAGTTACAACAGGTGGTTTCAGAGGGTATTCATTCAAGACTTCAAGTCTAAAGCGATGCCACTTCACATACTCTGTGAAGGGCCAGACCTTATTCTCGGCTAGACCCTTCACCTCACCCTTCTCACAACGAATTAGACCCTCATAGAGGGTTGGGGGGTCGGCGAGGGATGTGACCATTGGGAACTGGTGGTTTACAAATTTTTTTTCTTCGTAAAGGAGGGGTAGATTCACATTATCTGCCGCCGATGATATTGTATGGCATTAGTGCGATCTGCGCATTTTCCGGTATGCCCGCTCTTGAAATGGTCATATTCTCATCAAGGACGACTCCACCGTACATCAGCGATACCGTTGAAGGATCCACGCCAAATGACGTGCAGACTTGCTGTTTTACCTCGCCAACAGTATGGTCTGGTATAACCTCTATCTCGGCCAACCCTGTTTGCGGCCCTATCGGCGCCTGTATGAATAGCTTCATCTCTTTCACCAACCTCCATTTGACTTAGTTAACTTACTATTGAATAATTAAGGTAACTGTTTCTTGCTGAGTTATTCCTCCACCAGTTGCAACTATGTTAAGGTTGTATGTTCCAGCGGATGCATCAGACTTTGTTACTATTTCCATTGTGAGTGTTGTAATTCCCTGTGTAGCTATCTTCTTGTTTGAGACAAGGATCCTTGTCTGGTCAATCCCTCTTGATGGTAGTCCGGTAATATCAAATGAGATGGCGTCTGTGAATCCCTTCTTGATATCCAACGTAACCGTATATATGGCCGTCTTTCCTTTCTGGACCGTCACAGACGAGGGTGATGCCGATATGTCAAAGCCTGAAACGAGAACGGTTATGGTCATGGACCTTGTTACTTGGCCATACCTCGCTTGAATTGTCAGCGGGTATTCTCCAGTGTTTGCTGATGGAACAAGAGTAACCTTCATCGTGGATGTAGCCTCACCACCTTTTGAAGGCGTAACCTGTTGGGGACTGAATGAGACACTCGCCACTACAGAAGGCCTGTCTGGAGCCTCGAGAAAGACTGATGAACTGAAGTCGTTTATGGATCTGACTACGAGGGTTGTAGTCTTTGACTGTCCAACATACACTGTTAATTGACTGTTGGACGTGTCGATTTCAAAGTCTCCAATGACGATTGTAGCAGTCGGGGTTGTAACTTTGTTTCCTGAAATATCGGATGCGGTTATGTAGTAGTCCAAGTTGCCGGTTACGTCGCCTCCACGGATTGTGTAGGAATACGAGTTGCTTTCTTTGGATATCAGTAGCATGTTGTCGTTCTTCCACACAGCATCCTTGGAAAGCTTATAGGAGATTATGACATCCTTGACTCCACCTACTCCTCCGGTTGCATTAGCTATCAGTTTAACGTCATTGCCGATTAGGCCACTCGTGACGGGGTTGTGATCAATCTTTAGAGAACCAGAAGGACCGGAAAGACCTATTATGAGTAGAACTCCTGTCACGACTGCCGCGATAATGACTACCAACGAAATTAAAGCGTAGATCTGTCTCCTAGTCAACGGTTGTCTTGGAGCGGGAACCACGGAAGGCGGAGGTGTTGGCGGCGGCCTTGGCTGTATAGCGCCCTTCCTGAGATTCTCCGGCACTGATGCTTCTCCAGGTCCGTAAAAGTGGACTTGACTGTTCGCAAGCGTCTGGGCAACTTTGGATTTCTCGTCATGGGAAAAGAACTTGAACTCTCCCGTTGAAGAGTCGGATACAAGCGCGACAACGTATGGTGAAAACTGTTGTAGCTTAGATTGCGTGTCGTTGTCCACTTCTGACATAAACACACCGTAACCTGGATGCGAATGATACCAACCGACAATGTTTCCCTTAACTTTCTTATTTACTATATCATCAGCGATCCTTGCCAGGGTCTCACCCGGCATTACTACCTTCTTCTCGTCCTCTATCATATCACCACTTAGAGCGTCTTCAACAATCAGAATATCGTCATCCATTTTGCCGATCAAAACTCCAATCACCTCTTTGTCTGGCACACTCTTTACATGGTCAATTACCTTAGACATTGCTTCCTTAGACATACTAACGTAGAACACTCATGCCGCCCTAGTGCCTCTGAAAGTTGGAAAAAAGGGGAAGAGGTGTGGGGATGCATTACCTTCCAAGCATTCCTAGGATTCCGCCAACGACTCCTAGGATGAAGCCGGCCAAGAATCCCCCGCCGAGGATTAGACTGATCACTGCGGCTGGGAAGACTACGACGGCTCCGATAGTCCCGTAACCCAAGACCATTAGGATGCTTCCTATCGCAACGACGATGCCAAGAATCAGCCCAATCGCTACGAGGATCCATGGCGGAAACCCTCCGAAGAACAGTATCCATGGAAATATGCCTGCCCACAACGTGTAGAAGCTAGCAGACAGTAGAGCAGCCGCGTTGATTATGATCAAGATTCCCGCGATTAGCGATATCACGAATCCCCAAGTTGATCTGGCAGGTGGAAACAGTCCTACAGGTGGAACGCCCATGGGTGGAGCGAATCCCATTGGTGCAGGAGGCGGAGGCGCCATTTCGGGCATCGGAGGCGGAATTGCATAGCTGGGTCCAGGTGGATATGCGGGAGCTGCTATGAACGGTACCACACTCTGATAGCATTGCGGACACATGACGAGATCTTGGTAGGCTTTGGAATCGTCTCTGCAGATCGGTCGTCCACACCTATTGCAGACGTAGATCGCTGGTAGGTTTGGATGGTAGAAACACATGCCTGGCGGCGGAACCCTCATAGGTGCGCCAGCCGGCATAACGGGAGAAACAACTCTCACACTAGGAACCGGCTTGACTGAGGGTGGAGCGATAAGTGATGTACCACAAGCTGAACAGAAGCTTGCATCGTCCCTATTGTTTGCACCACAGGTGGGACACTTTCTTACCAATTTTCTTTTTTTCCTCCTTGATTTCTTTTAAGGATGTTATCATATGTCTCTTAGTGTATTCTTAAGCCTTTCCTAATACTTCCCATAAGATCTAAGCAAGAATTCCGTGTCTTTAGACGTAAACGATAGGATTCTTCAACTGTTGACCATCAGATGAGTTCCATACTAACAGAGTCATGCCAAGATTATCATTCCGAAGATGTTCACCGAAACTTATTATAGTTAGAGACCAGCTCCAAGAATCAGCTCCGGTTGGCCCCGGTACTCTTCATGGAGAGCGGGACAGCCTAGCCTGGTCATGGGCGTCGGCTTGGTATGTCTGAATTAAACGAAAAGCCGAAGGTCGCGGGTTCAAACCCCGCCCGGGGCTCCACATCGGCACCGACATTTACCGACTGGAAATTCAGGGGCTCTTCACATTTCTAAGAACAACACCGGTCGTGAGCGCCTGCCACAGTTGTTCAACTTCAAGGCAAGGTTACTACTCTCCAGTAACGATCCTAATAACCTACCATCTACAAGCCTTAACAAGTTAATGGATATCCTTATGAATGATGGCGCGCCGCTGTCCCTGGATCTTGAACGCCAGCTGAAAAAAGCATTCTTTCGTTGATGAGTATATTGTCCGATATCTTGAAGTGCGCATTGAATCGTCCTTTATCAAGGTGCGCACGACTCTCCTCTGACAAGGCTTAGAGTGTTACGAGGAAGCTTCTAGCAAATGAAACTGCTGAGAAATCTCGATGGAGTGGGATAGTCTAGCATGAGAGATGCAGGTAGAAGAAGATATCTGAAGTATATGTTTGGATTTGTCATCTCGATTGGAGCCTTGGCGGCTGTAGCTTACATCAGACTAAGAGATGATTATTCAAGAGAAAGAAAATAACCATGGAGAAGGAATCCATGACTACAAGAAGTAATATACCCTCTGGGCAACATGAGATAACGCAACTCCAAGTCTTACATGTTGGAGGCATTCCGAAATTCGATCTTGCAACCTGGACCTACGAGGTCTTCGGCTTAGTCAATAAACCATTCGTTCTGACTTGGCCCGAGTTTCGAAATCTACCCGAGATTGAAACGCTATCCGACTTCCACTGTGTCACGGGATGGAGTAGACTGGACAACAGATGGGGCGGAGTCCAGTTCAAAAAGATATACGAGACGGCTGAACCCAATGATAACGCCCACTACGCCACGATAATTTGCGATGGAGGATATACAACATCTCTTCCTCTACAAGAACTTCTAGACAACGACGTATTGTTCGCATATAAATTGGATGGAAGAGAATTGGAGCCTCGGTTCGGAGGACCGCTCAGAATCGTTGTGCCCAAGAAATACGCGTACAAGAGCGCCAAATGGGTTAGAAAAGTGAAATTTACTGAACAGCAAGAACTTGGATACTGGGAGCTAAGAGGTTACAGTAACACTGCAGATCCTTGGACGGAAGATCGATACAGCAGCTGATTCCAGCAATATCACAAGAGAACTCATTTTAGGTCAACGATTTGAAACTCAAGGTATTACCAAAAAGAATCGACAGAAGTCGTTTGGAGCCTCCTGATACTGTTTCTAATTTCCATGATGAGTGGATATATGATCACTAAAGGTTTCATAGGTAACTATCATGGGCTTTTGCTGCACACAAGACTAGACCTCCCATAATGATGCTCTTCATAATGCATGCTGCAATCAACGTGAAATTCATGCTCGTTAGAAGAAGAGCTGAGGATGATATGAAACTAAATCTACTATCATCGACGATAGGCTCTGTCTTATTTTTATTCATTTTGTACTTGCACCAATTCTTCCAACTTTGAGAGCAACATAATTCAAAAAGGTCCAGCACTGATTCTGAATCAGCCACAACTTCATTCGACATCTCCACAAAGGACTTAGGTTAACTCATTCCTGATCCCAGTTTCAGCTAGATTCACGTCTCCTTTTGGAGTCTTGTAATGAACGTCCGTACATGGTAATCAGCATCGTTAGAAAATTACGCCACAAAGCCAATGATGATAAGTCTTAGTGGTTTTATGTGAAGCATGCCTTCAAGATGGAAATGGAATGCCGATCTCCCGGAACCGGTTGCGTTTCCCATAACGACTAACAATTCAAACTCACTAAACAGAAAGTGAGCATAGCCATCACCGCCACAGTAAGACACCGCAGAAAATTCTCAGAGGCGTTACCTTTTATTGGAAGACCAAGAAAGAGACTTGTCGGTGCCGGGGTTGCCTAGAGATCCTTTCAAGATCGGGCAACTCGGTAAGGCGTCGGCTTGCTAACCATTCGGCTAACAGCCGATGACCCTCTGGGTCTCGTGGGTTCAAATCCCACCCCCGGCGCCAAGACTGAAATCTATGACAAGTCAGGTTTCCATAATCCCTAAGACCACTTCCTAAGAGATGCTATAGAGATAAGCCGAGGTCTTGTGATGATTGGTTTCATTATGTAGTAAAGCTTCTGATTAAGAAGGCGATTGATCAAGGGGTGGACAGTTTGAATTACTATGTCACATTAACCACAAAATGCAATCTTCAATGCATGTATTGCTACGGAAAATCATGTAGAGATTTTGGAAGCGATTTCGGAGATTTGCGAATCGATTACTCGCTTCCAACATCAATCGGCTATGAACTTTCGGATCTTATCAGCTTCCTAAATCGAGATCCGGAACCAACGCTAATCTTCTATGGTGGCGAGCCTCTTCTCGAGCTTGAAAAGATTACAAAGATAATGGATGGTATAGAAGCTGAGAGATTCATCATTCAAACTAACGGCCTCCTGCTTAACAGGCTAGATCGAGAATACTTGAAGAAACTAGATACAGTTCTTGTCTCGATCGATGGGGATGAGGCCCTCACGGATAGGAATAGGGGTAAAGATGTCTATAGAAAAGTAATTGAGAATTTGAAGCTACTTGAGATGAGAGGTTTTGAGGGTGAAGTTATTGCAAGAATGACTGTGACTTTCGGAACTGAGATCGATCGACAGGTGATTTGGCTGGTTTCCAACAAGGAGTTTCCGTTCAAGTCTGTTCATTGGCAGTTGGATGCGCTTTTCTGGCAGAACGACTTTGACAGAACTCGATTTGAAGCTTGGTCTGAGGAAGTTTACAATCCTGGGGTTCAGAGGCTTGTGGATATGTGGGTTAAACGAATGAAGGCGTCCGGTGAAGTTCTCAAGCTTTACCCTATCATAGGTGTTATGCGGTCGCTTCTGCTTGACGAGGAGAGCAAGCTTCGGTGTGGAGCAGGCTGGAACACCTTCAACATACAGACCGATGGAAGAATCACTCCCTGCCCAGTGATGGCAGGCATGAAAGACTTCTACATTGGCAGTATCTGGGACTCAAATCCCTTGGACCTTGAAGATTCTGTCTTTGTTAGGAATCCCTGTACCGAGTGCGAGACTTATACTCTCTGTGGAGGAAGATGTCTCTACGCCAATGTAACAAAACTTTGGGGTGACGATGGTTTCAACCTCGTTTGCAAGACTGCAATAAATCTAGTTGATTCCCTCAAGAAAGTTGAATCTATAGTTGCAGAACTTCTTTCCAATGGCAAAGTTAACATGAAAAACTTTGATTATGGGAGATACAACAGCTGTGAGATAATTCCCTAGGAAACTTACGTACACTATCAATAGTAACGACGCATATGAGTCTAGTGTGAATGCGATACAATCTTCCCCATTCATCTATTATTCATAGGTCGCCTGCGTTGTGTTACTTTCTGGTAACACCGTTTATAAGGAAAATTGTTACCAATAAGTAACAAAGTGTGCGTCCATGTCTCTCAAGATTCAGCTAGTGAAAGGCAGCAGAGTCATCTACGAGATGCCACTCGAGATGAGCAACTGGACGAGGGAACAGATACGAGACGAGTTGGGGCTCTTGGAACATGAGATTGAAAAAGTCCGCGCGATCCACGAAATGTTTAAGTGAAACACGCATTCGTATGTTGAATAGTATTATCCGAAACATGGATGTTCGATTCAGCGAGCTTATGGATCAGCTTGATGTGAACCAGAAAATAGTGAACGAGAACCTAGTGAGATTGAGAGATCGGCATCTGGTCAATCGGCATGAAAAGAATCCGCGCGAGGTACATTACACTGCATCCAAGCTGGGGTTCGCAAGCTTTCTAGCAATGGCTGCAATTCGCCGGGTCATGGACGAGCTTGAAACGGAGTAGGAGGTGAGAAATGAGATGTCTTGGTGGGATGAAGATTTCCCGTCTTGGTTCGGTCCTAGGAGACGCAAGTTTCCAAACTTCATGAACTTTTTCGAAGATTTTGACACTATGTTCGAAAGAATGTTCTCGGAAATGACCAAAAACCTTCCTAAAGAACTTGAAACCGAACGGAAGCTCCCCGATGGAAGCACTGTTCGACAATGGGGGCCTTTTGTCTACGGGTACTCGATGAGCATAGGCCCAGACGGTAAACCAGTCGTACGTGAATTCGGTAACGTTAGACCTTCAAAGCGACCTGGAGCCTTCGGCTTACCAGCTCCTAAACTTGAACCGACTGAGGCACGTGAACCCTTAGTCGACGTGATAGATGAGAAAGATGGCATAAAGGTCGTTGCAGAGTTGCCGGGTGTCAATAAACCTGACATTCAGATAGATTCAACGGGGAACAGCATCACAATAAACGTTGACACGCCAAACCGCAAGTACCACAAAACCATTGATCTACCGTCAGATGTTGAGCCAGAAACCTCAAAGGCAATCTACAACAACGGCGTCCTCGAAGTCAGCTTAAGAAAGGCCAAGCCTAGGGCAAAAGGACACGCGATCAAAATCGAATGAACATGATCGTGTGTCTCCCAACTTTTTCTTTCATAAATGTAAATTCTGCAAGGACTAGATAAATGACGCAGTCCTCGAAGGTCTGCAGATCCGCCTTGTAAACCCACATCCTATTATCATGGTACGCAATACTCATTACAACACAGGTTTAGCTAGATTCGAAATCTACTTTGTAGGTTTCCATGCGAAGATCCTATACAACCCTGCCCTAATCACGTTACTGTTACGATTAGCATTCAAAATCAGATCCATCTTCTCAGGTTGAAAGAGCATGAGCCTCCCTGTCTCTGTAGCTAGGTGTGACAGCTACGATGATTCTGCAGTCTCCAGATCTCTTGCAAAATGTCTCAAGCAGATTGGTGGGATAGAGAAATTTGTCAAGCCAGAAGATAGGGTTGCATTGAAGGTGAATCTGCTTTGTGCGGCGAAACCGAGCAAAGCGGTTACGACACATCCTTCAGTGGTCGCCGCTGTGGCCAAGATGGTTGGAGAAGTTGGAGCAAAAGCCATCATAGTTGACAGCCCAGGAGGTGGAGCTCGGTACACCAGAGGAGCTCTCAGGGACATCTATCGTGTAACAGGTATGATCGATGCGGCTGATGCGGCGAAGGCGAAACTGAACTACGACACGAGCTTTGAAAGCGTGTCTGTTCCTAGCGGAAAACTTGTGAGAAGATTTGACATCATAAAACCTATCATCGAGGCCGACGCGGTAATCAATCTTCCCAAGTTCAAGACACATGAGTTCACATACCTAACTGCTGCCGTGAAGAACCTCTTCGGAGTCATACCTGGAAAAACGAAGGTAGGATATCACGCAACATTAAGAAATGTTCGAAACTTCTCGGAGATGTTAATCGACCTTCTTTCTTACGTCAACCCATGTTTAACAATTGTTGACGCCATAGTGGGCATGGATGGCGATGGCCCAACCTCAGGTCGACCGAGAGAATTCAATCTTCTCGTTGCCAGTGAAAACGCTTTGGCAGTAGACATTTTATTGGCAAAAGCGATTGGTGTGGATCCGAAGTCTATCCCACATATTCAGGCTGCAATTGATCGAAAACTCTGCTCCGGAAGTCTGGAGGACATTGAGGTTCTGGGAGAGACCTTCGAATCAATCCGCATCTCAGACTTTGTTATGCCAAAGAGCATGGAACGTGAAGGAAAACTCGGTTTGACCGGTCTCCTCTATAGGTTCACTGCGCCTCTTTTCAAGGATATGTTCTCAGTGAAGCCTCAGATCATACCAGAGATCTGTACTGGCTGCGGCGTATGTGAAGACAACTGCCCTGAACGCGCCATCGAGATTAACGATGGAAAGGCCTGCATTGATCAGAAGAGGTGTATAAGGTGCTACTGCTGTCATGAGTTGTGCCCTAACAATGGTGTAGAGTTGAGGAAAAATCTTCTCTACGCTCTGGGTAAAGCGATCAGCTAGAGAAAAGTAGGCCGCGACCCTGCAGTGGCACAGCAACAACCATTCTTCTGATGGGAGACAAGTGAAATTGAGCGCTTCACGCGCTATCTGACTCTGAAAAGCGTCAATTATATAATCAACTATTCTTATACCGGAATATGCTAATTGCAGCTCAATAATATGAGGAATTTCAAGAAATGGCTCGCATTACGGTCGACACGTTAAAAATCATCAGATATGGCATGGGAAATCCCTTGTCTCGTGCCATACTCAAAACCGGGATGGGACAGTCTTCAGAAGGGACCTCTAGACTAGATGCAGCACTCGAAGCCTTTGCGTATGGAACACTTCCAAAAAACCTTGGCGACCGTACATACACAAGACTGCTTCGAATTGTCTTGGACACAATCTGCTGGATATTCTCCCTTGAACCTACGGAATTGGCAAAGTATCTTCAAAATCCGGTCACACGGCGTGGCGTCGCAACCGTGTTAAAAGGCGTAGGAACTTACGGTGTCACGAAACCTCAGTTATTGAATTCGCCTTTCCTCGTTGTTTGGAACATCACCAACATGTGCAATTTGAGATGCAGACACTGCTATCAGCAGGCTGGGCATGTTTCCAAGGATGAACTTACTCTCGAAGAGAAGCTGAAGCTTGTAGATGAATTAGCTTCGGTAGGGATTGTAGGAATCGCCTTCTCGGGTGGAGAGCCTATAATGCATCCAGACTTCTTCCCCACAGCTCGTAGAGCACGCGAGAGAAACCTCTACGTCTCGGTTGCAACGAACGGAGTCCTACTTACACCAGAAATAGTAAATCGATTAGCTAACATTGGCGTTGGATACGTAGAGGTGAGCTTGGATTCAGCAAGACCAGAAGTTCACGATAGCTTCAGAGGCTTGCCGGGAGCCTGGAAGCGGACTGTGGAAGGAATTTCAAACTCTACAAAGGCTGGAATCTTCACCGTCATGGCGACCACTGTGACACGTTTGAACTTAGAAGATGTACCAGCTCTGATAGACCTCTCAAAGAAACTGGGTGTTAGCAGATTCGCTCATTTCAACTTCATACCAACTGGTAGAGGAAAAGAAATCATCAATTTGGATCTCTCTCCCCCACAGAGGGAGGAACTGCTCAAACTCCTTTACGAAAAATCCCAGACGTCGGGTATTGAAGTGCTTTCCAGCGCACCGCAATTCGCACGAGTGGTCTTCCAACAGTCCTGTGGCGGCTCGATTGCACCCACTCATTTCTATGTGGGAAAGAATCGAAATTGGGGACTTAAGGCCCTTGCAGAGTTCATTGGAGGATGCGGAGCAGGAAGACTCTACTGCGCTATACAACCCAACGGTGACGTTACACCTTGCGTATTCATACCCCAATTGATCGTGGGGAACATAAGAGAAAAAACCTTCTCTGAGATCTGGCATACAACGAAGATCTTCAAAGACTTCCAAGTGAGAACAAACCTCAAGGGAAGCTGCGCAAAGTGCGAATACAACAAGATCTGTGGAGGTTGTAGGGCACGATCTCTGGGGTACTTCCAAGACCATACTGCGCCAGACGTAGGATGCGTAAACAACGTTGAAAGTTGGAACAAGATAGCCATACCAGAAGAGCTTCTATACGCCAAGTCTCGTTGATTCGTATTCCTATGGAAAGTCATTAACTACTTTTGTTGTGGAGCATGCCGAGTCTCTTCAAAGCCTCTTCATAGATCTCGATCGAATCAAAGTAGTCTCTGAACGGGATTTCTTCTTCGTTTGTATGATCTAACTTGGAGTCGCCTGGACCGTAAGCGATCATTGGAATCTTGATTTTCGACATGAGAAGGTTCATGTCAGAGGTTCCCGTCTTCTTGAGGAAGGTTGGATTCTTTCCCCTGACTTTTCTTATCGCCCATGAGAATGATTGAGCGAGTATAGAGTCAGAATCCATAAGACAGGCTTCAACCTGATCAGTGACCTCAAGATCGATTGAGACGGTTGGATTATCATTTAGATAGGAACCGACTGTTTTCCTAATGTCATTCAACACTTGAATGGGGTTCAGATCGGGTGGTATTCGCACGTCCAGAGTTAGCGCGCATTTAGAGGGAACCACGTTGACCGACTCTCCACCATTGATACCGGTGAGGCACCCTGTCACAGAATGAAAATAAGACTCGTGTTCACTTGACTCTGCGAACCCGGCTTTTATCAGGTTCCAGATTTCCATCCCTTTTTCGATCGAATTCTCGTAACGCCATGGAGCTGCTGAGTGACCCGTCTTTGTCTTGCAATCCAGTTTGAGATGGAGAAGTCCTTTGTATCCGATTACAATATTGTCTGTATTACTTGGTTCTCCAAGCACAGCATAGTCCATGTTTGGTGGATTTGTCTGAACAAAATGTCTCATGCCAGTTCCGCGACCCTCTTCGTCAACGACGCCCAACACGAGAATCCTGCCAGGAAACACATCTCTTACTTTTGAGGCTCCTACAATCATAGCGGCGAGAGAGGATTTCGCATCTACAGCTCCTCTTCCAAAAATCTTCTCTTTCTCAACTTTAATCTCTGAGTTTCCGGGAACCGTATCCATATGTCCGCATAACAGAATCGTGGGCGAGCCTTTCCCATAATCCCCTATCACGTTTCCAACATCGTCTCTACGGGAATTGAAGCCCTGCCTTTTCAGCTCAGCTAGGAGGAAGTTTGACAGTTCTTCTTCTTTGCCCGAGGGGCTGTATATCTCAAGCATCCTTTTCAGAAGATTTGCTGGGTAGTCGTCCACTCTCCTTCTCTCCAATAACTTGGTTCAAGACTTCTATCGTTCTGTCTATATGTGCACGCGTGATAACAAGTGGTGGCAAGAAACGTAGGACATTCCTACCCGCGTCCAGTATTAGGACTCCTCTCCCTAGTGATCCAAGAATGAAGTCTAGTACTTCGAAACGTGTCTCTACACCGATCATAAGGCCAAGTCCTCTTACTTCTCTTATGATCTTGTGGGCATCTTTCAATTGATTGAGTTTCGAGACGAAATACTCTCCCTGTTCACGCGCCTTCTCTGGAAGGTTTTCTTGCTCAAGAACGTCGATTGTTGCGATTGCAGCAGCGCAAGCAAGTGGGTTGCCTCCGTATGTGGTTGAGTGCTCTCCTACCTTGAGGCTTGACATAATCTCTTTTCTTGAAAACGTCAAGCCTATCGGAATTCCGCCGGCTACACCTTTTGCAAGACATGTGATGTCTGGCACGATTCCTGTATGCTGGAAAGCAAATATTTTCCCAGTTCTTCCGAACCCGGTTTGGATTTCGTCGAGGATTAGAAGTATACTCTTTTGATCACAGAGTTCTCGTAGGCGTTTAAGAAAGCCTTCGGGCGGAACCTTAACTCCACTCTCTCCCTGAATCGGCTCCGCAATCACGGCCGCGGTCTCAGGAGTGATGCTATCCTCTAATCTCTCGATGTTGCCATAAGGAACATGTTTTATTTCGGGGACCAAGGGCTGGAATGGATCCCGATATTTTTTGTCCCATGTTGCTGAGAGAGATCCAAACGTCTTTCCATGATAGGCGCCCATCATAGCTATGATCTCTTTCTTCCCCGTGTATTTCCTCGCAAGCTTGAGAGAGCATTCAACAGCTTCAGTGCCGCTATTTGAAAAGAATATTTTTTCAAGATCTTTAGGGGCGATCTTAGCGACTCTTTCGAGAAGCTCTGATCGGGAATCATTGTACATGAACCCGTGGCATGAGGTAAGTTTCTGACTCTGGTTGGTTATGGCCTCCACCACCTTGGGGTGGCAGTATCCAACTATGCATGTTCCGTAGCTTCCGGTGCAGTCGATGTACTCCTTGCCATCTTGGTCCCAGAGTACGTCTGCCTTCCCCTTCACCACTACTATCGGACGCTTTGCGTACACATTTGCCATTAAATTCTGTTCAGTGAGGATTATCTGTTCTCTATCCATGAACGATCACGGTACCGGCTGTTCCATCCAGAGATTTCGAGATTGGGGTATTTTCCAGTCCTGAAGTCACGATGACTTCCCCGACGCCTAGTTTAATCGCTTCCGAAGCCGCGTGAATCTTGGTTATCATCCCTTTCCCGATCTTGGAGAGAGTTGACTCTGCATCTTTCAAGGTCAGTTT
>Ga0315268_10001249_pt1 | contig 29132 bp, 29 predicted proteins | sample C1_top_MG_FD_204535 | JGI IMG/M metagenome (GOLD analysis project Ga0315268, IMG submission 204535) | Sediment microbial communities from Yellowstone Lake, YNP, Wyoming, USA - C1_top | ecosystem: Environmental > Aquatic > Freshwater > Lake > Sediment | place: USA: Wyoming | collected 2017-08-01
GCCCCGAGCGCTGGCCAGTTGGAACCCGATTATCGGGTGGTTGCGGGAAGCCAATCTGCTTCGGCAAGCCCTGCTGCATTCGGGCTGAGCGGTTGTCAAGGCAGGCGCTATCCTGACACTCCGGGGCCGAGAAACGCGACAGGCCCAACCGTTCTGAGCGATTCAGGGCCAGCCTGGCGGCGGGGCCGTGGGCGCCGGCCCAGGACAGCGAAAAGGCCGTCAATCGGCCTCCAAACCGCGTTTCCGGCGCCGAACCCTCCCCAAAGCGGCCCGCCTTGGCGCCCAGAAGATTCCTGAAAGAAGGTGTTGACGCCGCCAGCCAACACTTTAGACAAACGGGTGAAGTGGGGGCGCTGGGGAATAAGTCCCTGACGCTTGGAACCGCTTTGCCGAGCGAAAGGTTCAAACGTGAACAGTACGCACAACGGCTCCGCTTCCACAGCGGAGGCAAACACCTCGCAAAGACCCTCCACTCTCGCTGACTTGGTGGTCGCCAAACGCTGCCGGCGCGGGACGGCGGCAGGGACAACAGCAAGCGGCGCCTACTGGCTGGCCACTCCACCAATCCGCCTCTGGGAAAGCGAGGCCGACACAAACTCCGGCGGCAGTCGGACGGAAACCATGTTCCTTGAGTTGCGTCACTTCCGCGACGGCGCCGTCAGGCCGACGCTCAGGTGGCAAGTGGTCGCTGGTGGGGCCGACATGCCGGAATTCTTCGGCGATGTGTCCATCGGAAGCGCCGAATCCGTCGAAGATGTTGTCGTCAAGCTCAAGGGCGTCAAGATAGGCCACGCCGAAGCCTACAGGGAGAGGGAGAGCCAAGAACTGGTCCAAGCTCTCACGGGTCTGGGCCTGCCCCTGGGCCTGCCCGGACCCGACGACGGCCAGCCCAGCGCGCCCCAGGCGCCCTGGACGCTGGAAGCCTGGACTGAGCTCTGGGAGCGCGCCCGTCACCAGCGCACTGACCCGCTGCAACTGGCGGCGGCAGTAGTCGCTGGATTGGTCAAGGAGCATGGAGCCGCCAATGTCAACCGGGCAACCATCGGCGTTGACCCCAAAATGGGGTGGGTCCTCCAGTACGCCAACCGCCGGCAAAGGAGGGCCAGCCGTGCGTGATCTGGAAAAGAAACGCGCCTATAATCGGGCCTATGCAGCAGCGCACCGCAGAGCGAAAGCTGCTTACGACGCCGCACGCTATGCAAGCGACCCGGAGCACTACAAGACGTTGACCAAGCTCTGGAAGAAAGCGAATCCTCAAAAAGCCAAGGCACAAGACCGGCGCCGCCGGCGCGAGCAGCGAAAGAGGCAGTTTGAGGAGCGGATCGCCATGATTGGGATGCTCCTCAGAGACCGCAAGGCGCCAGCAGACGCCGGCAGGACTGGGGCTTGAGCGCACGTCAAAGTTGATGCACGGGCCGGAGCCAGTCCCCGGCCGTTTTCGTTTTGACCGCGCCGGTCAGGCGCAACCTGACGATCTTTCACCGGGCGAAACTGGAATTGAAGCTCAACCTGCTGGTGGCCCAAAAAGCCAAAGAGAGGCAGGGCGAAGGCGGCCGCGTGAAGGTTCCGGTGAACTTGCCCGAAGCTGGCGACAGGCGGCAGATTCTTGGCAAGCCGGCCGCGCTGGCCACGACCTGATTGACAGGGTGGACTCTCAGCTCAGGTGTGGCGACAAGGCGACGCTGGACCGGCTGCGAGCCGGCGAGGCGGCCATCAATGAGGCTTACGTGGCTTTGCGAGGAGAGCAGAAACAGACTTTGTCCAAGCTCGCTGCGGGGAGCGTTTCGGCGTTGGGCGAGAGCGTTCTCTCAGGCTCTCCGCTTCCTGCACTCCCGCGCCGAGAAACGCATCAGCGTGTCGCGTTTTGAGCGGTTCCGGGGCGTTCTGGCAGCGAGTTTAAGCGCGACGTCGAATCGCGCTTCGGCCCGCTCGCGGGCAGTGCAAGTCCAAGCCGGCTTTCCCCATTCGCTGGGGCTGGGCAGGCGTTCACCCGCTTGGCCGCTCGCCGGCACGGGGGTTTCTCGGCGGCTGCTCAGGCCCAGGGGGCGAGGCGGCTGTCGAGTTGGAAGAGTTGGCCGGAGACGTTCGCGCAGGAGGCCAGGAAGACCACGAAACGGGCCACCTCGGCCACGGAGTTGAGCCGGCCCAGGGCGTTGAGTTGCGCCAGTTCCGCGAGGCGCTTCGCGCCCAAGGATGCCGTCATCGGCGTGGGCAGGACGCCCGGCAGCACGGCGTTTACCCGCACGTTGCAGGCGCCGACTTCCTTGGCGAGCGACTGGGTGAGCCCAATCAGACCGGCCTTTGCGGCGGCGTAGTTGGCCTGGCCGCGCGCGCCTTGCCGGGCGCTGAAACTGGCGACGTTGATGATGTGACCGTCGCGTTGCTGCATCATCGCCGGCAGAACCGCTTGGGAGCACAGAAACGCCCCTTTGAGGTTCACCGCCAGGACGCGGTCCCAGTCGGCTTCGCTCAACTGCCAGATCGGTCGGTCGGCGGTGAAGCCGGCATTGTTCACGAGCACCTGGATGGCGCCCCAGCGTTGGCTGACCCGCGCGACCGCCGCCATCACCTGCGCGCGGTCAGTCACGTCCAGCGCCAGCGGCCAGACGGTGTCTGTCTCGGGTTGCGCTGGCTGGCGGTGGCAAGCGGCGACCGCCCGCCAACCTTGGCGCGCAAACTCAGCCACCAGGGCCCGGCCCAGACCGCCGGCGGCCCCGGTGATGAGGGACACGGGGGGGTTGAGGGTTGAGGGTTGAGGGTTGAGGGTCAAGATGGTTGGGGGTCAAAAGAGTTGAGAGGGGGCGGGATGCGGGATGCGGGATGCAGGATGCAGGATACTGGATACTGGATACCGGATACTGGACGCTGGATGGGCCGGCCGTGATGCGTGAAACCGTGATGCGTGAACACGTTCTGGCGCACTGCGTTTGTGCTCAGGCATCACGTATCACGTTTCGCGCATCACGTTTCATGTTTCACGTATCACATTTCACAGGGACGGGCACGGACGAGCACTGGCCGCCGATCATGGCGGCCGCCACGTGGCCTTGGTAATGAATCGCCGCGTCGTAAACAGCGGCGGGAGAACCGGCGAAAGGGATGAGGATGAAGTCAGCCGCCAGGCCGGGCGCGATTGCGCCGAGCTGCTCCGAAAGCCCCAGCGCCCGTGCGCCGTTCACCGTGGCCATGTGCAGAATGGCCTCCGCCGGGAGGCCCGGCGCAGCGGCCGCCAGCGCGCGCATTTCAGCAAACATGCTCAGCTCCAAGGTTTGCGGGCCGGCACTGGAGACAGTGGCGAGGCTGTCGGTTCCGAGACACAGGTTGACCCCGGCGCGGCGCAGTTCCGCCAACGGAAATGGCTCGTGCTTGAAGAAGGCGTGGCTGCGGGGGCAATGGACCACGCTGACACCGTGGCGGGCGAGCACTTCGGCGTCGCCGGGCGCCAGGTAGTTTGCGTGCACGGCGATCAGGTTCTCGCCCAGCACACCGCACGCCGCCAAATGCGCGACCGGCGACCCGCCCCCGCAGTCGGACATGTCGCGTTGGTTGCGCTTGAGCCAGTCATACATCGGCCCGCGGGCGTGCGTGAACATCTCGAATTCGTCCTGGCTCTCAGCCACGTGAATGGTCAGCCGCCAATGCCGCGCCCGCGCCGCCTCGGCGCAGCGCCGCAGCAACTCGGCGGTGGTCGAATAAGGTGCGTGCGGCGAAAGGCCGGCGCGGCATCGGCCCGCGGGCAGACTCGCGGCTTTGTCAACGGCCTCCTGCAAGACCAAGGCCGGCTCGCGCCGGCTCCGCACGCCGGTCATTTCCAGGAAGGAAAACACCCGCAGCGGCGTGGCCGACCACACCTCCGGCAGCAGCTCAGGCGCGGCTTCAACGTCGGCCACGGTGGTGGCGCCGGTGCGCAGCAACATGGCCGCCCCCGCCAGCCAACCATGGCGGCACTCCTCAAGCGTCCAGGCGCTCTTGCGCGCGAGGATGGACTTGACCCAATCGGGGAAAGACGGCTGCGGGGGCACTTGCCCGGCCAGGCCGGTGTAATCGAGGTGGCAGTGGGCGTTGACCAATCCCGGCAGCAGCGCGCCCTCGCCCAGGTCCGCCACGGGGCCGGCCCAGTGCGCCCGGAGTTCGGCCCAGCGGCCGACGGCCCCGATGCGCTCACCGCTCACCACGACCGCACCGTCCGCGATGGGCGGTTGCGCCACGGGCACAACGAGGCGGGCGCGCAACAGGCGGTGTGGCGGCGGCATGGGCGCGGCGGCAGATTCAAATGCTCCGGGCGGGATCCGGCGCGAAGGGCTTGGCGTGCGGGAGCTTGCTCCCGTTTTCAGTTCGGAGCGGGTGCAAAAGCGCCGGCAAGCCGGCGCACTTCAAACGCTTCGTGGTCTCGGAGCCCGTTGCCATTTTCTGGTTACCGGCACAAGGTCAGCGCGCCGTTCGCCCCGCCGGCTGCTTAGCCACCGCCGCCGCTCTCACGGTCCCTCCGGCAGAACAGACTGTGCGCGCCGGCCGGCCACAACCACGCAGCCCGGCGGAATCAATTCCGCGCGCCGGGGCGGGCCTAAAAGCCGGATTCCTGACGTTCCAGCTTGGCGCGGGCGGCCTCGGAGTGCTTGACGACTTTGTGCAGACCGTGGCGCCGGCGGATTTGCCGCTCGATCTTCTTGAAAACCAGGTCAATTGCCGCATACAGGTCGGCCTGGGTGTCTTCGGCAAACAAGTCCGGCCCGCGGACGCCCAGGCGGAGGCCGCACTTGTATTGGCGCTCCGGGGCCTTGGTGTGGTCGTGTTCGAGGTTGACGCGGGCGTCAACGGCCCAGCGATCCAGATGCTCCAGCTTCTCGATCCTGGCCAGGATGTGTTGCTCGATGGCCTCAGTGAGGGTTACGCTGTGCGTCGTTAGAACGAACTTCATACTTGTTAGGTGCGGTCTGACCAGCCGCCCACGGATCAATGACTCTGTTGTTCGGCGAAAATGCGCGCCTCTTGCTCGGTGATCTTGCCGTCTTGGTTGGTGTCGCACTGGCGGACGGCCTTGTTGAAGGCGGCGTTTTCCGACAACACCACTTTCCGCGATACTGAAAGCACCACCGGAATCTCGAACTTGGTTTCACTTTCGCGGCGGCCGTGAGCCTCGGGCATTCGGTCCAGCGCCTCGTAGAAGAGCCGCGCGGCGCGGTCGTTCTCAAACTCAACTTTGAGCCGCTCTGGTTCCTCGCGAACGGTCTCGTGAGTGCTAATGCAGCCGTTCACCAAGGCGGCGCTGGCGATAATGGCCGCCGTAAGGAGAGATGCGCCGCGGAATCTCGGCGGCACCGGGTATGGCCAGCCGGCTGCGAGCCGGCGCTGCGGTTCATGGACGTTTTTCATAGTGTCATGTGGAGTCGAGGCAATTCCTCGACATTCATGCGACGACACTGGCTTGGCAGGACGCGCACCCCGTTGCGCGCCCATAGAAAAGCAGCTCATCGGGACACGAATTGCCGATGCCTAAGAAACACTCCGCGCAGCGCCGCCGATAGCTCGTCTTGCATGGCCTGCAACTCCCGGTAGAGAGCGGCATTCTCGGGTTTTGGCTCGGTCGTTTGGGCGGTGTTCAAAGCCACGTAGGCGTCGGTGATTTCCTCAATGCCGATCTTCTCGCCCTGTTCGCGCTGCCAGCACCAGAGGGCCTGCAACGCCGCTCCGTAAGCCGCGCCTTCGCCGACTTTGAGGGTCACCACGGGGGCGTTAAAGACGTCGGCCATGATTTGCCGCCACACCTTCGAGTTGGCCCCGCCGCCGGTCGCCCGAATTTCGGCGGGCTTGACACCCAACTCGCCGAGCCGCCGCAGCCCATAATTCATCCCCAGGGTGACCCCCTCCATCGCGGCGCGCGCGAAATGCCCCGCCGTGAAGGTCTGCGGCGTCACGCCGAAGAAGACCCCCGTGCCCGCCGGCACATTGGGTGTGCGCTCGCCTTCCAGGTACGGCAGCAAGAGCAAACCCGCTGCGCCCACGGGGGCCTTGGCCACGGCGGCGTCCAGCTTCGCGAAGGTCCACTCAAAATCCTGCCGCACCATTTCGGTGGCGACGGTGACGTTCATGGTGCAGAGCAGCGGCAGCCAGCGATTGGTCGAATCGCAGAACGCGGCAATCTCGCCTTGCGGGTCAACGACCGGGCTTTCCGAGCAGGCGTAGATGGTGCCGCTGGTGCCGAAGCTGGCGGTGATGACGCCCGCGCGGGTGTTCCCGGTGCCGATGGCCCCCATCATGTTGTCCCCGCCGCCGGCGCTGACCAGCACTTCGGGGTTCAGCCCCAGGGCCGCCGCCGTGGCCGCCTGCAACCTGCCCACCGGCTGGTCGCTCGGCATCAACGGCGGCAGCTTCCCCGCCAACTCGGGGTCAATGGCCTTGAGCGCGGCGGCGCACCACCGCCGCCGGCGCACGTCCAGCAATGCCGTGCCGCTGGCGTCTCCGTATTCCATCACGGCCCGTCCGGTCAGCCAGTAGTTAAGGTAATCGTGCGGCAACAAGACCGTCGCCAAGCGGGCAAAGTTGTCCGGCTCGTGGTTTTTGAGCCAGAGAATCTTGGAGGCGGTAAAGCCAGGCAGGACGGCGTTGCCCAGAGCCCGGATGGTGGCTTTGGGGCCGCCGAGCGCGGCAGTGAGTTGGTCGCACTCCGCCGCCGTCGTGGTGTCGCACCACAGCTTGGCGGGACGGATCACCTGCCCTGCCGCGTCCAACGGCACAAAACCGTGCTGCTGGCCGCTGACGCCAATGGCTTTGACCTCGCCGGGCTTGGCCCTCGCCGCTTTGAGGGCCTGTTTGAGGGCCTTGGCGGTGGCGTCGAGCCAGGTGCGCGGGTGTTGCTCTTTGGCGCCAGGGGGCAGGCCGGCAATGAGGTCATAAGCAACCGCCGCCGCAGCGGCCACTTTCCGCTGGCCGGCGTCCAGGACCAGCGCCTTGGTGGACTGGGTGCCACTATCAATCCCAAGAGTCAGTGTTCTCATGCAAGCAAGCGGTTTCAGGCCGGGCGGTGGCCGGGCATTTTTGATTCACGGGCGAGCATCGCAGGGCTTGGGCTGCGCCGACTTGCCCCTCACCCCTGCCCTCTCCCAAAGGGAGATGGGGAAGCATCGGCAGGCGGGCGTCCTCCAAACGCTTCGCGGTGTCGGCGCGTTCAAGACTTGGGCGTGAGCTTGAGCACCTCATCCCGCATCTGCTTGCCGGGCTTGAATTTGACCGCCGCCCGCGGCGGGATCCTCACATCCGTCGCCGGGGCGTTGGGGTTGCGGCCGATGCGGGCCTTGCGCATTCTGACTTCAAATACGCCAAAATTACGCAACTCCACCGTCTCGCCTTGGGCCAAAGCTTGGGAGATGCAGTCCAAGGTCCTTTGGACTACCGCCAGCACTTGCTGTTGGGCGAGGCCGGTTTCGGCGCTGATGCGGACGACCAAGTCACGTTTCGTCATAAGCGGTTCAAATCAAATTGTTGGGCGCCCCAAAGAGTCACCACTGGCCCGGTATAACGAGCGCGGCGCCAACGGTCAAGCGCCCAGTGATGATTTGCGCAGCACGGTGTCGCGTTGCGCCCAGGCCGGGTCGGCATTGGGGTGGTCGAGGTTGCAGTGCAGGCCGCGGCTTTCGGGCCGTTGCATGGCGCAGCGCACGATCAGTTCGGCCACCAGCGCGATGTTGCGCAGCTCCAACAACTCGGCGCTCACAATGAAGTCCCAATAATACTCCTGGATTTCGGCCTGGAGATTGGCGATGCGGTTCAGGGCGCGTTGCAGCCGCCTGTCCGTGCGCACAATGCCCACGTAGTCCCACATCAGGCGGCGGATTTCCTCCCAGAGGTGCGACACCACCACCATTTCGTCCGGGTTGTGCGCGTTGCCCGACTGCCAGGGCGGGATGGCCGCGGCCAAGGGCGGCGCGGTTTGGAGGCGCAGCCGTTGGGCGGCGCGATGGGCGCAAACCACCGCTTCCAAGAGCGAGTTGCTGGCCAGCCGATTGGCCCCGTGCAGCCCCGTGCAGGCCGCCTCCCCAACCGCATACAGCCCGGCCACTTCCGTCTCCCCGTCCACCGTCGTCACCACCCCCCCGCACTGGTAGTGGGCGGCGGGCACGACCGGGATGGGTTCCTTGGTGATGTCAATGCCGAATTGGAGGCAGGTCTGATAGATGTTGGGGAACCGGTGGATGATGAAGGGCGCCGGTTTGCTGGTGATGTCAAGATAGACGTGTTCGGCCCCGCTGCGCTTCATTTCGCTGTCAATGGCGCGCGCCACGATGTCGCGGGGCGCCAGGGACTTGAGCGGGTGGTAGTGGTCCATGAATTCGCCGCCCGCGCGGGTCTTGAGCACGCCGCCTTCGCCGCGGACGGCTTCGCTGATCAGGAACGACTTGGCCTTGGGATGGTAGAGGCAGGTGGGATGGAACTGCATGAACTCCATGTTGGCCACGGGCACCCCGGCGCGGTAGGCCATCGCCACGCCGTCGCCGGTCGCAATGTCGGGGTTGCTCGTGTGGAGATAGACCTTGCCGCAGCCGCCGGTGGCCAGCCCGGTCGCCTTGGCAGCAAACACCTTGACTTGGCCGGTTCCTTTTTCGAGCACATAAGCGCCCAGGCAGCGGTTGGGGCCGGTTTGGCCGAGCTTGTGGGTGGTGATCAGGTCAATGGCGATGTGGTCCTCGAAGATGCGGATGCCCGGCTGCTTTTCGGCCGCCGCCAGCAGCGCGCGTTCCAACTCGCGCCCCGTCACGTCCTGGGCGTGCAAGATGCGGCGCCGGGAGTGGCCGCCTTCGCGGCCCAAGTCCAACTCCGTGGCGCCGCCAGGGGACTCCCGCTGGCTGAAGCGGATGCCCAGTTCCATCAGTTCAGCCACGCGCGCCGGGCCCTCCTCAACAATGGCGCGGACGACTTCTTCTTTGCACAGCCCGGCGCCGGCGGCCAGGGTGTCCCGCACGTGCATCTCGAACGAGTCGTCCGGGCTCATCACAGCGGCAATGCCGCCCTGGGCGTAGTTGGTGTTGGACTCGGCGCTGCTCTTCTTGGTGACGAGCGCAACGGTTCCATGAGGCGCCAGCTTCAAGGCCAAGAACAGGCCGGCGATGCCGCTGCCAATGATCAGGCAGTCAAATTGGAGGTGGTTGTCGGGCATACGTGCCATGGGGAAAGAAGGGGCCGGACCTCATGCCAGAGTGGCGCCAGAACCGGCAAAACGAGATGGGCGACCGCTGGCTGGCGCGAAGCCTGCTTTCTCATTCACACCCCACTTCAGTGGGGTGCTCACCCGCCCGCAGCGCACCTTAACCGCTTCAGCGGTTTCCCACTCAGTGGCCATGCCCAGGTCAGAAGCCGTTGAAACGGCTCCCTCCCTCGCTGGCGCCCTGATCACCCCGCTGAAGCGGGGTGTCAATGAGAAACCGCCAGGAATGGCCTTTCCGTGTTTCATCCGTTTCTCATCGGTGGCTAAACCCACATTCGGGTCAGACCGCAGGCCGCGCGCGGCGCCACAAACGGTGAAAATGGAACCGGCGGTGGCCGCCGCGAAGCGTTTGGAGTGCGGGAGCTTGCCCCCGCTTTGAGGCCGCGGTGGGTCCAAAAGCGCCGGCAAGCCGCCGCACTCCAAACGCTTCGCGCTGTCGGGGCCGGTCACCATTTTCTAGTCAGCGCTGGCGCCGCAACGAGGCCAGCGGCGCGTTGTCAATCAACCGCGTGTTGCCGATGAACACCGCCAGGGCCAAGTGAGCGCCTGGCCCGACCGCACTGGCCGGCTCCAGTGTCTCCGGGTCGAAGAACTCCACGTAATCCACGCGCGCGCCGGGCTGGCGGGCAATCAATCCGGCCAGTTCGCGCTGCAACTCCGCCGCCGGGATCGGTCCACGGGCCGCGCTGACCGCCTCCCGCGCGCGCTGGATGCTCCGCCACAGAACGGTCGCCTGGGCGCGTTCTGCCGGCGAAAGGTACTTGTTGCGCGAGCTCATCGCCAGGCCGTCGGGCTCGCGCACCGTGGGCGCCACGATGATCCGCACCGGGAAGTTCAAGTCCCGCGCCATGCGCTTGACGATGGCCGCTTGCTGGAAATCCTTGGCGCCGAAGACGGCTGCGTCGGGCTGCACGAGGTTGAAGAGTTTGGCCACCACGGTCGTGACGCCGCGGAAATGGGTCGGGCGGCAAGCGCCTTCCATGCGGCGGGAAAGCTCTTCCTCCACCACGTACGTGCTGAAACTCCCGCCGTTGCCCCGCGGGTACATCTCGGCGTCCGGGGGCGCGAACACCAAGTCCACCCCGGCGGCGCGGCACAGGCGCCGGTCGCGGGCCAAGTCGCGCGGGTACTTGGCCAAGTCTTCCTGGGGCGCGAACTGGGTCGGGTTGACATAGATGCTCACGACCACCTTGCCCGCCGGGCCGGCCGCTTGCCGCGCCCGCCTGACCAGGCTCAAATGCCCCTCATGCAGGTAGCCCATCGTTGGCACCAAGCCGATACACCGCTGCTCCTGCTTCCACTGGCTGGCCTGCCGCTGCATCGCGGCGGCTGACGTGACGACACGCATGGCCGAACAATGCTTCAGCCGGGCGCAAGTGGCAACTGGATTGAAGAGAGGTGGCTTCGGGCTGCGGGTTGCCGGAACGCGGAATTCACTACCGCCACAATTGTCCTCGACCGGACCGACACAGGGTGAGAATTCCGCACTCCGCATTCTGAATTCCGCTTTGCGCCACCAACTCACCCTAGCTCTCTCCCCCAAGCGGGAGAGGGGATGGGCGCCCCATTCAACCCTCAACCCCCGACCCTCAACCAGCTTCCGCACTGCGCACTTTGCGGCTCTTACCCGCGGAAGTAGAGGTAAGCCATCAGGATCAACAACAGCACCACCCCGGAGGCAATTACATCCCACTTGCTCCAACTGGCCCGCGTCTTGGCGCGGTCTTCGGCGGTTACGGTGGCGAAGGTCAGGCCGCTGATGCGTTCTGCGGAAGGCGCCTCGGTCAGGTAGCTGACTGTTATCATCACCAGGACGCAGACAACGAAGATAAAGAGGCTGAAGTATTGGAAGTAGATGTTGTTGACAATCCACAGGAATGAGCCTTCCGGATAGCCCTGCTCGAAGCCCTTCAGTCCCAGCATGACGGGCGTGTCCACGGCCAAGCGGAACACGCACATAACGAAGCCGACAACCAGCGCCGACAGACAGCCCTTGGCGTTGAGCCGTTTCATGCACACGCCAAAGAAGAACACCACGAAGATCGGCGGCGCCAGGTAGCCTTGCACGGTCTGGAGATAGTGGTAGAGCCCTTTGGCGCCCTGGATGACAGGAATCCAAAAGAGCCCAATAACGACCATAATCGTGGTGGCCACCCGGCCAATCCACACCAACTGGTGCTGCGAGGCGTCCGGCTTGAACTTCTGGTACAGGTCCATGGTAAAGAGCGTTGAGCTGGCATTGAAGGCGCCCGCCAGCGAGCTCATCAGCGCCGCCAGCAGGCCGGCCACGACCACGCCGCGAATCCCGACCGGCACCGTGTATGCCACCATCAACGGAAAGGCCGCCTGGCATTCTTCCCGCAGGGCCTTGCCGTTCGCGTCCACCAAGTGGCGGAACTCGGGCACTTTGCCGCTGATCGCCAGCGCGTAGCAGATCATGCCCGGGATAATGAAGATGAACACCGGCAGCAACTTGAAGAAGGCGGCGCAAATCGAGCCCCGCCGGGCCTGCTGCTCATTGGGCGCGCCCAAGGCGCGTTGGACGATGTACTGGTCGGTGCACCAATACCAGAGGCCAATCACCGGCGCGCAGAACAACATGCCCAGCCACGGGTAATTGCTGCTGAAATACCACGCCATGCGCCCGGATTCCTTCACCGGCGCCCACGTCCCCTCAACGCCGGCCGGGACGAGCGGTTTCCAGAGGTTGAACATGTCGCTGGAAAGCGTGTGCCGCAGTTCGCCCCAACCACCCAGCTTCGCCAGCCCAAAGAGCGTCACCAACACCGAGCCGATCACGAGAACGAAGGTCTGAACCGCCTCGGTGTAAGCCACCGCCCGCATGCCGCCGAGCACCGTGTAGAGGCCGGTCAGCAGCACCACCGCCAGCGAGCCAATCCAGAAACTGTTCAGCGTCGTGACTCCGAGGTCCAGTTTCAACTCGGGCAACAGCGTGCCGAAGACCACCCCGCCGGCGAAGATGCCCACCGCCATCTTCGTGAGCACATACGCCACCAGCGAGATGATCGAGAGCACCCACCGCGCGGTGGGGGAGAACCGTTTTTCGAGGAACTCCGGCATCGTATAGACCAGCGAGCGGGTGTAGAACGGCACGAACACCCAGGCCAGCACCAGCAGACACCAGGCGTGCAACTCGTAGTGCGCCATGGCCACGCCGTCGGTGCAGCCCGACCCGGCCAGACCAACCAGGTGTTCGGAGCCAATGTTGGAAGCGAAGATCGAGGCGCCGATGATCAGCCAGCCCAGGTGCCGGCCCGCCAGGAAGTAGTCATCGGTCGTGTCCTTGCTCCTCAGAATCGCCCACCAGGTGATGCCGAGCAAGAGTCCGAAATAGGCCGCAATCAGCAGCCAATCCAGCCCGGTAAAGGTGGATTTGGTGGGGGCGGCGGCAAAAAAACAAACGAGGTTGTTCATGGCTTGCAGGGTTTTAGGTTGCCCGGGGAGTAGCCGGGAATTGGGTTTCGTCAAGCGCGCCCGCTGCCTGGCCTTACTTGACCGAGAACCGGTAGATGATCGTATTCCTGTACTGTTGGCCAGGCCTGAGCACGACCGAGGGGAAGTTCGGTTTGTTGGGCGAATCCGGGTAGTGTTGCGGCTCCATGCAGAAGCCGTTGCGGAACTGATAGACCCAGCCGCCCTTGCCCACGTTGGAGCCGTCCAGGAAATTGCCGCAATAGAACTGCAGGCCCGGCTCCGTCGAGAGCACTTCCAACACCCGGCCCGTGGTCGGCTCATACACCCGCGCCATCAGCCCCAACTGGCCCATTGGCTTTTTGATGACCCAATTGTGGTCATAGCCCTTGCCGAACTTGAGCTGTTCGTCCTCCTGACTGATGCGCGCGCCGATGGCCGTGGGCGCGCGAAAGTCGAACGGCGTGGCGTCCACCGGGCGCAACTCACCCGTCGGGATCAACGTCTCGTCCACCGGCGTGAACTTGTCGGCGTTCAGATACACTTGATGGCCCAGAATGTCGCCCTTGCCGGCCAGGTTGAAATACGAGTGTTGCGTCAGGTTCACCACCGTGTCCTTGTCCGTCGTGGCGGTGTAATCCAGCCGCAAGGCCATGTCCTCCGTCAGCGTGTAAATGGCGGTCACCGCAAGATTGCCTGGGTAGCCTTCCTCGCCGTCTTGGCTCAGGTAGCGCAATTCCAGCGTCGGGCCGAGCGCGCTCTGGCCCGGCTTGGCCGCCCAGACCACCTTGTCGAAGCCTTTCGTGCCGCCGTGGAGGGCGTTGGGATAGTTGTTCGTGACCAGCGAGTACTCCTTGCCGTTGAGCGTGAACTTGCCCTTGGCGATGCGGTTGCCGTAGCGGCCGACCAGGCAGCCGAAGTAAGGGCTGGCCTTGATGTAATCGTCGAGCTTGTCGTAGCCGAGCACGACGTCGCCGAGATTGCCGTTGCGGTCCGGCACTTTCAACGAGACCACGATGCCACCGTAATTGCAAATGCGGGCTTCCATGCCCTTGGCGTTGCGAAGGGTGTAGAGGTCCACCGGCTGGCCTTCGCTGGTTGTCCCGAAGGTCTCTTTGCTGATCCGGTCGCGGCCAAGCGCAGTGCCAGAGGCGCAGCCCATCAGGCAGGCGGCGGTGAACACGGCGCTCGCGACGGCGACCCAATCGAATACGTTTTGCATGGCGATTCTGTGGTTGTAAGTTGAGGTTTAGGCTGTTCTAATGCGCTTTGAAAGTGGTACTAGGCCTGGAGCCACACTGGCCTCTTGCCCTCTGCTTGGACGGCTGGCGATCGGCCCACCCATGTGGGGCAGGCCCCAGGTCGTAGCCCCGCTCCCTGTTCCGCCGCATCGGAGAGGAGGGACATGGAAAGGGGAATGACGTGAGGCGTATCCGTTTCATCTCAACAACGCTCTCGAACTGGCGGTTGGGGCGTTGAGGCGGGCGGGAAGGCGCCTACTCGTGGCGGTGGATTTCCCAGCCGAAGTACTTGCTGAGGGCCTCTTGGACTCCCGCCGCAATGCTGGAAGGGTTGACGGCCACGTGATGCTCGAAGCCGTTCTCGCAAATGAAGCGGAGCAGCTTCTGGAAGTTCGCGATGTGGCAGACGCCGTAGCCGCCGAAGGTCTTGAGCGGGTCGTCGGTCAGCTCGCCCTCGCCGGTGTAGCCGCGAATCTTCCCGGCTGCATCGTCGGTGGTCAGGCGCAGGTAAGTGAACGGCGTGGCCTTGAGGCGGCCGACCACGGTGCCATAACTGTTCTCCTTGCCGACGGTGCCGGCGATGATTTCCTGGTAGTCCAGCTTCGCCTGGCCGACGCCTTTGCTGACGAACAAGTCCTTGGGCAGGTTGCTGCAATGGAAGATCACGCCTTTGTCGGGGTCCTCCCCGTAGTTGTTGTTCCAGTCCACCAAGGCGCTCGGCAGGCCGCTGGCTTGGGCCAGGGCGTACATGGCCACCGCCCCCATGATGTCCACTTCGCAGGCGCTGCTCAGCAGCCGGTTGCTCAGCAGACTCATCAGCGCGCAGGGCACGATGCCGAAAAACGTCTCCAGCGCCGTCCAGCACTGGAGCGCAGTGGCGGTGAGATGATTCTCGGCCATCCACTTGTCCATGGCGGCGCCAAACTTGGCCATCTTGAGCAGCGCCGCCGCCGGAACACCTTTGGCGCACAAGTAGCCGGCAAGCTCCTTGAGTTTGGCCTGCACGCCAGCGTCGTTATCGGCCAGCTTCCCCACCTGGCCGAGCAAATCGTAGAGGTCAAGCGTCTCGACGCTGATGCCGGCTTGCTCGAGGAGTTTTTCGCTGTAGCGCACGGTGTTGAAGGCCGCCGGCCGGGCGCCCAGCGCGCCGACCCGCAGCCCGCGCAACGCCCGCACGACCCGGCAGGTGACCGCAAAATCCGCCAGGTCATGGGCGAAGCTCGGATGGCTCGGCGCCACGGTGTGCAGGCGCGTGAGCGTGAAGGGAATCCCGTACTGCCGGAGGTTGTTGCAGACGGACATCTTGCCGCAAAAGCTGTCGCGCCGGTCGCGGCTGGTCATGCGGCGCGGGTCGTCGTTGAACGCGTGCACCAGCACCGGCACGCGCAGCTCGGACCACCGAATCGTGTTGGCCACGGCCCGTTCGTCGCCGAAGTTCGGCAGCGTCACCAGGATGCCGTCAATCCGCGCGCGGTTCTCCTTGAAGACCGCCGCGCACTGCTGGGCGTCGGCCAGGCTCTCCACCGAGCCGAACTTGGTGGCGGAGGCCGGCAGCAGGACGGCGCTGATTCCCTCCTTCTCCAATGCTTGGAGGATTTCCGTCCGCCCCGCAGCGCACAGGTGATCGGGGAAAAAACCGCGGTTTCCGATTATGATGCCAAGTGTGATCATAAGGTTGACTTCTAATCCTAGTCTTAATCCTAATCCCATCCCGTTTCCGTCCCGCGTTCGCCGGGCGCTGTGCCGGCCTCCGCCCGCAGGCCACTGGGCATCGGCAACACCAGCCGGTCGAGCCCGGCCGCGACCAGCCCGGCCGTTCGCCGCCGCGGGGCCGCCTGCACGATCACCTCGCCAAAGCGCCCCCACATCGCGCCGCGCTTGATGACTCCCGACAAATGCTCCATCACCAACCCCGGCAGCTCAACCAGGCAGCCAGTAATGACCACCCGCCGCAAGCCAAGCACGTTCAAGGCGCCGGCGATGACTGCGCCCGTCGTTTCCAACGCCGCCGCCAGCCATGGAACCACGCCCCGTTCCGCAATATGCTGCGCCAAGACCGGCCAGGCTGGCGCGCCACCCCGATCTGCCTCCGCAAAGCTGGCCAGCAGGCCGCGGCTCGAAACCAGCGTCTCCAGGCACCCCACGGCGCCGCAACCGCACGGTCGCTGGTTGCCCGGCACCGGAGTGTGCCCCAACTCGCCGCTGATCGGCAACGGGTTTGCGTAAGGCTTCCCCCCGACAATCACCGCCCCGCCCACACCTTCCCCAAAATCCACCAGCAGGAAATCGTCTCCACGCGGGTCAGCCGACTGATGCCCCAGCGCCAGCGCCCGCTCCTCCTGCACCAAGAGCACCGGCGCGTTCCAGACCTGCCCAATCAACTTGGGCAGTTCCACCCGCTCCGTCCAGTGCAGGTTCGGCGAAAACAGCACCCGGCCCGCTGGTTCGTCCACCAGCCCGGGCACGCTCACCAGCACGCCCCAGAAGTGCTTCTGGTGGATTCGCCCGGCGGCGGCGGCAAGCTGTCTGAGCCATTCCTCCGCTGAGCCGGGCGTCGGCACTTGGACGCTCCACCGATCATCGGCCTCCGCCCCGACCGGGAGCGCCGCCAACCGCGTCTCGGTGACCCCCAGTTCCATGGCCAGAAAGCGCGGGTGCCGGCGGTTGAGGCGGAGCATCCGGCCCGGGCGCCCCAGGCGGTTGGGCGCGCCCGTCTTTCGTGGCGCCCCCGCCTCCGCGCTCTCCACTTCCTCCAGGATGCCCCGCTCCAGCAGCTTGTCCACGATCTTGCCGGCCGTCGGCTGGCTCATCCCCAACGCCTTGGCCAAATCGGCCCGCGAGGCCACGCCCAGCGACTGCAGCCGCCCAATCAACGTCCGCTCATTGAGGCGGCGCATCTTTTTCGGGATGACAACCACGCTTTACTTAATTGTCCTAAGAAATCGTTACCGCCAGCCCCTCAGACCGTCAACAGCTTTTTTTCGGCCGCATTCGCCCAGGCGCATTTCCCATTCTCCAAAGCGCGGAACCCATTCCGCCGCCTTCCTCGGAGCGCGGAATTCATTCCGCTTCGCGCTGCGATTGTCAATGGGTTTTCAAGCCGCGGCAGGGGTGAAAGACAATAGCCCACCGCTTCAGCGGTGGGTAGCACGACGGAGAGGATTGATCAGCCCCGCCAGGGGCGAAAGAAAACCGGCGGTTGGTTCATCGCCACACCGCTGGCCGATCACGTGCACCCGACGGAGGGCTTCTTTCTTCTTTCGTCCCTGACGGGACTCGAACGAAGTCAATCGGACAGGAACCACGCGCTTTGAAAACACTCAGGTGCCGACCGGGCCAAGTCCACTTGCGCCCGAACGCCAATGCGCCAGAGGTGAGCGAGCGAGGACGACACTGCGCGCCGAGAAACTACCCTGCCGACCTGCAACGGAGCATCGGCGCGGCGGTTCGCTGGACCGATCTGGTTCGCCCCGGCTTGATTCTCCGGCAAATCGTAGCGCATTTGAACGGACAAGGCTTCAGAGACCCATTGGTACAACAAATCCATTCTCCGCTCCTCTCGGGGAACAAACTTCGCCGTAAGAAATGTGTTTGTCTCTCAGATCGTTCGCGATGTGTCCCACGCAGCACTTTGCGCACAGGGAGACAGGCTTCGGATTGCCCCGCAGGAGCGTTTCCGAAATCCCTTTGTCTAAGGTCTCTGTGAAATTGTCGCCGTTGAGTCCACGCGACTCTATCCAAAGGAAGTTTGCCTTCCGGCCGCAGTCGTGGCACGTGGGTTCCAGCTTGGCCAGGAGGGAGGCTGTATCATCGGCGATTTTGGACTTTTTGACATACTGGCGCCATTCCTTCAGAGGTTGAAAGACGTACGAGGGCGGCCCGTCCGCAGGCTGGATGACGACTGCGCGGCCGGCAAACGCCGCGTAGTCTTTCTCCAACTGGGCCACCAGGCATGTCAGGCACATTGGCTTTATGTTGGCAAGCTCTTCGGCCTCCTTTTCATAGCCGTACCCGGACTCCGCGCCGCACAACGAGCACGGTTTGCCCACCGGCCATACGTCCGTCTTTCGCCTTACGACAAAGTAAACGACCGCCGCGAGGATGCAGGCCAACAGAACAAGCAGCATTATCGTTTTCATGGTTCGTCCTCGAGAAAGCGGCCGCCAGTGCCTGTTGTCCTGAGCTCAAACATCGGAAACACACCGAGTTGCTTCTGGACTTTTCAGGAGATTCCCTTTGCTGCACCGCGAAGTTCCTATGCCGGTTACGCGCCCCCGCCCGCCGTCGCTTGGGCACTATGGCGGTGATGGCCATGATGCCCCCCGTGGTGGCGATGGTAGCCGGGCGCGTGCTGCCGCCGACGCCGGCCCCAGCCCCGTCCCCAACGCCGGGCGTTGGCCAGCCACTGCAACAGCGTCCACCCTTCTCTCGGCGGTTTGTCCTTGTTCTCTCGCGCCAGTTTGGCGTAGGCCGCGGCCCCGGCCAGCATTGCCACGCAGAGCGTCGCCAGGGTGAGGAACATCGCGTGCGGAAGCAGGGTCCAGTGGTTCTCCCACCACGGCCTTGTCAGCCCCAGCGCGATGCCGACAAACACGCACAATCCCAAGCCTGGCAGCAAAACACGCACGCCTCGCCTTTTGCTGGAGCCAGTTGAGGGATTCGAACCCCCGACCGACGGTTTACAAAACCGTTGCTCTACCCCTGAGCTAAACTGGCCCGCGGCACATCCCTGCTTATCGCGCGGACCAGGCGGTTTGGCAAGCCCAGGATTCCGATGCATTTCAAGGACATGCCGGCCATGTTTACCTCCGAGAAACCACTGCCCATGGCCGCCTACTGCCTGAAGAACCGGTAAAGGGGCTGCCAGCTTGGTTGCGGGGGAGACTTACCCAGTCGGCGGCTCCCGCGGCCAAAGCAAGCCGGCTGTGAAATTCCGCCTTGCGGCCTTTGGCAGAGAGGCTATCGTAAGGCGATGAGCGCGGCCGAAATCATCTCCGAGCTGCCCAAACTCGGCCACGAGGAGCGGCGGGTAATTGCCTGTCGCCTCATCGAGCTGGAGAGCGAGGCACAAATCCTGGCTGAGTGCGATCGGCGGGCCAACGACAACTTCTTGCTCCTCGACGCCTTGGAGGCTGAAGATGCCCGCGGCTAGTTCCGGTGAGATCTGGATGGTTGACCTCGGCTACACGGCCGAGGTGCGCCCCTGCCTCTTGCTCAGCGACTATCCGGCGGCGGACGAATTGGCGCTGATGGTCGTGGTGCCCCATACCACCGCCGTCCGGGGCAACCGTTGGGAGTTCGCGGTCACACTGCCGTTCTTGCATCCGGGCGTCTTCCATTTGCAGCAGATTCAGCCGGTATCCCTTGCTCGTCTGGAGCGCAAACTTGGCGTGATGCCTTCAGCGCAGCTAACCGAACTGCGTCGCGCCATCGTCCGCCTGCTCCACCTAGCCGCCTGACCCGGGGAGCACAAGCCCGGCCAAGGTCAAGAAATCATCCGCTGCGACGTGGGACATTCCCAGACGCTTGAGTCAGAAGCGGTTTCCCGCTAGGTTGGCGCCACATGAAACCTTTAGTGCTGTTGGGTGTGCTAGGTGTGGGCGGCCTTTGTTCCCAACTGCTGGCCCAAGGTGGCGCGGCGCTGGACAACTCCGGCCAGGTGTCGGTCGCGGCGTTTGGGGCCAAGGCCGACGGCGCCAGCGACGACACGGGGGCCATTCAAAGCGCGCTTGACGCCGCCGGCAAGGCTGGGGGCAAGGTCTGGCTACCGCCGGCGAAATACCTCGTCGCGGGCAGCCTGCGCATCCCGCCCGGCGTCACTTTGCAGGGGGTGATGGACTCGCCGGTTTGGAGCGAGCCGCTCAAGGGCTCCGTCATCCTGGCCACGGGCGGGCGGGATCAGGAGGACGGCCCGGCGCTGTTCGAGTTGGGCCATTCCGCAGCCGTGCGCGGGCTGACGGTGTATTACCCGGAGCAAAGGACCACGAACATCCACCCGTATTCGTGGACTTTTCATCTTCAAGGCCACGACAACACGGTGGAGAACGTCACGCTCATCAACAGCTACAACGGCCTTCGCATCGGCCCGGAGGGCAACGTGCGGCACCGGATTCGCAGCGTGTACGGCTGCGTGCTGCGGCGCGGCATCTTGATAGACAGTTGCAGCGACATCGGGCGGATTGACAACGTCCAGTTCCACTGCCACTGGTGGTCGGCCCCGGCGGTGCAGGGCGATTGGAAGCCCGTGCACGAGTTCATGTGGAAGAACTGCGAGGCCTTCATCTTCGGGCGGACCGACTGGGAATACGTGAACAACACGTTCGTGTATCCGGTGAACATCGGCTATCGCTTCGTTCAGACCAAGAGCGGCGCGGCCAACGGGCACTTCTCCGGCATCGGCGCCGACGAAGCGCAGATTTGCGTCAAGGTGGACGCGATTCAGCCGATGGGCCTGCTCATCTCCAACGGACAATTCGTGTGCATGCACGGGGACATCCGGACCGAGGTGGTGGTGGAGAACACCTGCCACGGCTCGGTGCGGCTGGTCAATTGCGCCTTTTGGGGGCCGGCGCGGCAGAACGTCGTCTCGCACAGCCGCAGTTTCGTGTCGCTCTCGGACTGCTACCTCAGCAGCACGGGCCGGAAGAACAACCCCGGCAACGCCTTGGTGGAGGCCGACGGGGGCAAATTGCAGGTGCGCGGCTGCAGTTTTGGCACCGACGAGCCGGGCATTGTGCTTCGCCCGGGCCTCCAGCACGCCATCATCACCGAGAACAACGGCGTGCGCGGCGTCGAGATCCTCAACGAGATCGGCGACAAGGCCATCCTGAGCAACAACGAGCCGGCGCCCAAGTAGTGCGGAATGCGGAGTGCGGAATTGGCTATTGGCTATTGGTCATTCGCGCGCAGCGCGGAGTGCGGAGTGTCCTGAGTGCGGAACGCGGAGTGCGGAGTGCCCATCGGCTATTGGCTATTGGGCATTGGCGATTTGGGCGTGGCGCTTGACAATCGGCGGCCGGGCGAAATACTGTCCGGCGACTTGAGAAACGAGCCGGAAGGGGCGAGCGGTGGCGTGGCGCCCCTGGCCGTTCTCGGTTACTGAGGTGCGAGAAAAGTAATTCAAAGAGCGACTAAGCTGGCCGGAGCAACTGGGAGCGCCTCAGCGCATGAGCGTCGAGAAGACCATCGAGAGATTGCTGCGGGGACAGTCGGATGCCAACTTTCGCTTCGAGGAACTCTGTCATTTGCTGCAGGCCAAGGGCTTTCGGATGCGCAGTCAGGGAAGTCACTATATCTTCACGCGCCCCGGCGTCCGCGAGCGGCTCAACCTCCAGCGCGACGACGACAAAGCCAAACCGTACCAGGTTCGACAAGTCCGCAAGATCCTGGCAACCTACAAACTGTTGTGAACGACGACGCTTACGAGATGATCGTGTGGTGGAGCGATGAGGACGCGGCCTTCGTGGTCGAAGTGCCGGAACTGCCCGGCTGCATGGCCCACGGCAAGACCCGGCACAGTGCCATCCGCAACGCCCAAGACGCCATCCGTCTCTGGCTCAAGACCGCCAAGGAAGACGGCGTGGAAATCCCCGAGCCCCGCGGCCGACTGGTCTATGCTTAGATGCCTCGGCGCCCTCTGGCCTCTTTGGGTTCGATGAGGTGCGGAAACGCTAGCTTAAAAAGCGACTAAGCTGGCCCGACGGACGCCGCGCCCCCACAAGGAATGGAAATCGAGGAGGAGAACGAGGACGATTTTCTGGCTGGCATGCTGCGCAGCCCCTATACGAGCCCTGCCTTGAGAATATCCTGCACATCCAACAGGCCCACGAGTCTGCCGTGTTTGTCCACTACCGGCAGCTCATCAATCTTTTTCTCCCGCAGGATACGCATCGCCTCGGCTGCCAGCATCTGGGGCTGAACGGTCAGCGGCTTCTTCGTCATCACCTCGCTGACCATGCGCTGGGGGAGCTGTGGATCGGCTTCCAAATGGCGTCGCAAGTCGCCGTCGGTGAATATGCCGACCAATTTGCCGCGGTTGTCCACCACCGAGGCGCATCCGGCCCTGGCGGCGGTGATCCGCACCAGCACCGCCGCGATGCGTACCCGTTCCCTGACCACGGGATTGGCAGGCCCGGTGCGCATCAGGTCCTCGACCTTGAGCAGCAGCCGCTTGCCGAGCGCCCCGCCGGGATGGAAAAACGCGAAATCCTGTTCCTTGAAACCCTTAGCCTCCAGCAGGCAGACAGCCAAAGCATCGCTCAGGGCCAGGGTCGCGGTGGTCGAGGCCGTGGGCGCCAGGCCCAGGGGAAAGGCCTCGTTCCTGGTGGAGACATCTAGAACCACGTCGCTGTACTCAGCGAGCACTGACTTCCGGTTTCCCGTCAAAGCAATGATGCCGCTGCCGATCTTACGGAGCAGCGGCAGAAGCTGGCGCAGCTCTGGGCTGTCCCCGCTGTTCGAGAGGATGACGGTCACGTCCTCCGCCGTCACCCGGCCCAGGTCCCCGTGTACGGCCTCAGCCGTGTGCAGGAATAAGCTGGGCGTCCCGGTGGAGGCCAAGGTGGCCGAGAACTTCTGAGCGATAATGCCGGTTTTGCCCATGCCGCTGACCACGGCCCGGCCCTTGCACCTGAGCAGGAGCTCCACCGCCCGCTGGAAATCTCGTCCGAGGCGCTTTTTGAGTTCAAGCACGGCCCTGGCCTCAGTTTCGAGAACCGCCTTAGCGCGTTTGAGGAAGTTCATTTGCCCAAGGCCTGCTGGATGGAGCGCACCTGGGCCAAGAGGTTGCCCAACTGCTCGAGGTTCACCATATTCGGCCCGTCACAAAGTGCCTTGTCCGGATCAGGATGGACTTCCAGGAATAAGCCGTCGCAGCCAAAAGCCGCCGCGGCGCGGGCCAGCCCCGCCACGAATTGCCGCTCTCCGCCGCTGGAAGCGCCCTTGGCGCCGGGGAGCTGAACACTATGCGTGGCGTCGTAGATCACCGGATAGCCGAACGCGCGCATGATGGCCAGCGCCCGGAAATCGGTGACGAGATTGTTGTAGCCAAAGCTCGTGCCCCGTTCGGTGAGGATAATGCTGCGATTGCCCGTTGACTCGGCCTTCCGCAGAATCGGCAGCATATCCCGGGGGGCAAGAAACTGGCCCTTCTTGAGGTTGATCGCCTTGCCGGTCTGGGCCGCGGCCACCACCAAATCGGTCTGGCGGCAAAGCAGCGCCGGGATCTGGATGATGTCCAAAACCTCTGCCGCCGCGGGAATCTGCCGCAGGCAGTGGACATCGCTCAAAACCGGCACGTTGAGTTTCTGCTTGACCTTCTGGAGCACCGCCAAGCCGGCCTTCAGCCCCGGGCCGCGGTAGGAATCGAGGGAAAGCCGGTTGGCTTTGTCAAAGCTGGACTTGAAGATGTAGGGAAAGCCGTGCTCATGCGCCAACTCCTGTATCCGGCGAGCGGTGTCGAGGCTGAGCATTTCCGACTCGATCACGCAGGGCCCGGCGATCAGGACCATCGGAGCCGGGCTACCGATGGTGAGGTTTGCCACTCCAACTTGGGACATGGCTGGTGGCGGTTAAGGGATCATAGGCGAGTAATGGCGAGCACTCCGGGGTGCGGAAGCAGACCTGCTGGGCGGAGGGGCTAGCGCAAGACCGCCCGTCCGTCCCCCGGCCGCCATTCATTGCTTGTCTGCCCGCAGGTCCACGCATTTCATTTGGGTCTGGTCGCGGATGAGCAGCCGGCCGCCGCTCAGCGCCAGGGGCCCCCAGATTTCTTTGCCCTCCAGCAGCTTGGCCTTGGCAAGCGATTTGAAGCTCTCCGGCGAGGGTTCCATCACGTGCAGTTCGCCGGTCCTGCCGTCCATGAGGTAGATCAGCCCGTCGGCCGTCAGAATGGAGCCGCCTTTTTCCAGGAAAGGCTCGCGCTTGGTCTGCCACAGCAGTTTGCCCTCGGCGTCAAAGCACACCATGCCGTCGTTGCGTTCATTGGTGTTGCACAGGACGTAGAGATGGTCCTGATAGACCAGGGCGGGATGGCAATGGCCGCCGATGTCTTTGATGCGGGCCAGTTCCTTGACGTTCCATTTGTCGCCGTCCAAGGCCACTTGGATAATGGCGCTGCCGCTCATGTAGGCAGCGGTCACGAACAATTTGCCCCCGCCCAGCTCGCTCACGTTGGGAATGGGGATCATGCACCGATGGGCATACCGCCACAGCTCCGCGCCGTCCTTGGCGGCGACGGCAACGACACCCTCCGGGGTGATGACGGTGAATTGCTCCACGCCGTCGAGCTTGAGCAGTTTTGGCGAAGCGTAGGCCAGCGGCCCCACCGGCTTGGAGCGCCACCGTTCTTTGCCGGTGTCCTGTTCCAGGGCCACCACGCCCGCCTGAGAGGACTGCGGGGCAATGATAACCATGTCCTCGTGGAGCAGCGGCGACTGTGTCACCTTCCACCTGGGCAGCGTGCCGCCGAAGTCGTCCGCCAAGTGTTTCTTCCACACCACCGCGTGAGTGGCGCGGTCCAGGCAATGGACCTGCCCGAACGGGCCGATAATGAAGACGAGCTTCTCGCCAACCGTTGGGGTGGAGCGCGAGCCGTCGTGGTCAATGGACCCCGGGGCGTCGTAGCCGAACGTCCATTCCTCCTTGCCGGTCTCCAGGTCGAGGCAACGGAGCACGTCCTGTTTCTGGTCCACGCGATCCAAGACGAACACCTTGCCGTCGCGCACGGCGGCGCCGCCGTAGCCAGGGCCGAGTTTCACCGTCCAGAGCACCTTGGGGCCCTCGGCGGGCCAGGCGCGCAGCAGCCCTTTTTCGGAGGAAGTGCCGTCGCCGTTCGGGCCCATGAATCGCGGCCAATCGGCCGCGCTGCCGCTGGCGGCCAACCAGGCAATCGCTCCCAAGGCGCCCGCCAGTTGGCTCGGCGCGCACGGCATCAGTCTGCTCTTCATAAGTTCGTTGTCAGTGTTCGTTCAATCGCCGCTCCGGGGGAAACGCGCTCCCCGGCGAATCCGCCGGCCTTACATACACGCGAGGCGCGCGAATGTCCACTCCGAATGCGGCCATTTTCTCTATTGCGATTTCTTGAGGAGGCTGGTCTAATTGGTTCGGTGTGGAACCATCGACGGCGCAGCCGGCCAACTTGATGGCCGGGCGATGGGAGAGGCAACATGATGAACAACTCGATTCCGGCAGGCGAAAACCGGGTGCCTCCAGTCCTCGATACTGACCGGGGGCGCCCAGCGGCGGCGGCGTGGTTGTGGGGTGGGCTTGGGCGGGTGGCCGGGGCGCCCAGTCGCGCCGCCAACGGGGCCTTCACCTTGATTGAATTGCTGGTGGTCATAGCGATCATCGCGATCCTGGCCGGGCTGTTGCTGCCGGTGTTGGCCAAGGCGAAGGCCAAGGCCCAAAAAACCCTCTGCGCCAACAACGGCCGGGAATGGGGCGTGGCCATTACGATGTACGCCGGCGACTTCAGCGATTCCTTTCCCGACAACTCCCAAGGCTTTCATCTGAGCTGGATGATGCCCAGCATGAGCAATTTCTGGAAGGACTACCTTTTGCCCAACCACCGCAGCACCAAGAAAAGCCAACGGGCCAGGAACGACGTGCTTTTCTGTCCCACCGACGAGTGGCACCGCGCGTTCGAGGCCGACAACATCCCCACGGACAACCAAGCCCAGTTGCTCGGCTACTTTTACCTGCCGGGCCGCCGCCGCGAGGTCGCGGCCGCCAGAAGCGATGTGGAGTCGTTCGCGCTGGCCCAAGGCACCTCGGAGTGGTTCTTCCGGACCAAACTGGGCACGACCTGGTGCCGCGCCCCCGTGCTGATTGACAAGAACCAGGCCGTGGGGCCCAAGACCACCAACATGTACGATGGCCGTTTGAACTGGTTCCAGGACATTGACAACCACAAGGTGCCCTCCGGCTCGCATCGCCGCGACCGGGGCGTGCCCGATGGCGGGAACTTCCTCTTCGAAGATGGGCACGTCCAATGGTTCAATGGCCGGGGCATCGGGCTGGGTGCCGGGGGCGGGAACATCGGCAGTTGGATGTGCTTCTTCAAAATCCCCGTTGAAGAGTAGCGGGCCGGTGGCCTCGCGCCGAGGACCATGGCTTGGCGCCAAGCCGGTGGCTGGGCGGCAGCCACCAGGCCGCAACCAGCCATCTTGCAAGTCAGGCGGCCTTGGCCAAGCCGACGGCCATGCGCAAGCCCAACGGCTCCAAGACCTGCTGCACGGTACTCACCGTTGGATTGCCGTCTGCCAATAGCACCCTGCGGCTGCCGGCGCGTCTGGTCTTGAGCCGCCGGGCGAGCGGGCCCATGCTGCCGGCAGCCTCCACAACGTCCCGGAGGGCGATCAGAAACGCGGCTGGGTCGTTTTCCGCCAGCGTTTGTGACAGATACTCCGCCGCGAACTCAGGGTTCGCCAGCTTCCTGAGCAGATCGGTTCTGTAGTCTTTCAACTCCATGGCAGAATTCTTGCCAAAGCTGTTGCGCGGAAGGAATGTCACGCCGCTGCCGGCTCTTATCACCACCGGCAATCAGCACGACAGTCGTTTTCTTTCCCAGGGCGTAATAGACTCGCGGCCCCGGTCCCTTTGCGATGCGCAGTTCCCAAACGCCGCTGCCCACTGGCTTGCAGTCGCCGAAGTGGCCCGCGCGCAGGCGCGCCACGCGTGCTGCAACGGCGGCCTGCAAGCGCATGTCCCGCAAACCGTCAAACCACTCGTCGAACGGCCCGCTCCCATTCGCGAGCGCGAGCTTCTTGACTTCCCGTTCCTGCAACAAGCTAACGCAACTTCAAGGCCGGCGGTCGCGGTTGTCAATTCCCGAAACGCAACGCGAGTCTCAAGCTCCTAACGGGGTCGTGCAAAAAGCGTTGCGAGCAGAAGCAGGCGTGATATGACTCCGCGCAGGTTTCGCAACGCATGAAGGAATACGCCAATTTCATCGGCGGCCAATGGGTCGGGGCCGCGTCCGGCCAGACTTATCAAACCAACAACCCGGCAGACACGCGCGAGGCGGTGGCGCAGTATCCGGCCAGCGCGGCCACGGATGCCGCCGCCGCCGTCGCCGCTGCCCAGCAGGCCTGGCCCGCCTGGGCGGCCCAGACTGCCGTCGCGCGGGGGCGCATCTTGAGCCGGGCGTCCCAAATCCTGGAGACGCGCAAGGCGGCGCTGGCTGAATTGCTCACCCGCGAGGAGGGCAAGACGCTGGCCGAGAGCGCCGGCGAAGTCCAGCGGGCCGTTGACATCTTTCGGTTCTTTGGCGGACTGAGCTACACCTTGGGCGGCCAGACGCTCCCGCATGACCTGCCCAATAACCTGCTTTATACCGTGCGCCAGCCGCTGGGGGTCGTGGGCCTGATCACGCCCTGGAACTTTCCGCTGGCCATCCCGGCGTGGAAAATGGCGCCAGCCTTGGTCGCCGGCAACGCGGTGGTGAGCAAGCCCGCCACGCCGGCGCCGGCGATGACGCTGGAGTTGGCGCGGGCCTTGGAGGAGGCCGGCCTGCCCAAAGGCGTGCTCAACGTTGTGGTGGGCGAAGGCCGCGCCGTGGGGGCGGAACTGGCGGCGAATCCGGCAATTGTGGCGCTCTCGTTCACCGGCTCCCACGCGGTGGGGCAGCAGGTCTATTTGCAGTTGGCCCAGCGGATGGCGCGCGCCCAGATGGAGATGGGCGGCAAGAACCCCACCATCGTGCTCGGTGACGCCGACCCCGACCTGGCAGTGTCGCTGGTGGTCAAGGCGGGGTTTGGCTTGACCGGCCAGGCCTGCACGGCCACGAGCCGCGTGATCGTGGAACGCAAAATTCTCGGCGCTTTCACCTCGCGCCTGCTGGCGCGGGCCAACGCGCTGAAGGTCGGCAATGGCCTGACGCCCGGCGTCGAAATGGGCCCGGCGGTGAACCAGGCGCAACTGGAGAGCAATTTGGCTCACGTCCAGCGCGCGCGGCAGGAAGGGGCTGAACTGCTCTGCGGCGGCCAGCAGTTGACCGGGGGCGAATTCGCGCACGGCTTCTTCATGCCGCCGACGGTGCTGGGCAACGTGACGCCCCAGATGCGCATCGCGCAGGAGGAGGTTTTCGGCCCGGTGCTGGCCCTGATGGCGGTGGAGAGCTTCGAGGAGGCGCTGGCGGTGGCCAACGGCGTGGAAGCCGGCCTGTGCGCTTCGGTGGTGACCCGTGACCTGGCCAAGGCGATGCTCTACGCCGAACGCATCCAGGCCGGCGTGGTCAAAATCAACCAGATCAGCACCGGCTTGGCGTTGCAGGCGCCCTTCGGCGGCATGAAGAAGTCCAGCACCGACTCGTTCAAGGAACAAGGCGCCGGCGCGGTCGAGTTCTACAGCCGGGTCAGAACCGTCTATCTGGACTACTCGGTGTGAGCTGACCGGAAAGTGGCGGTTGGGTGCATGTGCGCGAAGCGTCTTGGACTGCGGCAGTCCCCTGCCGCTTTTACGACCAGTCCGCCGGCGAAAGCGCCAGAAGAGTGGCGCACTCCAAGACGCTTCCCGCCAGCGATTGCCGGCTCCATTTTCATCGCTTGTGGTGCCGCATGCGGCACGTCGTCTGAGCAGAGGATGATGTCGAGCCACGGGTGAAACACGGAAGGGGCCGGAGCGCGCCCGGCGTCACACTTCGGCTAGACTGACCACACGCCGGCGATTCTGGTCTGGCAGAACTTGCACTTGCCGGCCTGCAGGCGGAAGGCCGTGACGGCGAAGATGTCGCGCTCGATGACCGCCTTTTTGCAGTTGGGACAGAAGGTGGTTTCCACGTCGGGCAGGCCGCGCGCGTTGCCGACATAGACGTAGCGCAACCCGGCTGCCAGGCCGATGGCGCGGGCCTTGAGCAGCGTGTCCACCGGCGTGGGCGGCAGGTGGCTGAGCTTGTGCTGGGGTTGAAAGCGGGAGAAATGCAGCACCTGGTCCGGCCCCAAGTTCTCCACCAGCCAGCCGCACATGCGGCGGATCATTTCCAGGTCGTCGGTGTAGGTCGGCACGATGAGGTTGATGACCTCGAACCACACGCCCATGCTCTTGTAAGTCTTGAGCGTGTTGAGGATCGGCTGGAGCCGGCCCGAGTTGAGCTTGTGGTAAATTGCGTCGTCAAAGCCCTTGAGGTCAACGTGGGCCGCGTCCACGTACTGGAGGATGTCGCGCAAAGGCCGCTCTTCGATGGAGCCGCAGGACACCAGCACGTTCTTGACGTTCCTGGCGCGGGCCAGTTTGCAGGTGTCGTAGGCGTACTCATAGTAGGC